>Ga0307379_10009628_pt1 | contig 12879 bp, 12 predicted proteins | sample UN2MG_FD_202237 | JGI IMG/M metagenome (GOLD analysis project Ga0307379, IMG submission 202237) | Soil microbial communities from Risofladan, Vaasa, Finland - UN-2 | ecosystem: Environmental > Terrestrial > Soil > Coastal area > Acid sulfate soil | place: Finland: Risofladan, Vaasa | collected... | reverse complement strand
GCCGTGGCGGCGGGAGACGAAGGGATCGGAGAGGGAGAGGTCGTTTTCGGGGGCCGCGCCGAGGGAAGCGGAGGCGCCGGAGGAGTTGAGGGCTTTGCCCTTGTCGGGCCCATCGATGACGGTGAGGCGGAGCATGGTCACCCCTTGGGATGCCTGATCGACGCGGATCGCTGATCGACGCGGATCGTTTGGTCACGAGGTTCGGCTTGGGGGAGGATTGGTCCTGCCAAGGGGCGTGGGATGACCGAGATGGGTGCGGGCGGGGAGGGGAAGCGATATGGGCAGAGCGCCCGGTGACGGCCGGTCGCGTTGACTCTGATTCCCGTTTCCGATACCATCTTCGCTGTAGCTTGGCCGCCAGCGGGGCCGAGCCATCCCGAGGCGACAGCAAGAGGTGGAGAACTTCATGGATTTCACCTTCAACGAAGACCAGACTGCGGTACTCGAGGCAGTCAAGGGGTTCTGCGACGAGGAGCTGGCCCCGAAGGCGCAGGAGACGGATGAGGCCGGGGCGTGGCCGGCGGAGAATGTGAGGAAGCTGGCCGAGTTGGATCTGATGGGGATTCCGGTGCCGGAGGAGTACGGGGGGTTGGGGATGGATTTTCTGACGTGGTCGGCGGTGGGAGAGGAGCTGTCGCGGGCGTGCACGACGACGGGGGCGGTGTTCGGGGCGCACCTGCTGGCGGTGGCGCCGATCATGATGTTCGGGACGGAGGAGCAGAGGCAGCAGTTGCTGAGGCCGCTGGCGACGGGGGAGAAGATCGGGGCGTTCGCGCTGACGGAGCCGGGGGCCGGGTCGGACGCGGCGGCGGTGGCGACGAAGGCGGTGCTGGACGGGGACTCGTACGTGCTGAACGGCACGAAGATATTCATCTCCAACGGGGGGGAGGCGGAGATCTACGTGATCATCACGAGCACGGATCCGACGCGGGGGGCGCGGGGGATGACGGCGTTCGTGGTGGAGAAGGGGACGCCGGGGTTCGAGTTCGGCAAGGACGAGAAGAAGATGGGGTTTGCATCGCTGCCGAACCGGGAGCTGATCTTCACGGACTGCCGGGTGCCGAAGGAGAATGTGCTGGGGCGGAGGAACGCGGGGTTTCTGGTGGCGATGCGGACGTTGGGAGTGGGGCGGATCGGGATGGCGACGGGGGCGGTGGGGCTGGCGCGGGCGGCGCTGGAGGCGGCGGTGCCTTATTCGCACCAGCGGCACCAGTTCGGCAAGCCCATCTCGAGCTTCCAGGCGATTCAGTTCATGGTGGCGGACATGGCGACGGAGGTGGACTGCGCGCGGCTGCTGACGTGGCGAGCGGCGTGGATGAAAGATCAGAACATGCCGTTCGAGAAGGAGGCGGCGATGGCGAAGCTGTACGCCTCCGAGGTGGCGATGCGGGCGACGACGAAGGCGGTGCAGATCTTCGGGGGGTACGGGTACACGCGGGAGTTCCCGGTGGAGCGGTACATGCGGGAGGCGAAGCTGTTCGAGATCGTGGAGGGGACGAGCGAGGTGCAGCGGGGGCTGATCGCGAACCAGGTATTGAGAGAGTTGAACCATTGAAGATCGTTGTCTGTATCAAGCAAGTTCCGGAATCGACCGAGGTGCAGGTAGACCCGAAGACAAACGCGCTCATCCGGGAGGGCGTGAAGAGCATCGTCAACCCGGTGGACGAGAACGCCATCGAGGCGGCGCTGCAGCTTCGGGAGGCGCATGGGGGGAAGGTGACGGCCATCTCGATGGGGCCGCCGCAGGCGGAGGAGGCGCTGCGCCAGGCGCTGGCGATGGGGGCGGACGAGGCGATCCTGTTGGTGGACAACGCCTTCCGCGGGAGCGATACGCTGGCGACATCGTACACGCTGGCGGCGGCGGTGCGGAAGATCGGGGAGGTGGATCTGATCTTGTGTGGGAAGCAGGCGATCGACGGGGATACGGGGCAGGTGGGGCCGGGGCTGGCGGAGCGGCTGGGGATGCCGCAGGTGACGTTCGCGATTGAGCTGGAGGCCGAGGATGGGAAGCTGCGGGCGCGGCGGGTGCTGGACGATTTCTTCGAGGTGCTGGAGGTGAAGCTGCCGGCGGTGGTGACGGTGGTGAAGCAGGTGAACGATCCCCGGCACCCTGGCATGAAGAACGTGCTGAAGGCGAAGCGGGCGGAGGTCGCGAAGTGGGGCCTCGACGAGCTGGGGGCCGAGGCGAAGCAGGCGGGATTCGACGGGTCGCCGACACAGGTTATCAGGGTGTGGCCGCCGGAGAAGAGGAGCGAGGGGAAGAGGATCGAGGGGTCGGCGGAAGAGGTCGTGGAGGAGCTGGCGAAGGTGTTGGGGGAGGTGGGGTAGGGGCTTCGGCAGCAAGCTACGGAAGCAACGGAACGGAACGAGGCGAATGGGCAGGAGACACGCTCCTGCCCTACCCGATTGGAGAGCCTAGGGCATGGCGGTACGTCTGATCACGGAGAATTGCACGGGCTGTAAGCTGTGCCCGCGCGCCTGCCCGTATGGCGCGATCGATATGGTGGAGGGGAAGGCGCAGCTCAACGATAACTGCACGCAGTGTGGGGCCTGCGCATCGTCATGCAAGTTCGACGCGATTGTGTTGGAGACGTCGTACACGCCGGAGGTCGATGTCGATCAGTATCGCGGGGTGTGGGTGGTGGCGGAGTCGGCGCCAGGCGGACACGGGGAGTTCCGGCGAGGGACGCTGGAGCTGCTGGGGGAGGGGCGACGCCTGGCGGATACGCTCGGGGTGGAGCTGGCGGCGGTGCTGCTCGGAGACGGTGTGGCCGAGATGGCGAAGAAGCTGTTCGCCTCCGGTGCGGACAAGGTCTACCTGGCGCAGGATCCGGTGTTGGCTCATTACCGGACGGGGCCGTATACGGATGTGTTGGCGGGGCTGATCAACCGGCACCGGCCGGAGATCGTGCTGGTGTCGGCGACGCCGCAGGGGCGGGACCTGGCGCCGCGAGTGGCGGCGCGGCTGTCGGCGGGGCTGACGGCGGACTGCACGGGGCTGGATATCGACGAGGGGGAGCGGCTGCTGGTGCAGACGCGGCCGGCATTCGGGGGCAATTTGATGGCGACGATCGTCTCGAAGCACGCGCGGCCGCAGATGGCGACGGTGCGGCCGGGGGTGATGAGGGCGCTGGAGGCGGATGGGTCGCGGGCCGGCGAGGTGGTGGAGGTTCCGGTGCATCTCGATGAGCGGAGCGTGGTGGCGAAGATCGTCGAGATCTCGCAGCAAGAGACCGATGGCAGGGTGAACCTGCAAGACGCGGAGATCATCGTTTCGGGCGGGCGGGGGCTTGGGAAGCCGGAGAACTTCGCAATCATCAGGGAGCTGGCGGAGGCCCTCGGCGGCGCGGTGGGGGCGTCGCGGGCGGCCGTCGATGCGGGGTGGATTCCGGCCTATCACCAGGTGGGGCAGACGGGGCGAACGGTGCAGCCGAAGCTGTATATTGCGTGTGGGATTTCGGGCGCGGTGCAGCATCTGGCGGGGATGAGCAGCGCGGACTGCATCATCGCCATCAACAAGGACCCGGCGGCGCCGATCTTCAATGTGGCGACGTATTCGATCGTGGGGGATTTGTTCGAGATCCTGCCGGCGCTGACGAAGAGGCTGAGGGAGGGGGCGTAGGGCGGCCAGGGGGCGCGCCAGAGGGGCGTGCCCGACGAGGAGTCAGGGCGGGGCCAGGCGATACCGTCCTCCCCTATCAGTGCGGCGGAGGAGATTCGCGGCTGCTGTGTTGGTGCCCTTGCTGGGGTTGCTGCTCGCTTAGGTTGGCGTCGGAGCTTCTCGACCGCCGGGGGCGGCTTCGCCATAGCGACGGCGGATGGCACTCCACTCGATGAGCCAGTAGATCGCGCACAGCCCGACGATGGTGTAGACTATCTTGCTGAGGGCACTGCCGGCCCCGAAGATCTGGGCGACGAGGTCGAAGTTGAAGACTCCGACGAGGCCCCAGTTGAGACCGCCGACGATCAGCAGGATAGCTACGATGCTGTCAAAAGCTCGCATCTCTCCCCTCCTTCCCGATTCGACTTGTCCGACCGCGCAGGACGGTCGAAGCAGCCAGGTTGGTCTGTGGGGGAAGTATAGCTGCGTTGTCTCTTAGTCAGGCGAGCAGAGACGAAGTGGTGGGGAGGAAACCACGACAAGGGCGCGTTTATCGGACAATTCGGCGCTGCCGAGGTTCCAGGGACCGCTCCGCCTGGCTCACTGGGCGGCTAATCGAGGCGGGAGAGTTCTTCGTCGATGCGTCGGGAGAGGTGAGCGACGATCGCCGCGAGGAGGCGCTCGCCGAGCTGGGGGGATGCTGTCTGCTCGAGGTCGTCCTCGAAGCTCCAGGTGCCGCGCGGTGACTTGAAGGCCCAGGCGTTGTCCCGGTACTCGTAGTCGTAGGGTATCTCGATCTCGGCCTTGTACTGATTCATCTGGACGAGGTGGGGGTGGAGTGCCATCATCAACGAGGTCTCGTACTTGTCCGCGTGATCGGGGCTGCAGGGGAAGTCGTTGAAGTCCACACCCTCGTACTCGGGCTGGGCGATGATGCGGACGGTGCTGTGGGCGATGTATTCCTGGGCGGCCTCGGTGATGGTTTCGACCTGGTAGGGGCCGTAGTGTCCGGTGAGCAGGACGATGAGCTTGGCGCCCATCTTCTCGAGGTTGTCGAAGAACTCCGTGAGGGTGCGTTTGACCAGGCTCTTGCTGAAGGTGATGGTGCCGAGCATTTCGTCGAAGCCGACGACGCCGAACCAGTTTTGCGGGAGGAGGATGGCTCCGACCTCTTCCGCCAGGCGTTCGGCGAGGCCGCGCATCTTCAGGGCATCGGTGCCGAGGGGGAGGTGGTCGCCGTGCCACTCGAGGATGCCGGTGGTGAGTATGAAGACGGGCTTGGCTTCGACGGCGGCCTTGAATTCGGCGGGGGTCATTTCTTCTGCTTTGAACTTCCTGGCCATGGTGGTTGCCATCCTTCAGAACGCGGTTGCGATGGGCCTGCGTGCTCCGGGGGCCTAGAGGCGGACGGGGAGGCGGCGGGCGCGGAGGTACTGCTTGACCTCGCGGACGGTGAACTCGCCGAAGTGGAAGACGGAGGCGGCGAGCACGGCCTGGGCGTGCCCGTGGGCGACGGCGTCGTAGAAGTGCTCGAGCTTGCCGGCGCCGCCGGAGGCGATGACGGGGAGGCCGCTGGCGTCGGCGATGCCGCGCGTGAGGTCGAGGTCGTAGCCGTCTTTGGTGCCGTCGGCCTTCTTGCTGGTGGGGAGGATTCTGCCGACGCCGAGGCCGGCCATCTCGGTGGCGAACTCGACGGCGTCCTTGCCGGTGGGGGTGCGGCCGCCGTCGATGTAGACCTCGCGCTTGGAGGGAAGGGAATCGTTCGCGTCGGCGTCGATGGCAATGATGAGCTTGTCGGAGCCGAACTCGTCGACGGCCGCCTTCACCATCTCGGGATCGCGGAAGGCCGCGCTGGAGATGGAGACGGCGCTGGCACCGGCGTCGATCGCGTCGGCGACGTCTTGGACTGACCTGATGCCGCCCCCGACGGCGAGAGGCACTTGGACGGCGGCGGCCACTCGCTTCACGGCATCGAACATGGTGCGGCGGCCCTCGACGGTGGCGGTGATGTCGAGGAAGGCGATCTCGTCGGCGCCGCCGTCGGAGTAGGCCTGGGCCGCCTCTACGGGGTCCGCGGCGTCGACGAGGTCGACGAAGTGGACGCCCTTGACGACCCGACCTCCCTTGATGTCAAGACAGGGGATCACCCTGACGAAATCTGCCGGCATTTCGTTCTCCCCATACGGCGCTGCTTGTCCCGGCCGCCTCCTCGGCGAGGCCGGCACCAACGGGCCGACTCTCCGTCGATTCAGGTACGGCCGCCCGAGATGCGGCAGCCGAAGCTGATCGCGGGCAGCTCGACGTCGATATTCCCGCGTCTTCGCACTCCGCGGCGCATGTTCCTCCGGGACCCAGCGCTGTGATGCAAGTATAGCAGAAACCGGCCTGGCACTCATCCTGCCGATGATACACACCTCCGTGGGTTGACACAGAAGGCTTGCCCCTGCTAGTATGCGGGGAACTATGGACCGATCTATGCAAGCGGTCGCGAATAGGCTGGCGTGTCAGGGGACGATTCGGGTCGTTCTTAGTGAGCGCGCCTGGCCTGTGGGGCCGCCCGTGTAGGTCTTCGTTCGCGAGCGAGCAGAGCCGCAGGCCAGACGAGGCCTGCGGCTTTTCTGCATTTCCTGGGTCCTCATGGGGACCGGAGAGGAGCCGGCGATGGCATGGTACGAGGAGTTCTTCGGCGAAGATTACATGCGGTTCCATCTGCGGGGCGGGGAGTGGCTGGAGGAGCGGACGGGGCCGCAATGTGACTTCATGGTGTCGATGTTGGAGCTTCAGCCGGAGGCGCGGGTGCTGGACCTGTGCTGTGGGCAGGGGCGGCACTCGGTGGAGCTGGCGCGGCGAGGGCTCCGCGTGACGGGGTTCGATCTGTCGGAGTACCTGCTGGAGTTGGCGAAGGAGCGGGCCAAAGAGGCGGGGGTGGAGGTGGAGTTCGTGCGGGGAGATATGCGGTCGCTGCCGTGGGATAACGAGTTCGACGCAGTGATCTGCATGTTCACGTCGTTCGGGTATCTGGAGTCGGATGAGGAGGATGAGCGCGTGCTCCGAGCCGTGAGAGCCGTACTGCGGCCGGGCGGGCAGTTGTTCGTGGACCATCACAACCGGGAGCGGACCACGGCCTGGCTGGGCAACAGACGCAAGGATTGGTGGGAAGGCGACGGGCACATCGTTCTGGAGGAGGACGAGTGGGATGTGCTGCGGTCGCGGATCACAATGACGCGGACAATCATCGCTCCTGACGGCGCGCGACGGCAGACCGGTTTCGTGCTGCGGATCTACTCACACTCGGAGTGGCTGGGGATGCTCAGGCGGAGTGGGCTGGAATGGGTGAAGACGTACGGGAGCTACGACGGGACGGAGTACGAGCATGATTCGCGCGGTCTACTGCTCATGGGGAGGAAGCCGGAGGATGTGTCATGAAGGGTTGGCAAGAGCTGTGGCATGACCCAGATATCCGGGAGCGGTGGGAGGCGATGCCGCCGCTGCCGGAGGTGGTGGAGATGGCGGACCGGCTCGAGGGCGAGAAGCGGCGGCGGGTGCTCGATATCGGGTGCGGCCTCGGCCGCCATACCGTGTATCTGGCCGCCCGCGGCTTCGAGGTCACGGCCACCGACAACGCGCCCGCTGCTCTTGCGGCCTGCAAGGCGAACCTGGAAGAGGCCGGCCTCACGGCGAACGTCATTGAGACCGAGATGACCGATTACCCGTTCCCCGACGGCCACTTCGAGGGCGCGCTCGGCTCGCACGTCATCCACCACACGGACCTCGCCACACTCAAGAAGATCATCGCGTCGATCACTCGAGTGCTGGACGATGACGGCTACTTCGCGTGGGCGACGCCAACGCCGCGGCACAAGCACTGCGGCCGGGGCGCCGAGATCGAGCCCGGCACCTGGGTCGATCCGAACCACCCCGAGGGGCCGATCCCGCACCATTACTCCACCGAGGAAGAGGTGCGCGGGCTGCTCCACGCCTATGACATCCTCTCCATCCACGAGCACGAGTGGAGGGAAAGCGGGAGCAGCACGTTCCACTGGCGGCTCCTCGCCAGAAAGCGAGCAACACAATGAGTGACGATCTTCGCGTGAGAGAGGCCACGCTCGATGACCGCGCCGCCATCGGCGCGCTGTGGCGGGAACTCATGGACTTCCACAAGCCCTATGACAGGCGCTTCCGCCACATGAAGCCGAACGCGCTCGACGTGTGGCTCGAGCACCTCGATGAGTGTATGACCAACGACGATCACATCATCCTGGTGGCCGAGGCCGGGAGCGAGCTGGTCGCCTTCGCCATGGCGAGGCCGGGCGAGGACCCGCCGGTGTTCGATGTTCCGCCGCACGTCTTCGTCACCAACTTCTCGGTGACCGCCGAGTGGCGCCGGCGCGGCCTCGGCCAGCGCCTCTTCGAGGGGATTGCAGAGCGCGCCGGGAAGCGCGGCTTCGGCGAGGTCCGCCTCTCCGTCGCCGCCGAGAACCCGTTCTCCAACGCCTTCTGGCGCCAGATGGGATTCGAGCCCCACGCGGTGCACCTGCGAAAGGGGCTGTAGATCCGTCTCGCACCGGGAGCTGGCCGAGACGCTATCGCTATCCAGCAGCGCGGTCAAGAGCCGGCTCCATCGCGTCCGCGCCAAGCTCCGAAGGGAGATGGTGAACATGATGTCCGATCACGAGAAGGCGTCCCTGGGAGTGCCGGATGGCGAGCCCTGGACGCTGAAGACGGTTCTGCTGGTCGAGCCGGAGGAGGGGTTGCGCGGCGCGCTCCTCGCTGCGCTGAAGGCGGCCGGCTACGACGTGGCAATGCTCCCCACGGGAGAGGCGGCGCTCGAGGCGATTGACCGCGGGGAGGGGCAGTTCCTTCTTCTCGACAAGCACTGCGGCGAGCCACACTGGACGGAGGCACTCGCGCTCGTGCAACTCGCCGCGCATCGCGGAAGGAACGTGCCTGTCGGCGTCTTCGTCGATCCCGAGAGCGAACGGGACGTCTTTCTGGCGTGGCAGTGTGGCGCGGAGTTCTGCCTGACGCGGCCGCCGGAGATAGCGGAAGTGGTTGAGATGGTGAGGCGGGTCGAGAAGCTCTGGCTGGAGGAACGGCGGCCCGAGTGAACCTTCCAGCTCGTTCCTGTGTCCTTGGGGATAGAGGGTGCTGATGGGCGACCACGGGGTGGACCTCATCCGGCGCATCCAGCATGGTGACGAAGCGGCCCTGGCTGAGCTCATGGCCGAGCACTCCGGGCTGCTCCGGGTCCATTTGGTCCGCTACGTCGGTCCGGCCGATGCGGAGGACATGCTCCAGGAGGTGTGGCTTCGCGTGTGGGAGCGCGCGGGGCAGTGGGAGGGGCGGGGGCGACCGCTGGCGTGGCTGCTGGCGATCGCGACGAATCTCGCTCTGAACCACCTTCGGAGTCGCCGCAACGTGGTCCCACTGGAGGCATTGCCCGGCGATGAAGTGCCGGACGTGGCCACGCTCGGCTGCGACGCGGTCGTGCCCGGGCCCGAGGAGCAGGTGCTCTGGCGGGAGCGGCTCGGGCGAGTACGGGAGGCGATGGCGCAACTACCGCCGGACAAGCAGGAGGCGCTGCGCCTGGTCCGGGTGCAGGGCTACCGGCTGGAGGAGGCCGCCCGATTGCTGGGGATTCCCCTCGGCACTCTCAAATCGCGGCTCCATCACGCCCACCGGCTGCTGATGGAGCACCTGGAGGACGAGCATGAGCGTGACTGAGAGCATTCACGTGCGGAGCTTCCGCGAGTTCATCGAGCGGCGGCTGCCCGAAGCGCTCGCGGGCGTCATCCCGCTGACCAACTACAAGGCCGAGTGGACCGGAGAGAGCCGCGGCAGCGTCAGTTTCTCGGTGGGCGAGGGCGGCCCCCGCCTCACCTTCACGGATCTGCCCTTCCCGCGGCCGGACGGGTCATTCCTTCCCCGCATTGGAGAGCACCCGCGCTGCGTGGTCATGACGGCGAGCAGCAATAACCTGGAGGAGGCGACGATCAAGGCCGTGGGCGAGCAGTTCATGGACGAGATCGCGGCGCGCCTCGTGGCGCCCCCGAACGGGGGTCCCTGGGATGAAGCGATGCTGCGTGCGTGGTTCCCGCTGGACAGATGGCTAGAGGACTTGTATGGCCGCGCGGGCCCCACGGCCCAGTGGATGGACGTCACGAACCCCGTCGCGCAGGCGACCCACTTCCGGCGCATCATGCTGCTCGGCGGCCCCTATACTGTGGTCGATCTCAATAACCCGCACGGCTTCAGCTACGCGGGCGGTGACGTCTCCTTCCATCCCTCTCAGGTCGGCCGGGTGGACCCGCTGGAGACGCCGGAGGGGCCGAACACGGGTCACGTCTTCACGCTCGCGCGGGGCGCCGAGGTGCGAGACGGCAAGATTGTACCTGCCACCGATCATGCGGAGAGCACGCTCGGGGTGAGCAGCCTGGTTCCGCTGCTGTGTCACAACGACCCCATGCGGCAGTTGATGGGCACGAACATGATCCGACAGGCCGTGCTCCAGGACGACCGCGAGCCGGCACTGGTGCAGTCTGGCTTGGAGCCTGAGGATGGCAGTTCGTTCCTGGGACGGAACCTGCTCACCGCGTTCATGCACTGGAAGGGCATGAACTACGAGGATGCGATCGTGCTCAGCGAATCGGCGGCGAAGCGGCTGGGCTCGGCGCCGTGGGTGGCGGAGGTGGGTGACAAGCTCTCCAACCGGCACGGCGCGAAAGGCGTCGTCGGGGCAGTGCTGCGGGATGAGGAGATGCCGCATCTGCCGGACGGACGCGCGGTGGACCTGATCTTCGATCCCATGGGCGCCTACAGCCGGCTGAACTTCGGGCAGATCCTCGAGGCGACGCTTGGCCTCGTGGCGCAGGCACGAGGCGAACCGGTGGTGATGCCGCCGTTCCAACGGACGTCGCCGGAGGAGCTGCACGTCCTGCTGCGCGAGGCGGCGCTGCCGGAATCGGGGCAGTTCACCCTGCGCGACGGCAAGGAGGGAGCGGAACTCGACGAGCCGACGACGGTGGGATATGTGTACTGGTATCGACTCGTTCACGAGGCGCGCTCAAAGATCCACGCCTTTGCCCCGAAGTGGCAGCAGCCCGGGGGCTATCGTGGGGGGCAGCGCATCGGCCGGATGGAGATCGCGGCCCTGCGCGCGGTGGGCGCCTACGAGAACATTCTGGAAGCGCTATCGACCCGCGCCCGTGGCGCCGAGGAGGCGATCGCCTGGGCCAACCCCGACAAGAGCCGGGTGCCGGAGGACACGGACTGGTTCCTCGAGCGCGTGGGGAGTGGGTTCATCGACGAGCAGGCCGAGCCTCCATCGCCGGCCTTTCTGCGGGTGCAGCGCGCACTGGCCGTAGCTGGGATCCAAATGGAGTTCGCGGGCGGCAAGGTGCGTTTGCGCTGGGCGGAACGCGAGGGGGTGTCGCTGGCTGAGCCCGTCGAGCACCCCTGGCGGCCGGACGTGCGGGTCACTCATATCGGTGCGCCCGACAAGCACACCGATGCCTATCTGCGGGCGGTGGCAGCAGGTGCGCCGCTGGCCGCGGACCTCGCGACGCTCGTCGCCGAGGCCTACGCGCGCGCGGTGGCAGCCAATGAGCGGCTGGCCGACGCGCTTCAGTCCGGCGCACCGGAAGCGGCGCGCACGGCACTTCGGAAGGCCGTAGCCGATCTGCTGGACACACTGCGCGAAGACTGCCACGTCTCGTTCGGCGAGCGCTCGCAGTTCACCGGGCGCAGCGTGCTGGCTCCGGGGTATGACCTGCGGATCGACCAGATCGGCCTGCCCGAAGATATCGCCTACCCTCTCTTCGCGCCGCTTATCGCCGACCGCATAGGGTGGGCCTGGGTCCACGACCGGCACGACCGGTCGAAGCGACACATCGACGAACTCATGCGCGAGAGCGTGGTGATCGTCAACCGCGCGCCGACGTGGGAGGCGACCGCTATCACGGCATTCTCCCCGGTGATGGTGCCGGGGCGCGCGATCCTGCTTCATCCGCTCTGCTGCCGGATGTTCAACGCGGACTTCGATGGCGATCAGGCGGCGGTGTGGCTGCCGATAACGAAGATGGCGCAGGCGGAGGCGAAGGAGAAGCTGACGGTGCTCGCGCACCTGAAGCGGGATCCGACCGTGATGGTCGGGCACCTGGCGCCGGCGCAGGGGATCCTGATGGGCCTCGCCTATGCCCTGGACTTCCCGGAGGGGCGCGAAGAGTTCGCCGCGCTCTGGCCGGAGGGAGGTGAGGCGCCGTCCGCGCCCCTGACGCGCGGGGCGCTCGTCGCCGGGCTGCTGGAGGCGCTGGATACGATCGGGCCGGAGGCGCTGCTGGCGTTGCTCGACAGTCTGTACCGGATGGGCATCGCCTGGGCGACGCGGTCGGGCGCGTCGTTCAGCCCGTTCGTCGGTGAGGGACTCCGACTGCCGCCGCCGCCCACGTCGGACTACGCGGCGAGTTGGCACCAATATGCCGGGATTGTCGAGGCAGACATCGCGGCGCAGGGCGAATCCGACCCGACGCTGCGGGCCCCGCTGCGAGCGGTCCGCTGTGGCGCGCGGGGGTCGATGTCTCATCTGCGAGCGGTGATCGGGCCGTGGGCCGGGGAGTCGCCGTACGGGCCGGGGCCGGTCAAGCACGGGTTCCGCGATGGGCTGGAGCCTGACGAGTACTGGGTCCTGACGGAGCGGATGCGAGAGAGGCTTCTGGAGATCAACCGGCAGGCCCAAGACACAGGGCACTCCATTCGAGAGGCAGCCGGGGTGGAGAGCGCCTCGGGCGAGGCCTCGGTGTTGAGGAGGGCGATGGCCTCGCGGGAGGCGGCCGCGGTGTTCGCGGAGGCGGCCGAGCGGGGAGAGGTGGACCCACTGACCGACCCGGAGGTGCGACTCTGGGTTGGCCTGCTGCCGCTCAAGGGTGCGGCCTAGAACACCTGTCGGGCAATTGCGGCCTCTGGTGTGATGGTCGAGCGCGGTGTAACCTTTTGGTCGCCGCGCTCGACTGTGTTGGCATCTGGTAGGACGGTAATTCGACTGAAGGCGCGGTAACGCCTGCGCCTTGAGGCACAGTCCCCTGGTCCCGGTCCGGAGGCTCCCGTTCTTCCCTTTGCGCTAGCGCCGTCCCGCCTGCGCCCTGGCTTCCATGACAGACAGTGGCGGCCAAGGGGTTTCGTAGAGAGCCATGGTCGTGACGCCCCCGGTGAAGGGGTCGGTGACGACGCAGGTGACGGCAGGGGTGAGTAGATCGGGCCGCTGGGAGAGGTCGGGGAAGTCG
>Ga0307379_10009623_pt1 | contig 12885 bp, 15 predicted proteins | sample UN2MG_FD_202237 | JGI IMG/M metagenome (GOLD analysis project Ga0307379, IMG submission 202237) | Soil microbial communities from Risofladan, Vaasa, Finland - UN-2 | ecosystem: Environmental > Terrestrial > Soil > Coastal area > Acid sulfate soil | place: Finland: Risofladan, Vaasa | collected... | reverse complement strand
GATGGTAGCCGATGTGGTAGGTCCCACTCAGGCTCCTGACGGCGTTGCCTTCCACGTCCTGCAGGTTCTTTATCCTGAACTTGGTATCATCGAAGATGATCCATCCACCGCCCTTGGACTTGACCTCGTTGGATGTGTCCGCTATCCATCCGGTGACCGTCCCCGAGCTCAGCATGTTCGCCGTGAAGTCGTCGTATGCGATCGGCCATCCGTAGTACGGCGACCCGGGGTCATCGTACCTGGCCTGCTGGCCCTGTAGGTCTGGGTGCGCCATGTCGAAGCCCGTGTCGATTATCGCTATCTTGACGTCCTCGCCGGTGTATCCTATCTTCCAGGCGTCCACGGCTCCGTGCACGACGTCCACGTCATAGTCCTCGACTGCCGGCAACACATCAGCCAGCTGGGCATCCTCCTCGACGAGGTCCAGCCGCGCCGGGTCGACTGTCGGCATGCAGTACTTCAGCACGCCGATCACCCCATCCAAGCTGGCCAGAGCGGTTATCTGCTCGGGGTCCAGGGTCATGAGGCGCACGGTCGGTATGCCATCTATCTCGGCTCCCCTGATAGTGGGCAATCCCATGGCAACTAGGCACTCGTTCGCAGAGGCCCTGTCATCCACGATCACGTACACCTCGAACGGACCGTCCGAGGCTTTCATCTCCTCTCTCAGATTTGAATCGAGTTTGGTCCTTGGGTCGTCGGAGGTCCCCCATTTCGAGAGATCCGATGATCCATCAGACGGCCCGGGCACGCTCTCGCCTGCAGCTGGTCCCATCGCGACAACAGAGAACGCTGTGACGATCATCAGCATGACGACGACGAGGCTCAGGCCTGATTTCTTAGATAGAGCACTCACTTTCTCCTCCCCCTCAATTGTACCGTGACTCGGCAGGTCCGTACGGAAATCCCGCCGAGAAAGCTGCCTTGTAAGTTGATTTTCCGCTATTTATACTATATTGCTCTGTTATGAATGAGTCAGTAATGCCGAGTTTGTGCGCATCATGGTCTCAAACTGTCGTGCTTTCATCACGATATCGCCCCCCGCTACGATATATTTCGGTTGTAAATTATAATTTATAGGATATACAAAAACCCCTCTGATGTCACCGAGCCCTCTCGTGGTCGTGAACCTTAAAGTATGTCCCATCCTTTGCCGACATGACGGTGCACCTATGGTTCACCGCGTCTCAGGTCCGTTGACGCCATCAAGTCGGGAAGGGGCTGGAGAATGGGAGACACAGACATCGAACCGTGGGAGATACACCTGGACGACCCGAAGGAGCGCAAGCATCTTCTCAGGACCATGGTCAAGCGCATCGACAAAGAACGGTTCGGGCTCATGCTCGGCCCCCTGCTGTTCATCCTGATAGTCGCCATACCCGAACCCCAGTCGATGGTCGAAGCCGCCGCCGTGGTCGGATGTGACGTGGGTCGCGCGCCGCAGATCGCCTTGGGCACGTTGTTGTGGGTGCTCGTGTGGTGGGTGTCCGAGTGCGTGCCTCTGGGGATCGCCGCCCTGCTCCCGCCGCTTGTCTTCTCAATGACGCGGATACTGGAGTGGAAGAGCGCTCTCACCGCCTTCACCGATCCTATCATCTGGATCTTCATGGCAGGGTTCGTGCTCGCGGCCGCCTTCAGGAAGTGGGATCTCGACCGCAGGATAGCGATGCGTCTGGGTCTCATGTACAAGGGCGCCAACCCCATGATCGCCGCGTTCTTCGTGGCGTCGCTCCCGGTCTTCATCCTTACCCTCACGGGTTCGATAACCGCGTCGACAGCGGTCGTCTTCCCCTTCCTCATCGCCTATCTATCGATGGCGGGCGTGAAACCCGGGAGCAGGTACAGCGAGGCGTGCATGCTGGTCCTCGCACAGGCCGCCACCGCCGGTGCTATGCTCCTCCTGATAAGCACCCCGCCCAACCTCATCGCCAAGAGCACCGCGTTCGAACTCCCCGCCCAGTGGAGCGTGGACATCACGTTCGTCGACTGGATGATAGTGGGCGCTCCCCACGCCATCATCGGCCTGTTGATCACATGGGTCGTGGTATTCAAGATGCTGAAACCCGAGGAGAAGACGGTCGTCGTGGACCGGAAGAAGATGGTCGCGGTCTCCAAGCAGCTCGGACGCCTGAGTCGGGGGGAGAAGGCCGTCGCCGGCCTGCTCGTCCTTGCGGTGACCCTCTGGGTCCTGCCTTCGGCGGTCAAGGTCGCAGCCGGTTACATGCCCGGCCTCACGGACCTCTCGAATGACTTATCGCGAATGATGCCGGAGGCGATGCCCGCCGTCCTCGTCATTCTCCTGGCGGGCATCATCCGCGTCAAGGGAGAGCCTCTGCTCAAGTGGGAGGAGCTCGCGAAGGGGATCGATTGGAACATCGTGTTCCTCTTCGGTGGAGGCATCGCCCTGGGGGCCGGTCTCAAGATGAGCGGGTTCGCGGACTGGTTGGCCATAGGTCTGAGTTCCAGCCTCGGGGCGAACCCGAGCGCTTGGACGATATTCGCCATCTCCTGTTTCCTCGGATTCATACTGACGTACGCCGCCTCCAACACCGCGGCCGCGCTCATAGCGTGTCCGATCGCAGCCACCCTCGCCTTCAGCGCGGGAGTGCATCCCGTCCCTCCCATCATCGGGGCGGCCCTCGCGTGCTCGATTTCGAGTGCGATCCCCTCGACGACCCCTCCGATGGCGATAGTCTACAGCTCGGGATACGTCAAGATATGGAACATGTTCAAGGTGGGCGTAGTCTCGGACGCGCTACGTCTCGGGGTGCTGGTGTTGATAGGTCCCTTCCTCTGCGACCTGATAATCTGAGTCCGGCTGGCGCACGTCCCCGGGGGCATGCGCTCAAGCGCGTGCGCGCGTGACAGGTCCCCCTTCCCGGTCAAGTTAAATATGATTGCGGCCCACGTACGTGACGTATAAGGGACGGGATGCCCGATGCCAAAGAGTCTCATCGAGGACGCCCTTCGCGGCGCTGGTTCAGAAGAGGCCTCGGGGAAACCCCCTGAGGATGCGAGGAAGACCGACTCGATAGATGCGGATCTCGAGAGGATAGCCAACGGTCTGAACGTCAACATAAAACTCGTTGGGTGCGGAGGCGCCGGGTCAAACACCGTCAGCCGCTGCACGGAGACCGGACTATCGGGAGTCAAGATGCTCGCGATCAACACGGACGCGAAGCATCTGCTTGGGACCCGGTCCCCTGCGAAGATTCTCATAGGTAAGAGGCTCACGAAGGGGCTTGGCGCCGGTGCACGTCCCGAGGTCGGTGAGAGGGCCGCCATGGAGAACGAGGCGGAGCTGCGGGATTTCCTCCGCGACTCGCAGATAGTCTTTGTCATCGCGGGAATGGGCGGTGGAACCGGCACGAGCAGCTCCTCGTTCGTCGCGTCCCTGGCGAAGGAGATGAACGCCCTGACAATCGGTGTCGTCACATTGCCGTTCACTTCCGAGGGCGAGGTCCGCATGGAGAACGCCGTCAGGGGCCTCAACAGGCTCGCGGACCTCTGCGACACGACGATAGTCATCCCCAACGATACGCTCATACAGCTCGTTCCCAGGCTGCCGGTCCAGGCGGCCTTCAAGGTGGCCGACGAGCTGCTCGTGCAGACCGTATCCGGTCTGACGGAGATGCTCACCCACGCGGGCCTGGTCAACGTCGACTACGCAGACTTGAGGACGGTCCTGGACGAGGGCGGCGTCTCTCTGATCGGGGTCGGCGAGTCCGCGGGCTCGTCGCGGGACCGCATCGCTGAGGCGATGGAGACTGCCATCAGCTCTCCGTTGCTGGGGAAGATGGACCTGAGCGATGCCAAGGGCGCCCTGGTGCGCGTCGTCGGCGGCCCCGACATGAGCCTCGACGAGGCGGCCGCTGTTGCGCAGAGGGTGAGCGAGAGCATACATGAGGGCGGCCGTCTCATCTGGGGATGTTCTGTGGAACCTGCCATGGAGGGCAGGGTCAAGGTGCTTCTCATAGCGACGGGCGCGCGGTCGCAGTACGTGCTCATGCGTGGCGACACGGGCATGGTGTCGACGCAGTTGCATGAGGACTACCGCGGTTCGCTCAATCTGCCGCTCAGCGTGTGTCCGGACGAGGACCTCTCCATGTTCGTGAGATAGTTCCTCAGAGCCCGAGCGCGAGCTTTGCGACCGCCCCGAAAGTAAGGGCGATCCCTATCGACGCAGCGGTTACTATCATCGTGTTCTTGGTTCCGAACTCCCTGAGCAGGACCGCCATCGCGGCCAGACAGGGCATGAAGATGGCCATGACGAGGGCGAACACGAACATCTGTCCTCCCGACAGGACCGATGCCAGCTCGCTGGTCCCGAAGAGCACAATGAGCATCTGAAGGGACATCTCCTTGCGCAGCAGGCCGAATATGAGCGCTATCACGACCACTCCAGGAAGCCCCAGGACGATGTTCATGAAAGGCTCCGCGGGGTCCACCAGCAAGTCGAGGGTGCCAGTCACCAGAAGCATCTCCAGGATGATGCTCCCCGCGAGCAGTATGGGAAATGCGATGGTGAGGAACTCCCTCACCCTGATGTAGGTCTTGCTGAGTGTCGCCCTCGGCGACGGGAACCTCAGCGAGGGCACCTCGAGAAACAGCCCAGTCGGCTCGAATTTGATCATCCTGTGCATCGCCATCCCGAGGACGACCAGAAGGATGCCGAGTATCCCGAATATCGCCAGCGCGTACCCCACCCCGGCGTGCGTGCCCACGGTGCCCACTATGATCGCGGTCTGGGCCGAACAGGGCACAGCTATCGTTATCAGCGTGGCCAGTATCAGCCTTTCCCTGCGTGATCCCATGGCTCGTGTGGCGAGGATCGCGGGGACGTTGCACCCGTATCCCACCACCATCGGTATCACCGCGCGGCCGTGGAGCCCAAGCCGGTGCATCACTCCGTCCAGGAGGGAGACTATCCTCACCAGGTATCCCGTGTCCTCAAGAAGGGAGAGCATGATGTAGAACACGACGATGTATGGTATCACCAGGGCGAGCATGGCCTCTATGCTCAGATACACGCCCTCCACAGCGCCCTTCGCCAAGTCGTTATCGGTCCCGTCCCTCAACCCCTGGAAGAAACCGTCAGCGACCTCGTGGTAGGAACCCACGAGGAAGGATTCTATCGCCCCGCCCCCGAAGATCAGCAGTGAGAACATGGCGGCTATGACCATCACGAGTATCGGCAGGCCTGTCAAGGGGCGCATCGTGAGTTCCGAGAGCCTCGACCCCTTCGGCTCGTCGGACGTGCTCCGGACCACCTCCCTCGAGATCCTTCCGGCTTCCCCGAACCGGTCCCTTTGGATGTGAACGATGATGTCTTCGCCGTGGGTCTCCAGGAACTGCTCCCTGAGCATCTCGGCCCTGCGTCTCAGGTCGTCGGAGACCTTTTCGACGACCCTCGGGTCCCCCGCGAGCAACCTTATGGCCACTCCCCTCAGGGGCATCCTCCAGTCGTCTTCGGAGAGCACCGGGACCATCTCGGATATCATCTCCTCGATGTGCGAGTCGTATCTGACCTTGAACTGGCTCCTGCCCCTGATCCGGATCGATTCCAGGAGGAGCGAGTCCATCCCCTCCCTCTTCGTAGCGACCGTCGGAACCACCGGAAGTCCGAGAGTGCTCCCCAGCCGCTCGACGTCTATCACCTGGTGGTTCTTCTTCGCTATGTCGTACATGTTCAGGGCCACGACGACCTTGTACCCCGACTCCAGAAGCTCGAAGAGCAGAACGAGATTGCGTTCCAGCCGGGACGCGTCCAGGACGGCTATCACCGTGTCTGGCCTCCTCTCGAAGAGCAGGTTCGTCGCGACGCGTTCGTCGTCCGTGGTGCCGGACAGCGAGTATATCCCCGGGAGGTCGATCGCCGTTATCGTAAGTCCCGCGAACCTCGCGCGCCCCTCCTTGTACTCGACGGTGGTGCCCGGGTAGTTCGAGCTGATGACGCCCACACCTGTGAGGCTGCTGAATACGACGCTCTTCCCAACATTCGGGTTGCCGACCAGGGCAATCTCCATAAGAACACCTCTATGAGGCCCTGGACATGTGCAGCACCGCGCCTATGTTCCTGGCGATGGCCACCTTCGTGTCCTTCAGGGAGACTATGATGGGCCCTCCCATGGGCATCTTCTTCTCGACGGTCACCTCGGAACCGGGCACGAACCCCATGGCGAGTATGCGGCACAGTTCCTCCCTGCTCCCCGAGGAGAGGTGGGACACGGTGCCCTTCTCGCCCTCGTCCAAGTCGACCAGCGGGACGGTCTCCTTCGTGCACTTCTCGCAGGAGATGCCTCTCCCGCACTTCGGGATCTTCTTCCCGTGGGGACACTCCGAGGGATGGTTCATCAGCTTGCAGAGCTGCCTCTCCGCCTCGTCGGTCAGCACATGCTCCATCTTGCAGGCTTGCTCGTGCCTCGAACGCCCCTTGATCCCCACGAAGTCGTCCAGGAAACACTCCAGAATCCGGTGCTTCCTCAGGATCTTGCGTGCAATCCGGCGACCCTTGGGGGTCAGTGAGGTTCCCTTGTACCGTTCGTGATGGACGTAGCCCTGCTTCGACAACCTCTGGACCATCTCCGTGACCGAGGCGGGGGATACGTTCATCGCTGCTGCCGTATCGCTCGTCTTGGCCGGTCCACCGTTCTCCGTCAGGTCGTGGATCACCCTGAGGTACTGCTCCGCGATTTCTGAGACCATCTGACAGGAATTAGGGCGACCTAAATTAAATAATTTTCTGTTAATCCCGCCACCCGCACATCCGCGGCAGCGACCCGGTTCAGACGGTTCCGTCTACAAGTCTGGACCATATCCTGCGAACGGTCTCCGCGGCATGGCTGTCAGGGACATCCATGAGGGATTTCCCCTCCGCGAGCGCGAAAGCGGCCGCGTCGTCATACGGGACCCTTCCCAGGAGCGGTATCCCGATGGCCTCCATGTCCTGCTCTATCTCGTCCGCGATGTCCGTGTTTATGTCGCTTCTGTTAATGATCAGGACCATCCGGAGCCCGAAACCTCCGCCCAGCTCCGCGATCCTCCTCAGGTCTGTGATCCCGGAACGGGTTGGTTCGGCGACCAGCACGACGATGTCGGCCCCGGACATGGCTGATATCACGGAACAACCGAGGCCTGGTGGTCCGTCCACCAGGAGGAACTCCGCACCCGTCTCCTTGACGCATACGCGCGCCTGGTGCTTGACCATGGCCACCAGTTTGCCGGAGTTCTCGCCTCCAGGTTCTAACAGGGCGTGTATCAGTGGCCCGTAGCGGGTCTCCGACCGGTACCACTCCCCGACCTTGCGGTGCACCATCCCGAAAGCCCCCTCGGGGCATATCCTCGCGCAGATGCCGCACCCCTCGCATCTGTCAGGCTCGAGTGCGGCCATCCCGTCATCCAGGATGGTTATGGCCTCGGATCTGCACTTCGGAGCGCAGAGGCCGCAGCCGTTGCATGCGTCCTTGTCCAGTACGGCGATCCTAGAGCCGATGAAATCCTCTCGCCTTTCGGTCTTCGGGTCTAATAGCAGCTCGAGGTTGGGGGCGTCGACGTCGCAGTCGGCTATTACTGCTCTCTCGCACAGGGCGCAGAAACTCGCCAGAAGGGTGGTCTTACCGGTGCCCCCCTTGCCGCTGAGCACGACGATCTCCGTCATTCTCCCATCATCTCCTTCACGGTCTTCCAGGTGGATTCGAAAGTACTTCTGTGCACTCCGTCCGTGAGTAGATCACCCCTCGAGTAGATCTCGGCGATGGCCCTGTCGTGGGGGAGCGCTCCGACCACTGGCACCCCGCTCTCGGCGCAGAAGGCCCTTATGTCCGGCCCGGGGAGCCCGTCCTTGTTGATGAACACGGTGGATCTCACCCCCAGCTTCTTCGTCAGTTCGAGTGCGAGCTTCAGGTCGTGCAGGCCGAACGGCGTCGGCTCGGTGACCAGCACGCAGAGGTCCGAATCCCGGATGCTCTCCACGGCCGTACATGCCGTCCCTGGAGGGCAGTCCACCAGAGCTTGCGCGTCGCCAAGCTCCTTCTTGACCGCCTTGATCAGGGGCACGGCCGATGCCTCACCGACCTTCATCCTTCCGTATAGCAGCACAATGCTGCCCATCTCGACGCGCTCGATGTCGCCGACGAGGTGGTCCTTCTCGACTATCGCATCCTGGGGACAGAAGAGCGCGCAGCCTCCACAGCTGTGGCACAGGGCGTCGAAGACCATGACCTGCTTGGGCAGGACGGCCAGCGCATGGAATTCGCAGAATCTCGCGCACTCCCCGCAGAGGTTGCATCTGTCCATGTCCACGGACGGGACCGGCCTGAACACCGGCTTGGGCGGTGCTCCCTGCCCCTGGAAGAACACGTGGCAGTTCGGCTCCTCGACGTCGAGGTCCACGAGGACCCTGTCTCCAGCTATGGATGCCAGGTTCGTCGCGACCAGGGTCTTGCCAGTGCCCCCCTTGCCGCTGGCGATCGCTACGCGGGTCGTCATCGGGTCCACTCGACCCGTCGGTTCAGTGGCCGTGTTCCTTGCATGCATTCGACTCGGATGCGGCCTGCAGTTTGCCCTCGCGCCACATCGCGACCGCCTGGTCCGCGGTGCCACTGGCACCGATGTAGACCTCGATCCCGAACGTACTGAGCATCTCGATGGCTTTCGGCCCCAGCCCTGAGCATATGAGCACCTTCGCGCCGGTCTTGGCGACGTGCTCCGGGGGTTTTCCCAGGCCGCCCATGTGCTCGCTCCTGTTCTTCACGACGAGCACCTCCTTCGTATCGGTGTCGTAGACCGTGAACGTGGGCGTGCGTCCGAAGTGGTCACACACAATATCGTCCAGTCCGCCCTTCTCCATGGTTGGTATGCAGAGTTTCATTTCTGTTCCTCCTTTGTATTCGATTTATCGTACTTGTTGGCGAAACGCCTCTTCCATCCTTCTCTTCTGATGCTCGTCGAGTCGCATGAGAAGCACTTCTCGGGTTTCTCGGGCAACGCCATCTCGAGGCCGCAGCCCTCGCACCTGAACCTCAGTAGCCTCATCCGCCCTCCTCGGCATCGGCGGCCTGACGCTTCACGAAGTCCCTTACGGCGTTCTTCAATGCTATGACCGCTAAGGTCGCGCAGTGACGGTGCCCCTCAGGCAGTCCGTCCAGTGCTGACAGCACCTGTTCTGGGTCGATGTTGGAGGCATCCTCCAGCGACATGCCCGCGGCAATCCTCGTCAGCATGCTCCCGCATGCCACCGTCGCCCCGCATCCGTCCGTCTCGAAGGTGCACCGGGATATCCTGCCGTCCTCGATCTTGAGGCACACCATCATCGTGTCGCCGCAGAGGCCGTCTGAGATCCCCTGACCGTCGGGGTCGTCCATGTGGGCCAGGTTCGAGGGGTTCTTGAACTCGTGGATCACCTTGGGGGAGTATGTCTCGTTGTCCTGCTCGGCCAGCATCTCCGCTATGTTGGCGACGATCCTGTCCAGCTCGCTCTCCTGCTCATCGTGTTGCTGCTCGGTCATTCCCCGGTCCCTTCGCCGTCAGGCGCCTCTCTCGCGGTGCCGATGATGCCCGGGCTTGCTCGGCCCGGTCGTCTCTATGAGTATGCCCTTCCTGTACTCCTCCAGGGCAGCCCTCCCGGTTCCAGAGCAACCACAGAAGATCTTCACGCCGGCGGCCGCGAGGACCTTGAACGCGTTCGGTCCTATGTCCCCAGTCAGAACGATGCTCACTCCGTTGTCCAGAAGTGTCTGCGCCGCCTGTATGCCTGCCCCGCTGCCCGCGGACTGTGCCGTGTTGTTTATCGACCGGGCCTCCTCGCTGTCCTCTTCCACGAGGACGAAGCAGGAACACCTGCCGAACCTCGGGTCCACATTACTGTCCAGAGCACATTCCGATGAACTTATTGCTATCGTTCCTGTCAGATCAATCACTTTCCATGCATTGATTTCCTCGCATCGGGGCGCCGCACTTCGGACACTTGAGCTGGCTGCACGGGACACCCCTCTTCTTGTGCGGGACCACGGCCCCGCACTTCGTACACTCGCACTTGGCCGATCCGAACTCCATCTCACTCATCGCATCGTCTCCCTCGTCCTTCGCCCCATGTCCTGCGAGCTCCTCTGTCCTCGTCGGTCCTATGTATGTCACGTCCTCCGCAAGCCGGGCATCCTGTGGGCCTGCCCGTGCCATAGGGTTCGTCCCATCCGTGGTCGCACGAGCGGCAGTGGAACCTCCTGACAGTGGTCATTATCCGCACCTCGTCTCCTCGGAGCCGTACTCCGTCACTACTTGCCTGCCCCGTTCTCGGTCAGCTCGACGATCCTATCCGCCATCTCCCTGAACCGGGTCGCGACGCCGTTGTCCAATCCTGCGAAGGGCACACCATCGTCGCCGCTATCCGCGATGCTCGGGGTCAGGGGTATGCTCCCCAGCAGCGGGATCCCGAAGTCCTTCGCCGCCTTCTCCGCACCGCCCTTGCCGAAGACCTCGATCCTCTTGTTGCAGTGTGGGCACACGAGCCCGTCCATGTTCTCGACCAGGCCTATGGTCCTGAGGCCGACCGCCTTGACGAAGTTGATCGACTTCCTGACGCTCAGAAGGGCGACGTCCTGCGGGGTCGTGACTATGACGACCCCGTCGGGGGATGGCACGAGCTGCGCGACGCTCAGCGGCTCGTCCCCTGTCCCTGGCGGCAGGTCCACTATGAGGTAGTCCAGCGCTCCCCACTCGACCTCCTCGAGGAACTGCTTTATCGCCCCCATCTTCACCGGCCCCCTCCAGATGACTGGAGAGTCGGAGTTCTCCAGCAGTAGGGCTATCGAGATGATCTTAACGTTCGACGCTGTCTGGATCGGCTGTATCTTCCCCTTGTCGTTGACGATCATCTGGCTGTCCTGGAGCCCGAACATCATCGGAATGCTCGGTCCGTGCATGTCCGCGTCCAGGAGTCCCACCTTCTTGCCCGACATCGTCAATGCGGTCGCGAGGTTGACGGCGACGGTCGATTTGCCGACCCCTCCCTTGCCGCTCATGACTATGATCTTGTGCTTGACGTCCTTCAGGTTCTCCGCTGCGGAGGGCTTCGCCTCCTCCTTCTTCGATGGCATCTGCTCACTTCCCGTGAAAACGTTCATCTTGTTCACTCCGATCCTCAGTTCGACTAGCAGGTGATGACTCTGTCCGCTTCCACCGCCTCGGCGGCGAAGTCCATCAGGTTCACGAAGCGGACGCCTTCCATGAAGGCCGCCTTGTCGATCCCCCTCGATTCGAGGCACGGGATGCATACCTGTATCTTCCCCCCGCTCTCAACGAAAGCGGTCAGGATGTCCTTCAGTGACGCCATCCCCTCGACGGCGGGCAGCTTGTCCGCGAAACCCTTCTGCGCGAGTCTGACCCCGTTGCCTGTCAGGAACACCTTGGTCCTGATGCCGAGCGCCGAGGACGCCCCCGCACATGCGAAGGTCATGGTCGCCTTCTCAACGTCTTCATCACCGTGCGTACCTATCACGATGAATGATTTCTTCGAATAGTCCGTCTTCTCCGTCATTCTTCCTACTCTCCTTTCCACGTAGTCTCCGTCACTAAAGCCAAGAGCGACGAACCTGTTAGTCGCGTCCGCGCCTCCCAGCTACTCGTCATAGATGTTGAACCTCTTCTCCAGGTAGTACCTGCTGTATATCGCGCCCGCGGGGTTATGTGCCAGGACGCGGTCCTTCACTATCAGGGTCGTGACCGGTGCGCTTCACTCCCGTCGTCACGGCTGGCCGAGGTGGCTGGCCAAGACCTTGCGCTGGGCCCTCCTCAGCATCACGTCGAGGGTGGCCTTGGAGACGTCGAGGCGTCTCGCGAGCTCCTCGAGCTTGATCTTCTTCGGTATATCGAAGTAGCCGAGCTCGTATGCCATCTCCAGCACCCTCTCCTGTTCTCGTGTCAGCTCCTTCGCGGTCCTCAGTATGGACACCTTCTCGAGGACCACCGTCGCCCCCATGTCCTTCAGCCTCTCGACGAGCAGGGACAGCTTGGCGGAGTCCGGGGCGATCACATTCCACTGTATCCGTCCATCGATCCGCGACCTCGCCGAATCCAGGATGCAGCCCGTCTCCGAGACCACGGCGCATGCCCTGCACGCCTCGAGCTCTATGGTCCCCAGCAGCCTCCGCGGCCCCGCCTTCGGGAGCTGGACCGTGCAGAGCGGCTCGATCGACCGTATCATCTCCTCGACGCGGTTGTTCGCCAGGTCGATGTCGGTGTCGATCCTCAGGAGGCTCTTCCCGCCGTTGTCCTCGGTGGGAACGCACTTCATGACCCGTATGGACATCTGACAGGATTGTGAGATGTTGCCGATCCAGTTCCCTGGTATCCTGAGCAGCAGCGTTGCGATCCTCATCGGCCTTCTCAACTCCTTCCCTTGCTCTTAGACGGGCAGGGAGAATCGTCGCCGCTGCGAATAAGCCCACTCCCGTTCTTCTTCATCCTCAGTGCCCGTCCCTGCGTGAGGCTTATCGCCACCTTGTTCCTCCCGGTGGCCAGTATCCTGCTGAACGTCGGCTGCGATATCTCCATCCTGGCTGCTGCGTCCTTCTGGGGCAGCCCGTCTAGGTCCGCCAGCCTCAGCGCCTCCAGCTCGTCCAAGTCAAGGTCGACTATCTCGAGCTCATCGAGCGGGACGCCCTGCGGTTTGAAGATCCTGTGCTCTGGGTCGCAGCACACCCTCCTGCACTTCTTGGGCCTGGGCACAAAACGAATACCTATTCATAATTATATTAACATTGTGCCTGTCGAGCCACTCTACTGGAGCCTCTCCATGACCGCCTTGATGATCAACGGCCAAGCGATGGTGGCATCCGACATGACCTCCACGTACCGCCCGCCCTCCGACCTGGGGCGTATCTTCCCCCA
>Ga0307379_10009622_pt1 | contig 12885 bp, 6 predicted proteins | sample UN2MG_FD_202237 | JGI IMG/M metagenome (GOLD analysis project Ga0307379, IMG submission 202237) | Soil microbial communities from Risofladan, Vaasa, Finland - UN-2 | ecosystem: Environmental > Terrestrial > Soil > Coastal area > Acid sulfate soil | place: Finland: Risofladan, Vaasa | collected... | reverse complement strand
ACCTGCAGCATCTCAGGCGTCGCGTGCCAACCGATCTCTAGCCACTTGCCGCCGACACAGATGTTGCGGCACACGACGTTGCCCTCGGGGGGCACGCCCTTGTCGCCCTTGAGGTAGTCCGTCAGCTCCAGCAGCTCCGGGAATCGCGTGCCGTAGGGCGGCTGCGCATAGTCCATCTCCTCCAGCCTCTGCTTCATCGTCTTGTAGATCATGTCGTGCCAGACGGGCGACTTGTCCAGGCCCCGGCCGTCGATCTGCACCGCGGGCCGGCAGTCGATGAACAGATTGTTCTCGATGGTGTTATGCCGGCCTCCGCCGATGAAGGCCGCGCGCTGCACGTTGCGGAACACGTTGCCGACAATGGTCATGCCGCCGGCGCAGTCGTCGATGTAGACGCCCATCGAGCCCATGCCGACGCCGCCGACGTCATGGATGTAGTTGTGGCGGATGACATTGCCGAGAAAGGTCCAATCGCGGCCGATGTAGATGGCCCCGACGTCTCCGGTCTCGAGCGCCACGTGGTGGATCTCGTTGTACTCGATGACATGGTCGTTGCCGGTGAACAGGACGCCCGCGTGCGGATGGTCGTGGATGAGGTTATGCGCGATGCGGATGCCCACGCCGTTGGCATACACGGCGGGAACGTAGCACTTGGTCCAGCGGCCGATGTGGTGGAGGTGGTTGTTCTCGATTGTATGGCCGCAGGACTCGAGCTTCTTCCGGTCGCCTCCCCAGGCATAGATTCCGGTGTCGCCGGGGTTGAAGACGTGGCAGCCCTTGACGCGGTTCTCGCGGCCACCCTCGAGGTAGGCGGCATTGTTGCCGATATTGCGGATCGTGCAATCCCGGATGACGTTGCCTTGCCCGTACTTGATGCGCACTCCCTCGCCGCGCGTGCATTCGAAGGTCAGTCCCTCGATCGTGACGTTGCGCGTCCCGTTCAGCACGAGCGTCGTCGACTCGAGGAGCGAGACCCACGCCTCCCCTTGGTCGATAGGCTTCGGCGGCCAGAAATAGAGGATCCCGCTGGATCGGTCGAGATACCACTCGCCCGGCTGGTCGAGTTCCTCCAGCACGTTCAGGAAGTAGAAGCGCTGGCCCACGCGGAAGCCGTAGTTGCCGAACGGTGCGACGGTCTTGATCAGTCGCTGGTCCACGTCGACGGAGGCAAGCTTCTCGTAGGAGGCCGCCCAGTCCCATGCCCAGTAGCCGTAGAGCCAGATGTCGTCGAGGCCCTTCCAGCGCCTCGGCCGGTCGCCTTCGTAGAGGAATCCCTCCTCGAGCTTGCCCTGCTGCATGCCGTGCTCGTTGGGAGCGGCGGAACCCTCAGGAAGACCTGCGATCTTCGTGAAGCCCTCGTTGGGCCAGCGGGCCAGGGGCATCGGCTCGCCCCGGAAGAACAACTCGAGGTGGGCAGGTACGGTCGGGCGGGAGAAGCCGCGGGATTTCAGGCTGCCGAAGTTGTTGATCCCCAGCGCTTTGAGGTCGGCCTGCACGACGTTCGTCCCGGCTTCGGGGGACAAGCGTGCGAGAATGACTGGGTCCGTGACCTTGCTCCAGCCGACGACCTGTCGCCCTCCGGTCAGGCGGACCTCTTCGTCCTTCCATGCGGCCCAAGTGAGGCGGCCGCCAGCGGGCGCGTCAGCCAGACTCAGCTCGAGCGTCTTGTCGAGCGGATACGTCCCGGCGCGGAGGAAGACTGTGACAGAGACGTTCGGCGCGGATTTGACGGCCTCGCGCACGACGGCCTGGGCACGAGCCGGTGTCGCAAGGGGGCCGTCGGTCTTCGCCTCGTTCGGCTCCGCCAGCCGGCCCGACCACGTATCCCTTCCGGCGGGAGAAACGAAGAAGCTGACGCCGGGGCCGGCGGGCTGGGCCGGCAGAGGATCGTGAAGCGCAAGCGCGATCAGGATGGCCAGCATCGTCCGGCTCATCACGAGATAGCCCCCTATACGGCGCTTCCGCCGCTAACTGTTGGTCCCTTGCATGTAACCCCTTCTATTGATACCATTTAGGGTCCGTTTCGGCAATGCCCAACTTCGCCAAGGCCCCGCCATGTCCAAACCGACCTGCCCGAGTCCCGCCTGCCGGCTCCACGGCCAGCCTGGCAGGTGCTCTGCGAGGGATTCCGGGGCTGCGTACTGTGTTCCGCGAACGGCCAAGTGGCAGACTAGCCGAGAGGATAACTACCGGATTCGATCCGGTAGTACCGCGTTCACACGCGAATAACGGCGATTCTTCGCGAGGGCTTGCGAAGGGATTTTGCGTGTGGTATACTCCGTAAGTCATGGACTACCGGCCCGTTAGGACAAGCCTGAGCTGAGCAGCCTGACCTTCTCCGGAGCAAGAGGCCACAGGTTCGAATCCTGTCGGGCGTACCATTCATGACACAAGCCCCCGACACGAGGTATGGTCGGGGGCTTGTCTTATGCACGCGTGACTTCTTGCGAAACGCGCAAGAGGCCGGCCGTTTGGATCAGTGTGTCGGGATTCTGCAGATCAGCAGCGTCGGGACACAGCCGGTCATCACGCATACGAGTCCCGCTCTCGTCGCTCGTCTCCTATAGTCCTGCGGCGACCTCGGCGGCGAGGTCGTAGAGTTCGCCCGAGCGCTGCTGCCAGCCGGAGGTGATATACCAGTAGTAGCCGACGAGACCCGACCGGGTGTGCCAGTCGTGGATGCGCCAGTAGGCGTCGGCGGACTGGAACCCCTCCACGATGTGCGACGAGAGTCCTATGACGATGGCGTGGTTGCGCTCGGCGATGAGTTCGGTGCATCGTTTCGCAAGAGCGGGGGGAAGTTTTCCGCCGCCCAGGGCCTCCTCGATGAAGATGCGTGCCTCGCACTGCTGGATGCCCTCGCGCATCACTTCGAAGCGTGCGGTGGCGACCGGTCCCGACGGCCCCGGCGCCAGGAGCGCGGTCTTGACGTTGAGGTTGCGCCAGTTGGCCTTGGGGTAGCGTTCGTAGACGCGTGCGGTGCGGCTGTGTCGGCGGTCCTCGAGGACGGGCCACATGTCGGCGCCGAAGCGTACGAACCCGCGCTGGTCGCCCCCCACGTTCATCTCGCCGACGAGCCGGAAAACCGTGAGCGGGTTATAGTCGGTCACGTCACGGGCGAACTGCACCATGAGACGCGGGTTCTTCCAGCCCTCGCGGCTCGTCCCGTCATACGAGATGAACCGCGGGTGCCAGACGCTCGCGGTGTACCCCACCTCCATGCCGTGGAACAGGGCCGGGCGGAACGAATGCCCCTGACTCGCCCACGGGACGTCCGGAAGGAGCCCCTTCCAGAACGCCACGACCGTCGGCGCCGGGGTCGCGTCGGTCGCGAGTCCGAGCATCATGGATTTCTCGAGCCCGCGTTTCTTCATGCGTTCGTGCAGCTCGACGGCGAGACCCTCCCACAGCGGCTTCGCCGCCGCCTCGGAATACTGCGGGAGCGTGACGCTCGTCGTCTTGTCCCCGTCGATGACGGTCACCTCGGGACCCCTGCCGCGGTATCCGAAGCGTTCTTCCCGCACGTCCTTGCCCTCGAGCCGCTCGACATGGTCGCCGAACTGTCCGCCTTCGAGGAAGAGGTCCCACACGTAGAAGCACACCACCTTCGGCAGACCCTGGTGCTTCACGACGAGGTCGAGGTATCGCTCCAGGACCGCAAAGTCGCAGCGGTATTTGCCGTCAGCGGTTTTCACCCAGCGCACCATCGACTGCGCGTTGCCGAGGTTGGTCTCGTTGATGAGCGGGACGTAGCACGTGGTGACGCCGAGTTGACCGCTCAGCGTCAGCGACTTCTCGACCAGTTTCCAGTGGGCGTCGCTCCAGAGCGGCACGTCGTATTCGAGCGCGAGGGTGTCGGGCGACTCGATGAGTTCGACGAAGGTGCGGTAGTCCTTGGGATCGGGGAGTCTGAACGCGGAGACGCGAAGGTCCACCGGCACGCGGAACGCATCGGCACCGGCGCTCACGGTGAGTGTGCCTTTGTAGTCTCCGGGCGCGGCGTCCGCGGGGACGTGCACGGTCACCCAGACGGGGGCAACCGCCCCGTAGACGGGGTCGGGCTGACCCGGGAGCACTCTCGTCGCCCCGGCACGCAGGTCCTTGCTGCGCACGGGCACCTCGGCGGGCATCGTCTCGAGGAGTCCGTCGAAACGGTTGACGTTGGCCGCGTCGCGGGGGAGGTCCGGAACCGCGCAGCGCAGCGTCACCGACGAGGCGGGAATACGTGCGCCGCCGGGACCCGCGAGATCGGTGACGGTCGCCTTGAGCCCCTTGATCGTCCCGGTCGCCCCGACGAGCACCTTGCCGCTGAAGGTGCCGCCCAGCGTGCCGACGATGCGGACGGGCTTCACCGGTTCGTTGGGGTCGCCCCAGTCGAGGTCGGTGTCGGTGACGAGGAGGCTCGCGTTCCAGACCTGTGTCTTCGCGGGACGCGTGGCGTTGGGTTGAACCACGTCCTTCGTCGGGGTCTCAAGCCGCACCGAGTGCAGGCCGCACGCGTCCCACAGGACCATGGGGAGCTCGTGGTCGCGCCGGTCCTTGAGTTTCGCACAGACCTCCGCCGGCAGGGGGGCACGGTGGAGCGAGAGGGCGAGGACGTTGGTGCCTTTCTTCAGCATCGCGGGAGGGATTTCGACCTCGGTCGTGCGGATGCGCAGTTGCAGCCGCTCGCTCTTCGAGCCCTTGCGACCGTAGCCCTGCGGGAGGTCCCCGTCCTCGAGGAAATACGCCTCGCGCGGATACGTCTCGGCGGGGACGTCGGCCGTGAGCGGGACATCGGCGGGCAGGTGACTGCGCACGAGTTCGGCACCGTTCACGTGCACGGCGAGTCCGCCGCGATACTTGACCGTCAACTTGAGCGGCCGCACCTTCGCGGGGTCGTCGACCGCGAACTTCCCCCTGAGACACAGTTGCGCGATCGCGAGGGACGACTGGTGGGCGTAGAGGAAGCCGACGTTCGCCTGTGCCGACGCCTCCCAGCGGCTCCAACTGGCGAAGGGTGCCCCGTCGAGACGCAGCCAGTCGGAATCGTCGAACGTCTCGGCCGTCCAGTCGGCGGGCGGGGCGGGGGTATCGCACGCGGCGCCGATCTTCGTGAGCGCCTCTCCCTCACGCACCACCGGCGTGCGCATCGCCAGGTAGACCCGCCAGAACCCGCTCGTATCGAGGATGACGGTCCCGGTGGTGTCCGCAGATGCAAACTCAAGGACGAGCAGGAGGGCCGCTACAGCGAAAGCAGCCCGCCGGCATCCTCCCGGATGATTTGCCCCGGTCATCGTCGGCGTTTCCCCCTCATTGAACCGGTCCGAACGCTCGGATGAAGCATACCATGCTACCGGCTCGGGAGGTGCGTGTCCACTGTTCAATCCGGGCATATCTCGTCCAGGAGGAGAGACGCAGGCAACTGAAACTGGACAGAAACGTCCTGACTGTGCGGTAAGGCCTGCTGTGTGGACCTGTATGCGGGAGACGTGAACATTCCACGCTGTAATGCTGCTACCGTCTCCGTTTGCACGCCAACAACGGCGATTCCTCGCAGGGTCTTGCGAACGGAATTCCTACGGGGTATAATTCGTAAGTCATTGACTACCGGTCCGTTAGGACAAGCCTGACCTGAGCAGCCTGACCTCCTCCGGAGCAAGAGGTCAGAGGTTCGAATCCTCTCGGGCGTACCAGCATTGTGAAGGTCCGCGTTTCTGCGGACCTTTTCTATGTGCTCGCAGCAGTCAGGCGCGGACGGCGGGACGAGCCCGTCACCCGGTCTGGGGCCGTGGTTCTCAAGCTGCTCGACCCGCCGCTACGGTGTAGCTGTTCGGACGTGACACTCACGTGTCGCCCGGCACAAATACATGGGGGTGACAGTCGTTGCGAGCGACAGAAAGGGGGCGGAAATGTCGGCGGGAAAGTGCAGTCTGGGCATGGCGGCGGCCGTGCTGGTGCTTTTCGCGGTTTCCGGCCATGGCCGGGCGCAGGAGATGGAGCAGGCGCCGACCGGGCCCCAGGTCACCATCCGGGGCAACGTGATGTGTCAGCGGGCGCTTGTCCCGCCACTGGGGGTCTGCGGACGCAACAGCAAGTACATCCCCATCGTCATCGCCCTCGACGGAACCCCCGGCATCAAGGCCGAGGTGGATCGCATCATGCAGGAGTATTGGCCCGCCGGCAATACCCTCGATTTCGACCAGGCCCGGAAGCTCAACGAGGTCTGGTGTGAACGACTGACCTGGCACGTCACGCCCTTCCCGGAAAGAGATCAGCTGCACAGCGAGGTCGAATACGGCTCGCGGATCAAGGCCGTGACGGGGGTCGTTTTCGAGAGGGACGGGAAGAAGTGGATCACGCCGACGTCCATTGAACCCGCCCGGTGGGGAAGCCTCGACTATACCACGCTCATGCCGAAGGTGATGTTCACGCCCGATGCACCGCTCGTGAAGGCGGGCGACAAGTCGCTCACGCTCAAGGTCACCGACGCGCTGTCCTTGAAATGCGTCCTGCTGCCGGCGGGCAGGTTTCTCATGGGGTCACCGTTCTACCAGATCCGCTACCAGGACGAGTTCCCGCACGAAGTGGTTCTGACGAAGCCGTTCTACATGTCGGAGATCCCGATCACGCAGGAGATGTTCGAGGCGGTGACGGGGAAGAACCCGAGCACGAACAAGGGTCCGCAGTTCCCCGTCGAAAACGTGCCCTTTGCCGACATCCAGGCGTTCTGTCGAGCGCTCTCGGAGCGGAACCAGCGGAAGGTGCGTCTGCCGACGGACGCCGAATTCGAGTATGCGGCCCGCGTCGGGACGTCGAGCCCGTGTTTCGACGAGAAGTACAAGAACCAGTTCAGCCACGTGGCCGTCAAACCCGTCGAAGGCCTGCCGTCGAAGCCCGTCAGGACGAAACAGCCCAATGCCTGGGGTCTCTATGACATGCTGTCCTGTGGATGGCACACCACCGGCGACTACAAGATGTGCAATTTCCGCGGGAAGGAGGTCGACCCGACGGGACCCAGGAGACCCGTCCAGCAGTACAGGGACAAGGACGGGAGCAGCGGACCGTTGTACAAGTCGAGAGGGGGGTGGTATTACGACAAGGTCCGACCGAACCAGCACGGGGCCAACAAGGCCAACGGCGGATACTACGAGGGGATTCCGGTCTTCAGGGTGGTGGTGGAGGGCGAACCGGGAGACAGCGTGCCGGCGGCAGGTGAGGCCGTGAAGACGGACAAGTAGGAGAGAGGCCATGAACACCAGGTTCCAGATGGCCGTGTGGGTCGTGGGCATGGTGGTCGGCGTCGCAGGCATCGGGTGCGCGGCCGAGCCGGCCGTGCCGCCGGAGTGGGTCGCGGCCTATACGGCAGACCTTACCAGCAAGAACGCCGCCGGGGCGTGGTGGACCGCGTCGGGCGAAACCCGGGTCGTGGATGGAAAGCTCGTGCTGACTCCCGGCAGGCGCAGACGCTCCGAGGCGTTCCTGTGCAGTTACAAGTTCCCCGGGAGCCTGCGTGTCGAGGTGGTCTGTTCGGCGCTGGCGGGCGAGCGGCCCGTAAACGTCAGTTTCGACCTCCACATGAACGCCGACGTCGCGGTCGGCACGAATGACCGAAGGGGTTACGTGTTTCAGTTCCGCGCCAGGAGCGGGTCCTGCATCCTGAGGAGGGGAGACAAGGTCATCGGGTCGGCGAGGCATGACGGCATCCGCGCCGAGGGCGGAAAGCCCCTTCACATCATCGCCGAGCGCAGCGACGCCCAGGTGAGCGTCTCGATTGACGGGACACCGGTGCTCTCGGTCAAGGACGACGGGCCCCTGGAGAGCCCCGCGTTGAACATGGTGGGGCTGGGAAGCTCGGGGTGCACACTGAACGTGGAGAAGTTCGTCGTCAGCACGAGGAAAGACCGGCCGGGCGACGTCATCGACCTGGCGGTTGTGCCTGCCGGCCCCCAGATCACCGTCAGGGGCCCGGCGATGTGCGCCCGGGGGTACGCCGCGACACACGGACTTTTCGACGGCTGTCCTCACCTCGCCATCTATGCACTCGATGGGGCGCCGGAGATCAAGGCTGAGTTCGACCGCATCATGGACGAGTTCTATCCGGAGAAAGGACTGGACTGTGATGAGGCCGTGAAGCTCCTCGAGAAATTCGATGAGCACCTGAAGTACTACATCGTGCCGAGTGCCCTCGCCAATCGAGACCACACGGAACATGACTACCCCAGTCGGATACTGTCCGTCACCGGCACGTTTTTCGAGCGTTACGGAAAGAAATGGATTGCCGCCGAGAAGATCGAGCCCGCCGAGATAACCTACCCCGCCAGGATGCTCGCGCCGGACAAGCCGTTCGTCATGCCCGACCCGGAGCCGCTCGTCCTCAAGGTCACCGACACGTTGACGCTCCGGTGCATCAAGCTCCCGCCCGGCAGGTACCTCCGGGGATCGCCCTTCTACGAGCACCCGCGGTGGCAGGACGAGACCCCGCACGAGGTGGTGCTCACGAAGTCCTTCTACATGTCGGAGATCCCCGTCACACAGGAGATGTTCGAAGCCCTCGTGGGAAAGAATCCGAGCAGGAAGACGCCCGGGGCCTGGAAGACCCAGCGTGACCGCGGCTTCAACGAGCGCTTCCGGCACAAGGTGCCCGACGACGGGCCCGATTTCGCCGTCGAACACGCCGAGTGGGCCGATATCCAGGAGTTCTGTCGCAAGCTCTCCGAGCTGAACGGCCGGACGGTGCGTGTGCCCACCGAGGGAGAATGGGAATACGCCGCGCGCGTCGGCACGTCGAACCCGTGTTTCACCGAGAAGTACCTCGAGCAGCGGAGCTTCGTCGCCGACGGCGAGGGCCGGTGCGAGCCGGTCAGACGTCACAAGCCCAACGCCTGGGGATTCTACGACATGGTGAAGTCCGGGTGGGAGCTGGTGAGCGACTACAAGCTGGACAACGTCCGGGAGAAGCAGATCGACCCGCAGGGACCTCCCCGGCGCGCCGCCGCCAACCACGGCGGCGGCCCCCTGCGCAGAACCAAGGGCGGATGCTACTACGGCGACACCCATCTGAACCTGCACGGCGCCTGCGACGAACACGGGGACAACGAAGAAGGGATCATGATCTTCCGCGTGGTCGTCGAGGCGGAATAGACCTCCTCACAGGAAAGGAATCGGACATGACGGTCAGGACGTGCATGACGATGGTCGTGGTCTTATTGCTTCTCTTCTCCGGCGCCGCCCGGGCACAGGAGGTCACCCTCAAGGCAAACGTGCTCAGCAACGTCCATACGGGAGAGAAGGAGAAGGGCGTTTTCCTGATCGCCTATGACGGCACGCCCGGGATCAAGGCGGAGTTCGACAGGATCGTGGCCGAGTATTACCCGGAGAAGGGGCTCGACGCCGACGCCGCCGTGAAAGTGCAGGAGCAGTTCATGACGCGACTCGTCTACCATGTCGACGGGCCGCTGGTGGATGACCTGTGGAAGAAAGCGCAGTGGAGCGTGCGCAGCGCGATGTCCGTGACGGGCGTCATCTCGGAAAGGGACGGGAAGAAGTGGATCACCCTCAGCAAGGCCGAACCGACCACGTTCACCTTCCCGGACAGGATGCTGGCGCCCGACAAACCGTTCGTGATGCCCGACAAGGAGCCGCTGGTTCTGAAGATCGACGACAAGCTGTCGCTGAAGTGCATCTACGTGCCGGCCGGGAAGTTCCTCATGGGCAAGCCCTATTACCAGTGCCGTCACTGGCAGGAGGACCCGCCGCACATGGTGACGCTGACGAAAGGCTACTACATGGCCGAGCATCCCGTGACGCAGGAGATCTACGAACGGGTCTGCGGCGACAACCCCAGCAAGATGAAGGACCCGAAGATGCCCGTCCACAACGTGGACTGCGTCAACATGTACAGGTTCTGCGAGAAACTGTCGGAGAAGACCGGTCGGAAGGTCCGCGTGCCCACGGGCGCCGAATGGGAATACGCGGCACGCGTGGGGACCTCCAACCCGACCTTCGCCGATAAATACACGGACCAGAACAGCAACGCCACGGAGAAGTACGGCACCCCGCCGCTGCCCGTGAAATCGAAGCAGCCCAACGCATGGGGGTTCTACGACATGCACAGCGGGTGGTGGGAGCGCATGGGCGACGCGCCGGTGAAGGAGCACAAGGACGTGGTGGACCCGGACTACACGCCTCGCCAGGACAAGACCGAGGCCACGCGGGGCAACAAGCACAGTCACATGGGCAAGGGCCAGTGGACGTATGAGATCAGCGAGATCGAGTACATCAGCAGCGAGGCGGGGTCGTTCAGGTTCCGCATCGTCGTCGAGGCCGAGTAGACCCATTGAAGAGGGATCGGACATGATGTCGAAAGCATTCGCGTTGACGACCGCGCTGATGCTGTTCCTTCTCTGCGGCACGCTGCGTGCACAGAACCCGGCCCCCGCCGCCGTGCCCGCGACAGCAGACTCGTGATAGAAAGGACGGTGTCGCATGAGCAAGAAACAGGGAAGTGAACGTTCCATGAAAACAACCATTCGCGGTCCAGCGTTTCTGCCGCTCGTTCTGCTCTTCTTCGCAGTAACCCTCATTCTGACGCCGGTGTATGGCGCCACGATCTCCATTTCCGGCACGGTGAAAGACTCCGACGGGAAAGCGGTCGGCGGTGCAGACGTGTATGCCGTGGCGGCCCCCAGGGTCAAGACCGTTTCCGCCGCCGACGGGTCTTTTTCTCTTACCGGGACGATTGCCGATGCGCCGGCGCAGCCCGGGGTCTCGGAAAAACCCCGGACTGTTACGCGCACGCCGGTAGCCGCAGCCAAGGCCGGGTACATGACGGCCCAGGTCCTGTCTCCGGACCTCTCCGCCAGGGACCTGCAGTTCACGCTCTATCCGTCCATCACCGGCACCACGGTCGCCCTGATGGGCAACCGGATGAATCAGGACCACCTCAGGGAGGAAGCAGAATGGGATAACAAGAGGCACAAGGCAAATCTGCAGTTTGTCTTCCTCATGGCTTTTGACGGTCCTCCCGGGATCAAGGCGGAAATGGATCAGATCCTCGCCGATTACCATCCGGGGCCCAGCCTGGACGCCGATGCGGCCCGGGAGCTTGAGGATCAGTTCAAGGCACGCCTGCTGTACTATATCGACGGGCCGATGGTGGCCGGGATGTCGAGGAAGGACAATTATGGCGGCGGAACCCTGATGTCCATAACGGGAACGGTCCACGAGAGGGATGGCAAGAAATGGATCACCGCCACCGACACCGGGCCCTACAAGGGACCGACGTGGCCGGACCGCATCATGGGGCCGGAGAAGCCCCTGGTCCAACTGCCGGTAAAGCCTGGGCTCGTCCTCAAACTTGCGGACAAGCTTTCGGATACGCTCATCTATGTGCCGCCCGGGAAATTCTACATGGGGTCTCCCATTCAGCAGGTTCCGCATTGGCAGGAGGGCCCTCAACACATGGTGACGCTCACCAGGGGCTTCTACCTGTCGGACCATCCCATACTCAACTCGGAATACGCGGCCGTGACCGGGGATGCTACCCACAATCCGAAAAAATATCCCGACGGCGCCGCCGTGAACATCTCCTGCGAGATGTTTGACGCGTACGTCAAGGCATTGGAGAAGTTGAATCCCGGGAAAGTGATCCGGGCGCCGACCAAGGCCGAGTGGGAATACGTCGCCCGTTCCGGCACCTCCAACCTCAGTTTCAGGAACAACCCCGGGAGCCGATACGGCGAAACCTGTGACCGCACCATGGTGGTCAAGTCGAAGAAGCCGAACGGCTGGGGGTTCTATGGGATCATGTTCTCGGATGGCAGTGAGCGCTCCTGCGATGCGGCTTTCTATAGCGATCATATTTATATCCCATCGGTAACCGACCCGCGGTATCCCTCGACCAAGTGCAAGCGTAACCCGAGCGTGAATCATATCCACGCGAACGGGGGCAAAGCAGACTATCCCGTGCAGGAACTGATAAACGACGAAGGCAATGTGGGGAGGGACCTGGGGGGTGAGCAGCGTAATCGCTGGTTAATGATCCGGCAGCGCATACTGGTGGAAGAGTGAGAACCGTGTGCCAGAAAGCGGAATAAGAGACATAAATCGTTCCGTTTTGTTGGCTTTGGTTGTTTCGTTGTTTATGACACCGTCCACAGGACGCGTGGCGGCCGGCCGGAGAGAAAGGAAGAACTCCAAGGGCCGCGTGCCGGTCATCACGACCGGTACGGGGAAGACGGCCGCGACGGCGGCAACGGCAAGGGCTTTGTCGGCATCTTCCGCGTCGTCGTCGAGGCCGAGTAACGCTGTCGGCAAGGAGTGAACATGACGGGGAAAGCGTGCGTGATGATCATCGTGGTCTGGCTGCTCCTCTTCGTCGCCTCGGCAGCGGCGCAGGAGGTCACCCTCAAGGGCGTGATGATGACCGAAGTCTCCTGCACCGCGAAACCGGAAAAGGGGGACGACAAGACCCTGGTGTTGTTTGCCGTGGAAGGACCGCCCGAGGTGGCCGCCGCCGTGGACGCGATTGTGAAGGAGAACTGGGAGGGCGACAGCATTGACGGAGACCAGGCCCGGAAGATCCAGGAGGCGTTCGAGAAGCGGCTGAAGTACTACATCACTCCCGGAGCCATCGAGCCCAAAGAGGGCCGGTGGCGCAATCCGGCCAAGGCCGTGACCGGAGTTGTGTCCGAAAAAGACGGCGCCAGGTGGATCACCGCGAGCAAAATCGAGCCGACCAGGCTGAAATACCCCGACAAGATGCTCGCGCCCGACAAGCCCTTCGCCATGCCCGGCAGGGAACCGCTGATTCTCAAGGTCGACGACAAGTTATCACTGAAATGCATCCTGCTGCCGGCCGGGAAATATTTCGCAGGCGTTCCGTTCTACGCCACCTATGACGTC
>Ga0307379_10009621_pt1 | contig 12885 bp, 12 predicted proteins | sample UN2MG_FD_202237 | JGI IMG/M metagenome (GOLD analysis project Ga0307379, IMG submission 202237) | Soil microbial communities from Risofladan, Vaasa, Finland - UN-2 | ecosystem: Environmental > Terrestrial > Soil > Coastal area > Acid sulfate soil | place: Finland: Risofladan, Vaasa | collected... | reverse complement strand
TTTATCTAAAGGAAAAGTCTATTCTTACTTCCTGATGAGGATTCAAATGGAAAAATTTATTTTTTTTCTTGATAAAAAATATTTTTTTTTAAAACATGGCTTGGCTGGGGCAACTTGCAGATAATGGAAACATTGAGAAAATATTTATTTTTTATTTCATACTTAAAACCCCTATTTTAGCGGCAAAAAGCATTCTCTAAGGAATATGGCAAATAAACTTTGCGGAGATTGAACCAGAGAAAATCCTTAGAAAGCAGATTTTATGAGTAAAAAGGTCATTTTAAGCCTGCATAAAGCAGACAAATTTAAGTTAATCAATTAATTTAAATTATTTATTACAGCCAAGCCAAAAATAAGATACATATTCCTTGAGAGACCTATATACCATATCCTTCGTACACCCTAAAATTTCAGCAACATCACGAATTGATTTGGATTTGACAACATAAAGGTTTTTAATCTCAGACTTACTCGGCTTCTCACTCTTAGTGTGTCTTTCCCTATTTACTCTAACACCTGTCATTTCTTTGAACTCTTCTTTTTTCATATTAATATTCGTTCTTGTAAACTAGAATGATTTCCTCATTAATTAGTTTTATCCGCTGAAGCTCAAAGGGAGTTTGAATTTCAGCTTCTTTGCGATTTCCTTTAAAGCACCATAACCATTCGGACAAACGCCCTTCATCGTAATTTTCTCTTTATACCCATATCTATCAACTGTAACAACTAATCCAGGCCCAGCGTCATCTCCCCAGCTCTCTTCAAACTTCCAATTTTTGTCTCTTGTTGGATTCACTTCAAGTGGGAATGCATTTAAAACTTCCTCCACTCTTCCTTCATTAAAAGCAGGGCAAAAACGGTAAGGATAGAGGTTTTTTTCAAGCTCATGTCGTATTCTGTCTTTATCAAACCTCCAGGTTCCCTTTTTATCAATGAACTCACCCCAGCAGAACCAATCATCATGTTCTCTAAAAGATAGTTGAGAATTAATACATCCCCAGATATTATGCTGCCATCCATTTTCAAATCCATAGCAATAGAACTCGGGCTTATAACTCGCTTTCTTCTTATCAAAACACCATGTATATGAAAACACTGAATCCCAGGTCGTTTTAGAGCCATCTACATAAACAACTCGATTTCTCCATCCTTTTAGTTTTTCTACAAGCCTTGTGGCAGCTTCCATTTCTTCCTGACTAAAGGTTACTCGATAAATTACCTTTTTCGCTTCTCCAAATTGATTAAAAGTAGGATGTTTTTGAGCTTCTTCAACTGCGAAATCAAAAGTTTGAGACGAAGAATAAGGAAATTCTACTGTGATTCCCGAAGAAGGAATTTTTGATTCTTTCATTTCATCTGTGGGGCTCTCAGCAGAAACAGAAGGTTGCTTTTTCTCCTGCTTTAGTGAGCTGCCACATTTCTGACAGAAATTTGTATCTTGTTCATTTTCATGCCCACACTTCAGACATATCCCTTTTCTTTTTAAGTCTTTTCCACATCCCGGACAAAACAGAAAATTATCTTGTAATTCAAATCCACAAAAATCACATGATATATTATTCATTGGTTACCCCCCAGACTTAAAATTATAGCATAGAGCATAATTTCACTGTCAAGCTGTCATACTGATTATAAACATGGAAATTTCTTTTTCGCTCATTCTTTTTGCTATTTAAGCTCCTCTTCAAATCAATGCTGACTTTTCACATACTGGAAAGCCGGAGCTATCGGTATCTTGAATGATGTTCATGGTATTTGATTTAATAAATCCTCCAGAACGCTTTTATCACTCTTTGGATTTCTCATCCCTTCGTTTAGAGCTTCACGGGCTAGATTCCAATACTTCTGCTTCCCCTTCTCTGTCTTGAGTTTTTCCGCCTTTTCTATATGGCCAGTTGCTATATTTTTGTAAAGAGCAGTATGAAACTCGTTATCAGCATTTTTTATGATAGCTGACACTTCTTCAAAGACATCGTCTTTCATCAAGCTTCTGTATTTCTGTTCTATCTCTACAGATAATTCTCGCATTTTTTCATTTCTCGATTCTGCCACATCCCATTTTTTACTTGACAGCGAAATTTCAATGGAATCTTTAATTATCTGCAATTTCCTAATCAAATCTGCCTTTCGCATATCTGATTTCACTAATGTACCATAGACACTTCTTGCTTCTTCAACTGTCATCTTTCTTTTTATGGTATCGAGAATTAAGTTTTGAAATTCCAAGTACCTTTTCTTTGCCGAGTTAATCCATAAATAAACAGCAGCTATTACAACTAATACAACTAATGTCCAAAATAGAAATGTTCCCAGAGTTTCATACAACCAAACAAAAGCGAAAATAAAAACAAAAATAACAAAAATTATAAGATATCCGACATATTTACTCCGCACGATGAACCTCCCTTTATTAGTCTTCTCTTCTTGGATTTTATAATATAATTGTAACCATAGTCAAAACAAGAGAATTGACCTCTTCACGTATACAAACTGTATGTCAGATTTGAGAAAACTTGTCTTAATCTGACTGAGATGTTTTAATCAAAAAGAAGGGAAACGCGTCCAAACTCAATAATATTTCAGAAAAAGGGGGAAATTATTTTTATGAGTTGCCTGGCTTCTTCAACCTTCTCTTCTGCATCATGAGATTTGACTTTATCGTAAGGAGAGGCTTCTTTATATATGTAGCGTAACAATACATGTTGTCCAGAAGTACATTCCATAAAATAACCTGAATCCTCGGCAATCCTAATATAACCCAAACCACCTTTATTATCATCTCCAACTATGTTTGCAACTTGCTGAATAATTTCATTGGGCAAACAATTCTCACTTTTTATCTTATTAAATAACTCAGGAATCATATGGTGTTTATCCCCAAAAGGCCAACGTCTTTCTATAAATAATCCTTTACTAATTAATACTGATTTAAGTGCGACTTCGGCACTAATAAGTGCAAATTGAAATGCTACCAAATACTGGCCAATACGTAAGTTTTCTTCAGCTGCCTGCAAATGTTTTTTTGCAGTTTCAAACCATAGTAGCCCATCATTCATTTCCTCCTCCTTATTTATTCTCATAGAGAAAATATACTTATTAATAGCATCTCTCGAGGCGTTACCCCCAGCTCAGCTCTCATTTCAACCATCGGGATGCCAGGGCTATAAATCCCTAAGCCTTACTTTATATCCCCTGACCTTCGCTCAATTCCACATTCCTTAAGAGCCCTATAAACCATATCCTTTGAACATCCCAGGACATCGGCAACTTTTCTTATAGACTTGGATTCTTTGATATATAGTCTTTTAAGCTCAGCTTTACCTGGCTTCTTTCCGCTAGCTGGCTTTCCCCTTTTAACTTTTAAGCCTGCTACCTCCTTATATTTGATTCTAGCCATTACTTCTTCCTTTTAATAGCGGCATTTATTCTTCTCTCTTCTTCTTTTTCAACCTCTTCTTTAACTGCCACCTCTGATAACAATTTAAAACTTGGGTCTTTTGGTTTACGTTCTGGAACATAACTTTTAAAAATTTCTCCCAATACATAGTTCATTAATATAATTCTATAATCAAAAAGGTAACACTGAATCAAATTAGAATTTTCAGATAGTAAATTACACTTGCTTTTGAATTCTGAGAAAGCATCTTTATCGATAAGTTTATTAATTTCAACTTTAGTAAAATACATTTCAAATTTTCCAACCTCTTCCCGAAAATCTTCCATTATAAAATGTATATATTTTCTATAATGATCAAACTTTAAGACTGTGATTTCATTAGACTCTATTGTTAAAATAAAATCAGCAAATGCCTTTGACAATTCCACACCTTTACATAAGATTTCTTGGCTTATCTTGATCTTATCGAATTTAAAGATATTAGGATTTTCTTTATATAAATCAAATTTTCTGGGGAGTGATGAAAATATTATGTATAAATTTCCTATTTTACTTGAAAATTTATAAAGTGCTCTATTTATCTCTTTAAATGCTTCTATTTCTAATTTTTTCTTAATCTCATCATTTTTTAATAATTGATTGTCCTTTCTAGCTTTTCTTAAATGAATAATTGCTATTAACAAAGCAACAATCCAACCAAAAGCTATAGTTAAATTGGTTATTAATTCTTTTGTTTCCAAAATTCCCGAAAAAAATAATATTAACATTCCTCCAAAGTAGGCTATTGCTAGAAGAATTGTTATTATCATATTTTGACCGCCCTTCTAATTTTTTATAACAGCAAGAAAGCCAAAAGTCAAAAAAATGGTTGACGTTGGTCAATTATCCTTATGTCGCTAAAATTTGACTTTTTTCTGCTTAAATTACGATAGTTAAGTTGAAAGGTTAAAATAGTCATTTAATTAATGAGAATTTTAGTTAATCAAATCCGTCTTTTCTATGAGGTATTTTTTTCAGCCTAGCTGTCTTTTTCAATCATCGGGAAGCCAAAGCTTTAGGGTCTTTGGCTTTCATTCGTCTCAATCTATTTACCATTTTATTTTGCACAATTTAAATTAATAATTATTGTAATCAATAACGCATATACTAATTTAAATTTATAATATGTGTTTTCCCTTACAATAATTATTTGCCAAAAGAGAAAGAAAAAATAATCATATATCCCCATAGATTTCTTTCTTTATATCTAATCATATTTTCTCCTTGAGGAGCTTCTTTATCTTCTATCAAACCACTTCCCAGTTCTTTAAAATTATTATCATTAAAAAGACCTATTCCTACATTAAAACTATTTTTAGCCTCTTCATTATGCCGCCAACCCATCATAAATCCAGCTCCCAATGTTCCTAGTTGTTTTCCGATTATCTCTATTGCTAAGAAAGGGCCATATCCAAAAGTTTTACCTTTCCCAAAAAAGTAATGGCTTTCTAACATTAATCTTGCCAAAGTATTTCTCTCCTCTAATATTCTAATTTTTCCATTTATGATTTCAGCCCTCTCAACACTTTTCCTCTTAGCTTTATATGAAGTTGCTGCTATCGCAAAACCAAATCCCAAACCTTTTACTGGATTTTCCAAAAGGCTACTTCCATTTCTTTCTTCTTCAACTTTCGAGTTATTTTTTTTGTCAATTTCCCCATCAGCAATTATGATACGTCCAAATGTAGGCATACTAAATAAAAATAAAATGACCGCAACCAAAACTAAGATTAATGGTTTTTTCATAATTTCCTCCCTTTTTTAAAATTCTAATTTAATTGACTTTTCCTTTCTTTTTTCATTCATTTTTAATTTCTTATTTATTCAAATTAAGAAAATTTTCTTGCCCCCTACGTCTCTCTCATAAGGTAATTTTCCCAATTCTGTTGTCTTTTATCGAAATCAGGAAGCCAGAGCTTTAAGCTCTTGGCTTCCAGTTGCCTCCATATTCTAACCTTTATCTTTAAATTTCTATTTTCTCTAAATTTTCTAACAATATATCAAGTGAATTGAATCCTAAAAGCCACAAGCCAGCATTAACCTTCAGAGGATTTAGGTTATATTTTTTACAAATCTCAATAAAAAATTCTTTTACTTTTTCAATGTTCATATCTTCGCACCCAAATTTTCTTGCGATCTTAAATAACCATGTGTCAATAGGAAATATAAACCAAAAATCGTCTTTAATTATTTCCGGGCTAATAAGAAATATATCTCTAATGGTAAAAGCGGCAATTTTGTCTCCAATAGCATAAATATTTATTAATTCTTCATATGCTGATTTTACTCCAGTGCTTATTTTGTTTTTCAGGTAATTGTAAATATTCATTTTTTTATTTTCTGATGAGACAAAATTCAAAACATCCAGAACCATCATAATGTCTCTGTCATTACCTAAATGAATTTTTTTTCTATAAGAGGTACCCTCCCATTTAACTTCAATTTCTTTCTGAATTAGTAATGTTTTAATAAGTGGATTTTTTGATGATATTTTCATATCAAAATCTTTATCTTTTATACTATTGCCAAATTGAATGTTTTTCTTCTCTTTGAAATTCAATATCATATTTTTATCAAAGAGGCTCTTCTGACTTTTAAGATAATTATATACTTGAGCTAAGTTTTGAGTTTTGATTGAAAAATATTCCTCTAAAACAGAAATTGTGAATAGGTGGTATTCATGAGATAACTTGTCTCTGCGTCCTCTCATAAATGAATGGCTAAAAAAGAAATTTAAAGCAGTCCACCAGTCATTCTCTAATGCTTTTTTATCCCATATATCGAGATATTTTCTGCAATGTCTTTCTCCAAGTCGTTCAATATTTTTTGCTATTTTTTTATTAGTATTCATTGCCTATTTTCCAGAATGTCTTTTATATATGATTTAACTTTATTCTTTTTAAATTTCAAATAATGAGAATAATTCCTTTCCCCCATCGTCTCCTTAGCGAGATATTAATCCGTCTTAAAAAGTCTTTTCAACTTCAGGAAGCTAGAGTTTCATAGTTACTAGCTTTCACTCGCCTCAGTTTTGAAGTCAAATTAAAAATAATTTGCTTTCTGCCTGCGCTATTATATGGTCTCGGAGCGATTGGCACAGAGGCACGAAGGCTTCGAATCCCAATCTAATATTATTTCTGAATAGGGTTTCGGATATTATCAAATATTCCCACTCCTTAGATTGTCCATATTTGGTTCCATGTTCAGCAACCATATATTCATATCTTTTTTCAAACACCTCCGCACTTTCTTCTCTTTTAAGAAATGGAGGGGAAACCGTTGATGCCTGTTCGCACCATGCCACAGCCGCTCTTGCTTTCACAGCAACATTGGGGCTATTCATATCTCTGTCGGCCTTTGTCTCAACAAGATAATTTCTATCAGAAGTCCTTAAGATAAAATCCACCTCATAATTTCTAAGAATCCCTGTTTCATCTCGGTAGGTAATTTTCAGGTTATGACTTCTATCCAGCTTGGAATATGAGAGATCACCTGACGAGGGATTCAGAACCTTAATCATGAAATCTCGCTCAAATCCACCGCCTTTTGCCTGATATCCTTGTCTTGGATAGATACTCTTCTCAGATTCCAGGGATTTGGATTCTCTCACCATGATCCTAGGCACATCCGATAATTTCCCCCATATCCCTTTCACCACATATTTATAGCCTTCGATCAATTTCACAATCGCCTGATGGATTGCCTGCACGATATGGTCAAATACAAGCGTATAATTCAAAACGCTATAATTTTCTTTCTGGGAAAAATCTATGGATTCACCAAAACAATATTCTGAGACATAATCATCAATCATCTCTGCAATCTCAGCTTGTTTCGCTGAAAGAATAGAGGTTTTTCCTCTGAATGCCACCGCTCGAGAGGCCTGTCTCAAGAAATGAGCATAATCAAAATATTCATTATCCAATTTCCATGTTTTCGTCTTCTTCCCGGTCTCCACATGAGTTTCTTGGATTATCAATTTTGATAGCCATTTTCTTAATTGATGGAAATCTCCGCCATATTTCGGGAGCGCAGAGATATCAATTTGTTCAAGCTCTGGCATCCTTCCTTCATCGAAAATTTGAATTGGCCATGCAATATCATATTTATCAATTCTTTCCGGAATCGCATCAATGGGAATAATATCTCCTGTTGAAGAAGTTCCGCTTGTATCACCTTCTCCAATAAAATATCCTTTTATCTTATTAAGGGCATCATAAAAAGCACGGAATCTTGGATGCTCAACGATAAAAAGAAAATCGAGGGAGCTTGAGGGAATCTTATTCCTTCTTATATCATTATATGCTTCTCTCTTTGAATCTTGTAATTGCGAATATTTATAGCCGGGGAACATGAGCCTAAGACCACGTCCCACAATCTGCTCCAAAAGAAGATCTGCTTCCGTCGCTCTCAAAACGACTACGACACAGATATTATTTTTATCGAATCCCTCTCGAAGCATGAGAACAGAGATAACCACCCTGAGAGGGTCATCATCAATATCGATTTTATCCAGCCTATTTCTGGCCTCCTCTAATTCCTTATCCTTCAAATCGGAATGAATCACCATAACATGATTTTCATCATAATAATCTCCATTCTCATCGCATAATGTTGCGAAATGATCCATCGTGAAATCTGCAACCTTAGTATCCTCGCAGAGAACCATCATCACTGGTTTCTTTTCAAGACCAATCTCTTTGAATTCCTTGGATAATTGTTCAAGTTTATATCGACCAATATCCAAAAGGAGTTTTTGGCCAGCCGATAATCCTCTAATCTCTCCTCTTCGATTTCCAGCATCAGGCTCATATCGTTCTGCTCTAAAATCGAGGTCCTCTAAGATTTCTCCACCTATCGATTGGCGTTCTTCAAGAAATAATTGCTTCACGAGCATATCCTGCATCGCGCTGACCAAATCATAATCGTAAACAATATGGGGGAAATATTCTTTCTTTTCTCCGCTTCCATAGAAAGGGGTTGCTGAATAATCTATTTGCAAAAATGGTCCAAATTCATCCTCATACTTCTTCTTCAATCTCTCAAAAAGAAGATTCATGAATTGCCGCCAGACTAATTCTTCTCCCTTGCCGCTTTTTTTCCCATGAACATGGTGAGCCTCATCGTTCATTATAATTAAGTCTGGATATTCGGATAGAAAATCGAGAATTATCTCTCCACGGGGCATTTCCTCAACGTCTTCTCCAGTATATTGAGCCCAAAGATTCTGGCCGGTTGATTTCAAACGAAATTGTTGCCAATTCGTGATAAAAACGAAGGGTCCATCCAGAGGCGAGGTATTGGACTTTACGTCCGAGGGTTCTAAGATTTCTATATGAAATCTATCCTTCCAATTTGAGCCCTCAGGAATGAATAATCCTCTACTATAATCTGAGGATTCCGGCATCCTATTTCCTGTCTTCGGGTGTCTCTTTCCTTTAAATGAATCCAGAAGACGATTAAGAACTTCATGCCCGGGCGTTACGACTAGGTATCGACAGGAAAAATTATCAGGACTTTCATTGTTAATCTTGTTGAAATATTGCCAAACGATGAGCGCAGCTAATACCCATGTCTTTCCTGAGCCAGTAGCCATTTTTAAGGCATATTTAGGGAATGATACGCCTTCAACTTCTAGCTTAAGAGGAAGATGTTGAAATAGAATCTCAGGAGAAACCCGTTCAAATAATTCTTGAAGATTGCTCGGCTGGAGAATCTCGTGGCAATAAACGATGGACTCAATTGCTCGTCTCTGGCATTCATAAAATCTTTCCTCTGTGGCCTCATCCCGATTGAACCAAAAATTAAAGAGCTCATGAGTGGTTTTTGAAATCCCTGGCCAGCCTTGATTTACCCACGCTTTGACTTCCTCTTCTAAGACCTTAGCCAGATATATCTGAGAGAAAGCATCTTGACTTCTTTTTCTCGTCATTTTAGCCCCCTAAATTTTGATCGAGGCTGTTGCATCGTTTCCAAAGATATCAACCACCCTCACGGCAATAACACGCTCCTTCTTTTTCTCAAGAGCTTCGGATGCATCGATAGGAACCGTTCTTGCTTTTCTGCCATTCCCCCTGAACGCCTGCCATTGGCTTTTGAATGTATATCCATCAAAATCCCAATCAATTGCCCAATAATCAATGAGTACTGCAAAATTATCTTTTGCCAATTTCATTAATGCCTGATAGGCCTCTTTCTCTTTCTTTGAGCCACGACTGACAGGAATATCCATCAAAACATATCTTTTGATTGAAACCGTGATTTGAATTTTTCCCTCATTAAACTCCCTTATTTCCGGTTCGGATAATCTTAAGTATGGTCTTTCATAGAACCTAATCTTATCAGCAAATACCTCAATATCTTCTTCTGACTTAGCCTTTTTCAGATAATCATAAATATCAGGAGGGATATCCCGGCTTTCGATTTTAATCCTTAACTTATCCTTTAAAGCTCTAATTCTGGCCTCCAAAGCCTGTTGATAATTGTATTCATAATCCCACCCAAGAATTACCAACCTTTTATATCCCCTTCCATCCAATTTCTGAGCCTGCATTGCAAGTTCCTCGGACTTTTTTGCCGTTACAGGCCTATCAGGATATCCGACATATACGAGTTCTTCTATTTCATCATCGGATTTTCGTAAGCCGAGGCCGCTCATCTTATCTCTGGGGGTAGCCCCATACAATTTCAAAATCAAATGTTGCATCTCCCAGATCCGCCCCCCTGTTAGATAAATCATCTCTCTCTGGTAATTTCCGATGTTTTCAATAAGAAAAGGATTTGCACCTAGCTCTACAAGTCGGGAGCGAGTCACCTGAATTCCGACTTTACCCAACTCGCAACCAATCCATTGACGATTTAGATTCTCAGCAACAGCCAGAGTGGTTCCAGAGCCACTGAAGAAATCAGCAATTATATTGCCTTTCTCAGAGGATGCCTTGATTATTAATTCTAATAATTCTTCTTTCTTCTCTGTATCAAAACCAGTCTTGAAAGAATAAGCTGTAATATCATCCCAAATTGTATCTCTCAAATCCTCTTCGCTTGCCGGAATAAGATATTCTGGCGTTCCTGTTCTTGGATTAGGTCTTAATATGCCTTTTATTATTGCTACTTCAGCCTTTTCTTTGGTCCATCTCCAATGATTATCAGAGGCTGGCTTCAATCCAAATAAATCATAATCCATGCCACGCCTAAATCCTGCGGCTTCAAAGGAATGCCATCTTTCTTCTCTAATAATCTTTTTTGTTGGAGGGAGAATTAAATGTTTATCACTTTTCGCGTAGAAAAAAACCGTGTCATGGCCAAAATTCAACGATTTCACACGTTTTCTCTCTCTTACATTTTTTCTAATTCTACGGACAATTATTTCATTCCTAAAGTTCTCCTTCCCAAATACCTCATCCGTGATTAATTTCACATAATGGCTTACCTGCCATCCAATATGAAGATAAATAGCTCCACCCTCTGCCAACAACCTTTTCATTAGTTGAAGTCTTGGATAAAGCATATCAAGATACGAATCAGTTCCGCCTGCCCATGTATCCTTATATGCAAGCCGTTCTATTACAGACGGAGCCTTCGTAAACTCATTTCCCTCAAGAACCATCTTATGAGAATAATCTGCCTTGCTATCAAAAGGCGGGTCAATATAGATTAAATTTATGTTCCCCTCATATCCCTGAGCCAAAAGGGCTTGCATTGCCAGAAGATTATCACCCCAAATAAGGCGATTCATCTTCTGTTTATCGATTTCTTCCTCGCCGAATAAACCATCTCGGAAAGAGAGAGGCAGCTCTCCGGCAATCTGTGGATTGGGAATCACTACCTCAGCAGTTTGAAATTCTATATCTTTGGGATTAGCGGCACGCCGCGGCTTCGTATCCCAAGTCAATCTTGCAGAATCTTTTTTCCTGGTTCTTTCATTTTGCATATATATGTCTTCTCCCTGTTAATTTCCAATAAATTCAATTCCCTTTGCTTCATGGATTACCTAATTATTAATACCATTGAAACAAAATTATGTCAAAAATAAAAAAAATCCCCATGTCATAAAAATTGCTGAATTACGCTGAAACTATAGTAAAGGAACTGAAAGGAAAAATTAAAGGAAATTGCTGGAACTAAAGGGTATAGTTAGCGGGGCAAACGAGACTTGAGCTCTCGACCGCCGGCGCTGCAATTAAATAAATCTTTCCATGTCACAGATATGGCACAAAAATGCATAAGATTGCTTACGTTTGCCTGTGGATGAAAGAACTCTTGTACTTATACCTATTCGTACAATTTTGGGATAAACTGTCTTACTCTATCTATCAATCCTCCTGTAGTGGGTGCGATGATCAAACCCCTGCCAATCACTCTATCAGGAGCTCCTCGGATCTTCATGTTCAGTTCCTTTAACATTTCAAAACCAAATGCTTCCTGTTTTTTTTCAAGTGCAATATCCAAAAAATCTCCTACCGCCCCTACGACAAGATCACTAAACTGCAATAAAGGGCATTCTTTCATACTAGTGAAGAGAACGGATTCTGAAAACCTTAATTCTTTTAAAGAACCACAATGGTAATCTCTGTTTTCACATGTTTTTCCTAGAAGTCGAGCAGTCTTGTATTCCTCATCGAAGATTGATCTGGGTTGCTTTTTGTCCGGCCAATCTAAAATTATCTCAACACAATCCGGATCTCTCTCTTTTGCGTGATAGCCTAGCCGCATTAATGCATCAGAAAACACATACCTAGTAAGCTTCTGCCTGGTTTCCAGGAGGATCCTACGCCGCCAACTATGAGCCTTAATGACCGCAACTATAATCGTGAAATCGATATCTTTGGTCTCTCTAAATATCCGCCTTCGCCATTGCTTTGACTCCCTTAAAAGAAGTCTATAAAGTTCTTCTTGACCATGTTTCCAATAATTATTTTTCAAGTCCTTTAGGTTCCACTTTATTGGGAAATCAGCCTCGGTCCTATAATTACTTTTAACATCTTCAATAATGCGTGAAATTGAACGCTCAGCGTCTTTATCGACAGAAATTCCACCTATAATCAGCATGTCTTCAATCGGTGCTCCCCAAATACCGGGAAGATAAGAATTATCCGCATACCAACGCATAAGACTCATATTAATCCCTTCTGGTCATGCTAAGTAGGTCAAGGTTAAGGGTACTTTCAGTTCATCGTAGTGTCAAGTTTATCTAAAATGCAATTCAGACTTCTCCCCATGTGCCACATACGTGACAAAAAATGCTGAAAATTGTTGAAATTAGGGTATCAGGGTTGAAAGAAGGGTCAAGCGTAAGTCATTGATATAATTGGCATTTCCCGTAAAATCAAGAGCTTAGGCATCAGGAATGTCATCTCCTTGCGAACGCTGCGCTCTCCCAGCTGAGCTAACCGCCCACACAGAAAACACACTCTGAACTTGCCCTAAAAATTTACCATTTTTTTGGT
>Ga0307379_10009620_pt1 | contig 12885 bp, 7 predicted proteins | sample UN2MG_FD_202237 | JGI IMG/M metagenome (GOLD analysis project Ga0307379, IMG submission 202237) | Soil microbial communities from Risofladan, Vaasa, Finland - UN-2 | ecosystem: Environmental > Terrestrial > Soil > Coastal area > Acid sulfate soil | place: Finland: Risofladan, Vaasa | collected... | reverse complement strand
CCGAGGCGGGCTTTGCCAACACGCCGCCCTTTCTGGGCTCCGTCGAGCACCGGCACAAAGCCGGCGATGCGGCCTCCATCGCGGTAGCCTTCAAGTTCGTCACCAACCAGGGCAATGGCTGGGACGTCCTCCTCGGCGAACTCGACCGCCGTATCGAAGAGCAGGAACTCGCGCCGCCTCCCGTCGAGGGGGACGCCGCCGCGGAGCCGGATTACGGCGTCTCTCTTGAGCTCGTCCGCGTTCTCGGCCAGCGGACGGCGGAGATGCATTGTGCCTTCGCTTCCAAGACGCCCGACAAAGCGTTTCGCGCCGAGCCCGTGACCGAGGCCGACATGCGGCGCTGGACGGGCCATGTCATGGGTCAGTCCAAGCGCGCCTTCGCCGTGCTGAAGCGGGCGCGCCGTGCCATCACCGGCGATGAGGAGACGGGCGCGGCCATCGATGCGCTTCTCAAGCGTCAGCATGACGTGACGCGGCGCATCGAGCGGCTCGGCAAGACGAAGCCGAGCGGCTTCAAGATGCGGCATCACGGGGACTATCATCTGGGCCAAGTGCTCGTAGCCCAGAACGACATCTTCGTGATCGATTTCGAAGGTGAGCCCTTGCGCACTCTGAAGGAGCGCCGCGCCAAGGCGGACCCCGTCCGCGACGTCGCCGGCATGCTGCGCTCGTTCGACTATGCGGCGGGGACAGCGCTGCAACGGTCGCTGGAGCGTGGGCTTGGGCAACGGGAGACCGTGGAGGCCATCGCCTTTGGCTGGCGCGACGCGGCGCAAGAGATGTTCTTGCGCACCTACACCGAGACGCTCGCGGCTTGCGGCCATTGGCCAAGTCCGGTCAAGGAGACCTTGGCCCGCCTCGATCTCTTCTTGTTGGAGAAGGTTCTCTACGAGATCAGCTACGAGGCCGGCAACCGGCCGGCCTGGGTCGGCATCCCGGTCAACGGCGCGATCCGCCTCTTAAAGGGAACATCCTGACGCTGCGGTCAATGATGTTTGCCGGGGCCTGCGGCCTCCGAGGAAAATCTCTTCTTTCCTCCGCGTGCGCCACAGGAACAGCACCGCGAGCGACCATACAAGCGCTCGCAGAATCCAAAGCCGCACGACTCGGGCGGGGTGCGTTCCTCCCTCCTCAGCCGCCGCCGGTGACAACAGGCAGAGCCGGCAGTGATACGGCTGAAAGTGACGGCATGACCCCTTACAAGAACTTAGAGACGCGCTTCGAGGAGCTTCACCAACTCGGGCATGCGCAGGCGATGCTGAGCTGGGACGAGGCGGTGATGATGCCGCCCGGCGGCGGGGAGGCGCGCGGCGAGGCGCTTGCCGCGCTTGCGGCGCTCGCGCACCGGACGCTGACCGCATCCGAGGTCGGAGACCTGCTTGACACGGCGGAAGGCAGCGCCGCGCAATTGAACGAATGGCAGCGGGCGAATGTGCGCGCCATGCGGCGGATGCACATCCGGGCGGTGGCGTTGCCTGAGGCCTTGGTGCGCGCCATGCAGATCGCCGCGACGCGCTGCCAGCAGACCTGGCGCGTGGCGCGCGCGGCCAATGACTGGAACGCGGTCGCAGGTCCCCTCGCCGAGGTGCTGACATTAGCGCGCGAGGAAGCCGCAGCCCTCGGCAACGCGCTGAAGCTCGAGCCCTACGATGCGCTGCTCGACGCTTACGAGGAAGGCACGCGCGCGGCCGACGTGGCCCGCTTGTTCGAGGACCTCAAGGGATTCTTGCCGAACTTTGTCGACCGCGTACTGGAACGGCAGGGCGTGCCGCTACCGCTGCCCGGCCCCTTCCCGCTCGAGCGCCAGCGTAACCTCGGCGAAGAGATGATGCGCACGCTCGGCTTCGACTTCGAGCACGGGCGCCTGAACGTCAGCCATCACCCGTTCTGTGGCGGCGTTCCCGACGATACCCGCATCACCACGCGCTATAGCGAAGACAATTTCCTGGAGTCCCTCATGGCGGTGCTGCATGAGACCGGGCACGCGCTCTACCAGCAGGGCCTGCCGGCCGACTGGCGGCGGCAGCCCGTGGGCGATTGCCTCGGCGCGGCGGTGCATGAGAGCCAGTCGTTGTTCGTGGAGATGCAGGTTGCGCGCGGCCGCGCGTTCATGGCGTTCGCGGCGCCGCACATCCGCCATCATCTCGACGGCCGGCAGGGAGACGAGGCGTGGAGCGCGGACAATCTCCACGCGCACGCGATCGGGGTGCGCCGGTCATATATCCGCGTCGACGCGGATGAGCTCACCTATCCGCTCCACATCGTCCTCAGGTTCGAGCTGGAGCAGGCGCTGATCGCGGGCGAGCTCGCCGTAGCGGACATCCCCGATGCCTGGAATGACCGCATGATGCGCTACCTCGGGCTTTCCACCGAAGGCAATCTGAAGGACGGCTGCATGCAGGACGTCCACTGGTTCTCCGGGCTATTCGGCTACTTCCCCACCTATACGCTCGGGGCGCTGATGGCGGCGCAATGGTTTGCCGCCGCGTCCGCGCGCGACCCCAACCTCGAGGCGCAGATCGCCGGGGGCGAATTCGCACCCTTAGTCGGCTGGCTGCGCCGGGAGATTCACGGACGCGGGCAGCTCAAGACCGCGCGCGCGCTCCTCACAGAGGCCACGGGCGAAGCCCTGGACCTGCGCTATTTCAAGGCGCATCTTGAGAGTCGCTACCTCGGCAACTGACAGGCGCCTGCCGCTGTTGTCATCCGTGAGGGGCTGAGTAGGTTTCGGCACAGGCTGTCCTGCCGGCAAGCGCCTTGCGGCAGAACTCCTCCATACGCTTCCCTCGCAGGATCGACGCGCTCCGTTCTCTGAAATAGGCAATACAACGGCGCTCCGCCTCCGACGCGCTTGCCACGTCCCATTTCCCTGAAGTGATCGGTATCGTGAACGCCGAGCCCCATGTTGATGAGGGTGCGGCCGCCACTCTGAAACGGCGGGCCGATCAGGTAGTAGCCGAGATGGTCGAAGAAGACCGCGGCAACGCCCGGCGATGTCGTGAGCAAGGACACGACGGCCCCCTTATCGTGGAGACGCCTGGTCAGCTCAACCATCAGGGCCTTGCCCGTGGTCATGGTTTGCGCGCGGCCATCGACCCGCACCGCCCTGCCCCGAAACTCCGGAAGCACAGCGACGGCATTGACCGTCGCGACAGCGCTTTGCACGGCTCGCAGTTCCTCCCGGTCCATTTGTCCAGTAAAGAATTCCGCGTGCGGAAACGCGTCGCTTATCATTGTTGCCCGCGCGATGCCGATTGCTTTGCCGCCAGCGCGCGCGATGACGAATATCGAATGCGGGTCGAACGCGTCCTGCGCCACGCGTTGAGCTTCGGACTCCGACGGCAACTGCCAGCCCTGTTCGAGAACGAACACGTTATGCTTGATTCCGCGGTACTCGCGAAATTCAGGAACCGACGTGTCGTCGAAAAAACTTACAGTGATAGCCATACGTTCAGCAGCCAGCCAACTGGCGACCACCCTTTCTCGAGCGTCATCTCGCCGCGTTTGACGTCCTTCGACTGAGGATGGAAGAAATCGCCCACGTAGCCATCTTGGACCTGGCGGAACTCGACCTCGAAGCGGGCGGTTGGATGACGCCTGTGGTTGCCGTTCTGCCCGCGATCGAATTGCTTGAAGGTGACGTCGAGTTTTTGCTCGTTGTCGACATATCTAGCATCGCCGCTCAAGAGAAAGACGACGCGACGAAACTCGCCCGGAAATCGAAAGAACGCGGTCCCGTGGACAAAATCATCGCGAACGCGCAAGGACGCCTTGCCGCTGCCAACGCGGCCCACGACCTTTTCCTGACGTTTAAAATCCTCGACTGCTTTGACGAGGCCGGCCTCGACCGACATTTCACCGGTCGCTTGAAAGCGGTCGATGGCCGTTCGCTGCTCGGGGTCGAGCATGTACTCTTCCCATTCCGGCAGATAGTCCTGGTAGGTTATGCGCATCGTGTAGGAATCGGGCCAGGCGAGAAAATAGTCGAACGTATTGAGGAAGATGTTTCCGAGCATATAGACGAGGGCGATCGCGAGGGCGAGATTCACCACGCCCCATGGATCCCGCAACGAGAAGAAGTGGAGGCGAACGCGGGCGGACCTTAGAAGCCGCCTCGCCGTGACCACAGCCTTGTGATCGGCGCTGACTTTCTTCTCGAGCGCACCTTGTTTCTCCTGGACGCACTCGGGGATCCAGAGCGGCTTATCGGTGACCTCTGGCTTCGTCTCCGCGTACAAATCCTTCAGAACGTACCGGCCGACGCAGTAGCCGTGGGCGACCAGCGTTCGCACCTCGACATCCGAAAACTTGTCGAGATCGGTGCGGATACTCTTGGCTGCCCGCTGCACATTCAGATGAAGCGCGTGCGGGTCCTCCTGCGGGTGAACCTCGGTCGCCAACTGTGCAAAGCGAAATCTGCTAAGCCGATGCTCGTCCTTGAGCAGCTCCTCCGAGAAGATGTTCTGTTCTTGAACGCGTTCGTATTCCAGCTCCCCCACGCGTTTCATGAGGATGTCGGCGGATCGGGAGGCGGCGTTGAGCAGCGACCGGAACCGCTTGGTGTAGTTTGGATCGAACGTCGCCCCGGCGTCGCTGATGATGACGTCATCGAAATTGAGGTCGCTGTCGAGGAGCGCCAGCTTTCGCGCGCCGAGGTTGTCGAAGATACCGCCGTCGGTCACGTACGAGAATGGCGACTGAAACGCTGCCATGTCGACCTGCAGTCGTTCGGCTGTCAGCTCGATCGGCGGAAAGAACAGCGGGTACGAGGAGGACGCGGCCACCGCCAACGCCGTGCTGATGGCATATGTTTCGTAAAGCTCGGTGCCCTGTGGCGAGTCGATGCAAAACCCGTCCGGCGTAAAGGAGCAAAGTTGCCCGCTTGAAAGATTCGTCGTCAGGATATGGAGCGCTGGTGCCTTGGGATTGCGCTCGCGCAGTTCGTTCAGGGTCGTGTAGCCGTAGAACTCGTCGTAGAATTGTTCCAGCAGGTCTGTCCGGCCGAGCTTAGCCTTAGGGATCAGTCCGGCGAGCACCAACAGGGGAAGCCGCCGCACGATTTTTCCCCGCACGTCCTGCTGCGTGAACGCAACAAGTTCACTTGCCGCTTTTTCGAAGGTCGCGTCGTCGCTCGAGGTGTACTCGCTCCAGCGATAGATCAGGTGGGCCGCCATCACGCTGCCGCCGGAAACGCTCGCCAATTGGGTAATGTTGCTGAGCAGACCCGCGTCGCGCAGGAAGCGGATGAGGCCCAGATGGAAGAGCGTGGCGCGGAACCCGCCTCTGGAAAGAGCGAGTCCGATACTCATTGCCGCTTTCCGTGGCACCGACGGCTTACTCTCCGCCATGTGGTTATTGGCCTCTGATCAAATTTGCGCCGTGGGTCGGCTGCCTATCATCCATGTGACCTAAGCAACGGGTAGATTTGGCTTTTCCTGATTTATATCAGGGGTCTATTTCCGCCCGCCCTGATAGAGATTAAATCCCGCCCGTGCACAGGGGTCCGAGGAGGGCCGTCTCGGCTCCGGGCAAAAATGCCAAATCCCCAACCAACAGAACAGCACGCCAGGCAGGCAAGTTGATGTGCGTCAAAGTTCGGCGCGCGGTCACAGGTCAGTATTGAGACTGCCTCGCTTGGGGGTTTTGCGTTTCTAAGCCGGTGGCGCTTGGGGGTTAGGGATCATGGCCGTGACCACGCTCTGCCCGACCGTCAAACGAGCCTGCTTGGCTCCGCGGCTTGGCTTCCGAGCCCGCAAGGGTCTGGCAGGCGGCCGGCGAAGTCCTCGCAAGCGGGCCCTAAACGCCCGGCCCCCAATCTCACGCTCACGGGCCATCATGCCGGTGGGGACTGCATGCGCAGGCACGCGGAGAAACCGTGCCCATAGGGATAAGCGATGAGCCACTTCCTCGACCGCCTCACCTTCTTCAATCGCGCCGCCGGCGATTTCGCGGACGGCTACGGCATTGTGACGCGCGAGGACCGGCGGTGGGAGGACGGCTACCGCAAGCGCTGGCAGCACGACAAGATCGTGCGCTCAACCCACGGCGCCAACTGCACCGGCTCCTGCTCGTGGAAGATCTATGTCAAGGGCGGCATCGTCACTTGGGAGACGCAGCAGACCGACTATCCGCGCACGCGGCCTGAACTCCCCAATCACGAGCCGCGCGGCTGCTCGCGCGGGGCGAGCTACTCCTGGTATCTCTACTCCGGCAACCGGGTGAAATATCCGCTGGTCCGCTCGCGCCTGCTCAAGCTGTGGCGCGACGCCCGCGCGGTCCATACGCCCGTCGCCGCCTGGGCGTCGATCGTCGAGGATCCGACCAAGCGCGCCGCCTACGTCAAGAAGCGCGGCCTCGGCGGCTTCGTGCGGGCGACCTGGGACGAGGTCAACGAGATCATTGCCTCGGCCAATGCTTACACGGTGAAAACGCACGGGCCGGATCGCGTGTTCGGCTTCTCGCCAATCCCGGCGATGTCGATGGTGAGCTATGCCGCCGGCTCGCGTTACCTGTCGCTGCTCGGCGGCGTGTGCATGTCGTTCTACGACTGGTATTGCGACCTGCCGCCCGCCTCGCCGCAGACCTGGGGCGAGCAGACCGACGTTCCCGAAAGCGCCGACTGGTATAATTCCGGCTTTCTGATCCTGTGGGGATCGAATGTCCCCCAGACGCGCACCCCCGACGCGCACTTTTACACCGAGGCGCGCTACCGCGGCGCCAAGAGCGTGGTGGTCACGCCGGATTACTCCGAGGCCGCGAAATTCTCCGACCTTTGGGTGCATCCAAAACAGGGTACCGACGCGGCACTGGCCATGGCGCTCGGCCACGTCATCGCCCGCGAGTTCCACGTCGAGCGGCAGGTCCCCTATTTCACCGACTACGCTCGCAAATACACCGACATGCCGATGCTCGTCCGCCTCGTCGAGAACGATGGCAAGCTGGTGCCGGAGCGGTTCGTGCGCGCGAGCGATTTGGACGGAGCCTTGGGCGAAACGGCCAACCCCGAGTGGAAGACGCTCGCCTTCGACGAGATCTCGGGCGACGTCGTGGCGCCGAGCGGCACCGTCGGCTTCCGCTGGGGCGATGCCGGCAAGTGGAATCTCGAGGAGAAAGACGGCCAGGGCCGGGAGACAAAGCTGCAGCTCTCGCTCGCCGGGATCCGCGACGAGCTCGCCGATGTCGCCTTCCCCTATTTCGGCAATCGCGAGCACGATCATTTCGCGGGCACCAACCATCCGGACGTGTTGATCCGCCGGGTGCCCGCCAAGCGCCTGCAGCTGAAGGACGGCGAGGCGCTGGTGGCCAGCGTTTTCGATCTGTTTATGGCGAATTACGGCGTCGACCAGGGCTTCGGCGGCGAACATCTCGCCGCGTCCTACGACGATGTGGAGCCTTATACCCCAGCCTGGGCGGAAAAGATCACGGGCGTGCCGCGGGCGCAGATTGTCACCATCGCCCGGGAGTTCGCGACCAACGCCGAGAAGACGAATGGCCGCTCCATGGTCATCCTCGGCGCCGGCATAAACCACTGGTACCACATGGACATGACCTACCGCGGCATCATCAACATGCTGGTGATGTGCGGCTGTGTCGGGCAGTCGGGCGGCGGCTGGTCGCATTATGTCGGGCAGGAGAAGCTGCGCCCGCAGACGGGCTGGCTCCCCCTCGCCTTCGCGCTGGACTGGGCCCGTCCGCCACGGCAGATGAACTCGACATCGGCGTTCTATGCCCACACCGATCAGTGGCGCTACGAGACGCTCGATGTGTCCGAGATCCTATCGCCCACGGCGCCGGCCGGTCCGTGGGACGGCGCGCTGATCGACTACAATGTGCGCGCCGAGCGCATGGGCTGGCTCCCGTCAGCACCGCAACTCGAGACGAACCCGCTCACCATCGCGGCCAAGGCGGAGGCCGCCGGCCAGGAGCCGAAGGATTACGTCGCCGCCGCGCTCAAATCCGGCGATCTAAAACTCTCCTGCGAGGATCCGGACAAGCCGGCCAACTGGCCGCGCAATCTGTTCGTCTGGCGCTCCAACCTGTTGGGCGCGTCCGGCAAGGGGCACGAATATTTCCTGAAGCACCTGTTGGGCACGCCGAACGGCGTGATGGGCAAGGATTTGGGCGCGACCGGCGCGCAGAAGCCGCAAGAGGTCGAGTGGCATGACCAAGCGCCGGAGGGAAAGCTCGACCTGCTCGTCACCATCGACTTCCGCATGTCGACCACCTGCATGTATTCCGACATCGTGCTGCCGACGGCGACCTGGTACGAGAAGAACGACCTCAACACCTCCGACATGCATCCCTTCATCCATCCGCTGACGTCGGCGGTCGATCCGCTATGGGGCGCGCGCAACGACTGGGAGATCTACAAAGGCATCGCCAAGACCTTCTCCGAGGTGGCGCCGGAAGTGCTCGGCGTCGAAAAGGACGTGGTGCTCACCCCGATCCTGCACGACACGCCCGGCGAGATCGCCCAAGCGCTCGACGTGAAGGATTGGAAGCGCGGAGAAATCGATCCGATCCCCGGCAAGACCATGCCGCAGGTCACGGTGGTCGAGCGCGACTATCCCAATCTTTACAAGCGCTTCACCGCGCTTGGACCGTTGATGTCCAAGCTCGGCAATGGCGGCAAGGGCATCAATTGGAAGACGGACCACGAGGTTGAGTTCCTCAAGCGTCTCAACGGAGAGGTCGAGGAAGAGGGTGCCACCAAGGGCATGGCGCGCATTGAGAGCGACATCGACGCTTGCGAGGTGATCCTGACGCTCGCGCCGGAGACCAATGGCGAGGTCGCGGTCAAGGCTTGGGAGTCCTTGTCGAAGACCACCGGCCGCGAGCTCGCTCATCTCGCCCTCCACAAAGAGGACGAAAAGATCCGCTTCCGTGACGTTGTCGCCCAGCCGCGCAAGATCATCTCGTCACCGATCTGGTCGGGCTTGGAGTCCGAGAAGGTCTGCTACAACGCCGGCTATACCAACGTGCATGAACTGATCCCGTGGCGGACGCTCACCGGCCGGCAGCAGCTCTATCAGGATCATTTATGGATGCGCGCCTTCGGTGAGGGCTTGTGCGTCTATCGTCCGCCCATCGACACCAAGACCGTGAAGCCGGTCATCGACCGCAAGCCGAACGGCAACACGCCCATCGTCCTCAACTTCATCACGCCCCACCAGAAATGGGGCATCCACTCCACCTATACCGACAATCTGCTGATGCTGACCCTATCGCGCGGCGGACCGATCGTCTGGATGAGCGAGGTTGACGCCGGAAAGGCCGGCATCGTCGACAATGACTGGGTCGAGGCCTTCAACACGAATGGCGCGCTGGTCGCTCGCGCCGTCGTCTCCCAGCGCGTCAAGGAAGGCATGTGCATGATGTATCACGCGCAGGAGAAGATCGTGAACGTGCCCGGCTCCGAGCAAACCGGCCAGCGCGGCGGCATCCATAACTCGGTGACGCGGACAGTGCTGAAGCCGACGCACATGATCGGCGGCTACGCCCAGCAGTCTTACGGCTTCAACTATTACGGCACCGTCGGCTCCAACCGCGACGAGTTCGTCATCGTGCGCAAGATGGCGGAGGTCGACTGGCTCGAAAGGCCACATGCGGACTCGCCCGCCGATCCATCCCGACTGGAGGCCGCAGAATGAAAGTCCGCGCCCAAATCGCCATGGTGCTGAACCTCGATAAGTGCATCGGCTGTCACACCTGCTCGGTCACCTGCAAGAACGTGTGGACCAGTCGCGAAGGCATGGAATACGCCTGGTTCAACAACGTCGAGACCAAGCCCGGCATCGGCTACCCGAAGGAATGGGAGAACCAGGAGCGCTGGAACGGCGGCTGGCGCCGCAAGCGGAACGGCAAGATCGAGCCCCGGATCGGCGCCAAATGGCGCGTGCTCGCCAACATCTTCGCCAATCCGGACCTGCCCGAGATCGACGATTATTACGAGCCCTTCACCTTCGACTACCAGCACCTGCAGAAGGCGCCGGAGCTCCAGGCCATGCCGGTCGCGCGGCCGCGCTCGCTCATCAGCGGCGAGCGGATGGAGAAGATCGAATGGGGTCCGAACTGGGAGGAGATCCTTGGCGGCGAGTTCGCCAAGCGCTCGGCCGACGTCAATTTCGAGGGCGTGCAGAAGGAGATCTACGGCCAGTTCGAGAACACCTTCATGATGTATCTGCCGCGGCTGTGCGAGCACTGCCTTAACCCGACCTGCGTCGCGGCGTGCCCGTCTGGCGCCATCTACAAGCGCGAGGAGGACGGCATTGTTCTCATCGATCAAGACAAATGCCGCGGTTGGCGCATGTGCGTGTCGGGCTGCCCCTACAAGAAGATCTACTACAACTGGTCGAGCGGAAAATCGGAGAAGTGCATCTTCTGCTTCCCGCGCATCGAGGCCGGTCAGCCGACGGTGTGCTCGGAGACCTGCGTCGGCCGCATCCGCTATCTCGGCGTGGTGCTGTATGACGCCGACCGCATCGAGGAGGCCGCGAGCGTGGCCGACGAGCAGGACCTCTATGAGTCTCAGCTCTCGATCTTCCTCGATCCTAACGACCCGGCGGTGCTCGAGCAGGCCCGCGCCGACGGCGTTCCTGATAATTGGCTCGAAGCCGCCATTCAGTCGCCGGTATGGAAGATGGCGATGGACTGGAAGGTCGCCTTCCCGCTGCACCCCGAGTACCGTACGCTGCCGATGGTCTGGTATGTGCCGCCGCTCTCGCCCATCAACGCGGCGGCGGAGTCCGGCAAGATCGGCTTTGACGGTGAGATGCCCGATGTCCGCAGCCTCCGCATCCCGCTGCAATATCTCGCCAACCTGCTCACCGCCGGGAAGGAAGAGCCGGTCGCGCTGGGACTGGAGCGCATGTTGGCCATGCGCGCCTATATGCGGGCGAAAACCGTCGACGGCGTGATCGATGAGAGCATCGCCCACCGCGTCGGCATGGACGGTCAGATGATCGAGGACATGTACCAGATCATGGCCATCGCAAATTATGAGGATCGCTTCGTCATCCCGACGGCGCATCGCGAACTCGACGAGGACGCCTTCGACCTGCGTGGCTCCTGCGGCTTCTCCTTCGGCAATGGCTGCTCGGGCGGGACGACGGAAGCGAATTTGTTTGGAACACCGAAAAAGCACGTCAAAACGCCGATGGAGGTGACCTGATGGGTACGATCTTCAAGGCTCTCTCGGCGCTACTCAGCTACCCGGACGAGGCGTTGCAGAAGGCCGCGCCGGAGTTGCGGGCCGCCGTCGACACGGAGGGTCTCCTGCCGCCGGAGAATAGCCGCGCGCTCAAGGCGCTGATCGAAGAGATTGCGACGGGCGATCTGTTTGCCACGCAAGAGCGCTATGTCGAGCTGTTCGACCGGACGCGCTCGCTTTCACTGCACCTCTTCGAGCATGTGTATGGCGAGAGCCGCGACCGCGGTCAGGCGATGATCGATCTGAAGAGCCTATACGAGCAGAACGGGCTTTACCTGAGCACCAGTGAGCTTCCCGACTACCTGCCGGCGTTTCTCGAGTTCCTCTCCATACGCCCGCTGGACGAGGCGCGCGAACAGCTCGGCCAGCCCGCGCACATTCTCACGGCGCTTGCCGAACGCCTGCACAAGCGCCACTCGCCTTACGCGGCCGCGTTCGAAGCCCTCACCGCCCTTGCCGCGCTCGCGCCTGACGCAGAGGTCGCGCTTGTGGCGGAAGGCGACGATGTCGATCCCAATGACTTCGCGGCGCTCGATGCACAATGGGAAGAAGAGGCGGTGACGTTTGGCCCAGGCGCCGCCCCAACCTGCAAGGACCGGCTCGTGTCGCAGATCCGCGCAGGGCGCCGGCCGGCGGCGGGCGCGCCCAAAGGAGTAGCGCCATGAGCGATACCATCAATCAGCTTCTGTTCGGCTGGTATCCGTATCTCTGCCTCACAATCTTCCTGGCCGGCAGCTTGATGCGCTTCGACCGGGAGCAATACAGCTGGAGGTCCGGTTCGAGTCAGCTGTTGCGCCGCAAGCAGCTCGCTTGGGGCTCCAATCTTTTCCACGTCGGCATCCTCGTCATCTTCGTCGGCCATTTCGTCGGTCTGCTCACGCCGATCGCCGTGTTCGATTTTCTCGGCATCAGTCACGGCTTCAAGCAGATGATGGCGATCGTGATCGGCGGCATTGCCGGTATTGCCTGCTTTGTCGGGACGACGCTGCTGGTCCATCGGCGCCTGTTCGATGCGCGCATCCGCAACACCTCATCGTTCGGCGATATCGCCATTTTGCTCTTGCTCTACGTGCAGCTGATGCTGGGTCTGGCCACCATTCCGATCTCACTCCAGCATTTGGACGGGGGCGAGATGCTGAAATTCATGACCTGGGCGCAAGGAATCATGACGTTGCAGCCGGGGGTGGCGTCGCTGATCGCGGACGTAAATCCGATCTTCAAGCTGCACCTGTTCCTCGGCATGACGATCTTCCTGGTGTTCCCGTTCACGCGCCTCGTGCATGTGTGGAGCGCACCGATCTGGTATCTCGGGCGGCGCGGCTATCAGGTGGTCCGCACGCGGCAGCAGGTCGGGCCTTACGGTTCGCCGCAAGGGCGCGAGCCGCGCAGCCCGGACGGCCGCCCCCTACCGGCGGAGTGAGGCGCATGGCTTGCGCGGCGCACAGCACAGAGCTCCCCGAGCGCTCCCCGGTCAGTGTGAATGGCGTGGTCATTCCGCATGACGCCATCGCGCGCGAGGTGCAGCACCACCCGGCGCCCAAGCCCATTGATGCGTGGCAGGCGGCAGCGCGCGCACTGGTGGTCCGCGAGCTGCTGGTCCAGGAGGCGCACCGCCTCGGTCTCGAGCCGGCCCCGCGTAAAGGCGACAACGGGCAGCGTGAAACCGAGGACGAAGC
>Ga0307379_10009616_pt1 | contig 12887 bp, 9 predicted proteins | sample UN2MG_FD_202237 | JGI IMG/M metagenome (GOLD analysis project Ga0307379, IMG submission 202237) | Soil microbial communities from Risofladan, Vaasa, Finland - UN-2 | ecosystem: Environmental > Terrestrial > Soil > Coastal area > Acid sulfate soil | place: Finland: Risofladan, Vaasa | collected... | reverse complement strand
CGGCCGGTGTGGCACCAGACGGCCGAACGCGTGCAGGCCCACATCTTCGTGTGCTTTTTGGCCTACGTGTTGTGGAAGACGCTTGGGCAACTGTGCCGCCGGGCCGACCTGGGCGACGAGCCACGACGGGTGCTGGAAGAGATCGGCAAGATACGCCTGGTCGATGTCGTGCTTCCGACTCGCCAGGGCGTTGAAATCCGGCGGCGTTGCGTAACGCGGCCCGACGATCACCAGCAGATACTGCTGCAGAAGCTGGGCCTGAACCTGCCCGAGCAGATGCCGCTGGCTGACAAAAACATGAACGCCATGTAGTGAAAACTTTCCGGATCGTTTTGTTGATACACAAGGACTTACGGGGTCTGAAAGCTGCTAACTGCGGAAGTTGGGCTAAGCTGAAGGTGAATATGGATGATGCCGGCCCAGGAGGCCGGCGCGGGGGGGCAACAGAGGCCCGCCCCTACCAAGAACGCCCTGACGGGCTTGATAGGGGGGAGATTGAATGATGCGGGCGGGGACGCCCGCGATCCCAGCAGAAGTAATGTCAAGAACTTTCTGTAAACTCCGCTCAAACCAGAACATGGTCTGCGGTCTTCTGGCCCGCAGGCGGGGACCCGCCGCTGCATCAGGCAGGCGGGTGGGGATATAAAAAAAGCCCGCCGACTTTTGGTCGGCGGGCTTTTCTGGTTATTCCGGCGATGACCTACTTTCCCGGCGTTGGCCAGTATCATCGGCGCGGGGTGCTTAACTGCTGTGTTCGGAATGGGAACAGGTGTTTCCACCCCGCTATGGTCACCGGAAATATTTACAATAGAATAAGGGAACGTGCGGATCTCTCTCTCTGACATGTCGGATCCGGAAACGTGAGTTGAAGCGGTCAAGCTTTTCGGCATATTAGTACCGGTTAGCTGAACACATTGCTGTGCTTACACCTCCGGCCTATCAACCTTGTGATCTTCAAGGTGCCTCTCGTCCCGAAGGACATGGATATCTAGTTTTGGAGGGGGCTTCACGCTTAGATGCTTTCAGCGTTTATCCTTTCCAGACATAGCTACCCAGCTATGCCGCTAGCGCGACAACTGGTACACCATTGGTCCGTCCTCCCCAGTCCTCTCGTACTAGGGGAAGCTCTCCTCAAATATCCCACACCCGCAGCAGATAGGGACCGACCTGTCTCACGACGGTCTAAACCCAGCTCGCGTACCGCTTTAATCGGCGAACAGCCGAACCCTTGGGACCTCCTTCAGCCCCAGGATGCGATGAGCCGACATCGAGGTGCCAAACCTCCCCGTCGCTATGGACGCTTGGGGGAGATCAGCCTGTTATCCCCAGAGTACCTTTTATCTGATGAGCGACGGCCCTTCCACTTGGAACCGCCGGATCACTAAGCCCTGCTTTCACACCTGCTCGACTTATTGGTCTCGCAGTCAAGCTTCCTTATACCTTTACGCTCTACGGGTGATTGCCGACCACCCTGAGGAAGCCTTTGGGCTCCTCCGTTACCTTTTAGGAGGAGACCGCCCCAGCCAAACTGCCCACAAAACACTGTCCCCGGACCGGATTCACGGACCCGGGTTAGATTCCCCACATAACAAGAGTGGTATTTCACTGATGGCTCCACAGAGGCTGGCGCCCCTGCTTCAACGCCTCCCACTTATGCTACACATGTTAGGTAGAAAACCAATATCATGCTACAGTAAAGGTTCATGGGGTCTTTCCGTCCCGCTGCGGGAAAACGGCATCTTCACCGCTACTACAGTTTCGCCGAGTCTCTCGTTGAGACAGTGCTCAAGTTGTTACACGATTCGTGCAGGTCGGAACTTACCCGACAAGGAATTTCGCTACCATAGGACTCTCATAGTTAGAGCCGCCGTTTACCGGAGCTTGAATTCAGAGCTTCTCACCGAAGTGATAACCCTTCCTCTTGACTTACCGGCACCGGGCACGTGTCACTCTGTATACTTTGGCTTTTGGCCTTCGCACAGAGCTGTGTTTTTAGTAAACAGTCACTTGAGCCGTTTCACTGCGGCCTTCCGAGGCTGCGCCCGCGAAGGGCTTGACCAGGGAAGGCGACCCTTATCCCGAAGTTACGGGTCCAATTTGCCGAGTTCCTTAACGAGAGTTCTCTCGCGCGCCTGTGGATTCTCTCCTCACCCACCTGTGTCGGTTTACGGTACGGGCACCCCCGAACTGATTACAGAGTTTTTCTTGGCAAAAAGCGACAGCTTCTTATCAGCAAAAGCTTTTGCGCGTATCCTCAGGCCCGAAGGCCCCACAATACGCGGTGGGCCAGCTAACGGCTTCCACAAGCATAGCTCATTGCGTTGTCTGTAACCGTAACGCTCAAGGGGTGGCGGAGGAATGTTTGCCTCCTGTCCATCGCCTACGCCTATCGGCCTCGGCTTAGGTCCCGGCTGACCCTGCGCTGACTTACATTGCACAGGAAACCTTAGGTTTACGGCGGACGGGATTCTAACCCGTCTTATCGCTACTCGTACCGGCATAATCACTTCCATGGCCCACCACCGGTCCTTACGGTCCGGCTTGTATCTGCCATGGAACGCTCCCCTACCACGCATGCGCGCACGCGGCAACGCATGGTCCGCGAATTCGGCATCAAGCTTAGTCCCGCAAATTTTCGGCGCAGAAAGGCTCGACCAGTAAGCAGTTACGCACTTTTTAAATGATGGCTGCTTCTAAGCCAACATCCTGGCTGTCTTAGCCTCTCCACATCCTTTAGCACTCAGCTTGATTTAGGGGCCTTATTCGGCGGTCTGGGCTGTTTCCCTCTCGACCACGGAGCTTATCCCCCGCGGTCTCACTCCCGAGATAGTTGCAACGGTATTCGGAGTTTGACTGGGCAGGGTAGACGGGAAGTCCCCCAGACTCAATCAGTGCTCTACCCCCGTCGCAGAGTGGCTCGAGGCTGCACCTAAATGCATTTCGGGGAGAACCAGATATCTCTGGGCTTGATTAGACTTTTACTCCTATCCACAGCTCATCACCCGGTTTTTCAACACCGGTGTGTTCGGACGTCCACGAACTCTTACATTCGCTTCCTCCTGGCCATGGATAGATCGCCTCAGCTTCGGGTCTGCAATGCACTACTTAATCGCGCGTTTCGCACTCGCTTTCGCTACGGCTTCGCGCCTGAGGCGCTTAACCATGCAGTACACCGCAACTCGCCGGTTCATTATGCAAAAGGCACGCCGTCACACAGGCCACCGAAGTGGCCACCGTGCTCCGACCGCTTGTAGGTATATGGTTTCAGGTTCTTTTAACCCGGCTAACAGCCGTACTTTTCACCTTTCACTCGCGCTACTTTTGCGCTATCGGTCGTCAAGGAGTACTTAGCCTTGGGAGGTGGTCCTCCCTGATTCACGCCGGGTTTCACGTGTCCGGCGCTACTCGGGATTCCCGTCGGAGGGTTTTCCTTTCGCCTACAGGGCTGTCACCTTCTGTGGCCGGCCTTTCCATGCCGTTCTGCTAGGTCCACCTTTGTAACTCCGTATGACGGGTCCCACAACCCCGGTTGCGTCCGAAGACTCAACCGGTTTGGGCTCATCCCTTTTCGCTCGCCGCTACTGGGGGAGTCGAGTTTTTTTCTTTCCTTTCCTGCGGGTACTGAGATGTTTCAGTTCCCCGCGTCAGCTTCCCTGGCCTATATATTCAGCCGGGGATACCGGGCCTTTTCTCCCGGTGGGTTGCCCCATTCGGAAATCCACGGTTCAACGCTTTTAGGCAGCTCGCCGTGGCTTATCGCAGCCTTCACGTCCTTCATCGCCTCTTGACGCCTAGGCATCCACCATATACCCTTAGTAGCTTGACCGCATCAACTCCCGTTTCCGGAAGTATCGCTGGTCCGCCATGTCATTGAGAAGAGATCGATCTGATGCTCGTTTCCCTTATTCTATTGTCAAAGAGCAGAAATATTGTGCTTGCGACTGGTGGAGATAGCCGGGATCGAACCGGCAACCTCTGCCTTGCAAAGGCAGCGCTCTCCCAGTTGAGCTATATCCCCTGATTTGTGGTGGGCCTAGTTAGATTCGAACTAACGACCTCGCCCTTATCAGGGGCGCGCTCTAGCCAGCTGAGCTATAGGCCCATGAATTGCCGCATGGGCCGATGCACAGCCCGGCGCGGGACTGTCTGGGAGCTGGCAGCGGCTGCCTCGTGCGCGTGGCGTCCGCAGTCCGCAATTAGTATCTGCAAAATTCTATGAATAACCGGGGTGGTGAGAATGGCCGATTCTTCCGACAAGCCCTTGCGGGCCTGCCAGGGACCATTTTCCTTAGAAAGGAGGTGATCCAGCCGCACCTTCCGATACGGCTACCTTGTTACGACTTAGTCCTCCTTACTGGACTCACCTTCGGCAGGGGTTTGATATCCTGACTTCGGGTGCTTCCTGCTCGGATGGCTTGACGGGCGGTGTGTACAAGGCTCGGGAACACATTCACCGCGCCATGCTGATGCGCGATTACTAGCGATTCCGACATTCATGAGGGCGAGTTGCAGCCCTCAATCCGAACTGGGGCCGGCTTTTAGAGATTGGCTCCATCTTGCGATCTCGCTTCCCTCTGTACCGACCATTGTAGCACGTTTGCAGCCCCGGGCATAAGGGCCATGATGATTTGACGTCGTCCCCACCTTCCTCCGGTTTAACACCGGCAGTCTCCTTAGAGTCCCCGGCCGAACCGCTGGTAACTAAGGACAAGGGTTTCGCTCGTTGAGGGACTTAACCCAACATCTCACGACACGAGCTGACGACAACCGTGCAACACCTGTGCACGTTCCACTCTTTCGAGCGTCACCAACCTTTCAGAAGGCTAATCCGTGCATGTCAAGCCCGGGTAAGGTTTCTCGCGTACCATCGAATTAAGCAACATGCTCCACCGCTTGTGCGAGCCCCCGTCAATTACTTTGAGTTTCAACCTTGCGGTCGTACTCCCCAGGCGGGGCACTTAATACTTTCACTCCGGCAGAGAGAAGATCGGACCTCCCTCTACGTAGTGCCCATCGTTTACGGCCAGGACTACCGGGGTATCTAATCCCGTTCGCTCCCCTGGCTTTCGCGCCTCAGCGTCAGTTGTAGACTAGAGAGCCGCCTTCGCCACCGGTGTTCCTCCTGATATCTAAGCATTTCACCGCTCCACCAGGAATTCCGCTCTCCCCTTCTACACTCAAGAACCGCAGTTTCGGGCGCAGTTCCATGGTTAAGCCATGGGATTTCACACCCGACATACGATCCCGCCTACGCGCCCTTTAAGCCCAGTGATTCCGAACAACGCTTGCCACCTTCGTCTTACCGCGGCTGCTGGCACGAAGTTAGCCGTAGCTTCCTCTCCCGCTAACGTCAAGGAAAGGCGATATTGGCGCCCAACCATTTCTTCGCGGGTGACAGGAGTTTACAACCCGAAGGCCTTCATCCTCCACGCGGCGTCGCATCGTCAGCCTTGCGGCCATTGCGAATGATTCTCGACTGCAGCCTCCCGTAGGAGTCTGGGCAGTGTCTCAGTCCCAGTGTGACGGGCCACCCTCTCAGGCCCGCTACCCGTCGTAGTCTTGGTAAGCCGTTACCTCACCAACTAACTGATAGGACGTGAACCCCTCCACAAGCGATAGGCCCGAAGGTCCCCACCTTTAACCATACGGATGCACCATATGGCGTCATCGGGTATTACCAGACCTTTCGGCCAGCTATCCCCGTCTTGTGGGTAGGTTGTCCACGCATTACTCACCCTTTCGCCACTTAATCCCAACATTGCTGCTGGTTTGCCGTGCGACTTGCATGCCTGATCCACGCCGCCAGCGTTCGTTCTGAGCCAGTATCATACTCTTCAATTGAAGATTGAAACCAAGCATTCTAAGGGCAGAAGCCGTGAGAATGCCTGACTTTTCGTAAAATGTCCGCCGCCTCGCGGCAGCAGATGTCGCATTCTCACCACTCCTCGGTTATTCAATTTTCAAAGAACTTCCCGGCTGGGAGCCACCTCCCGCCGTATATTATTCCGCATAAGCTATTATACCACAAAATCCGGCAAAGTCAAGTAAAATCTTCGTGGCTCTCGCGGCAGGTAAATGCGGCGCGGGCCGTAGTGAAAGCCTTGCCGCTAAGCCGGGGCGCATCGAGAGTGCGCCTGACCATAATATTAAACACACGGCACGCCGAGATTGCGCCGGAAATTGTGATTTTTCGCGGTATTTGAAAGATCAGAGACCACCGAAAAGCCGCTCGCCGTATCCGGCGACCATTTTGACGGTAGACTTGCTATTATAGCATACTTTGCGGAAAAGTCAAGTACTTTTTCCGGGGAAATTTTCAGGCCCGATTCAGCCCGCCGGACATACATCCCGCAGCAGCCGCTGAGAGGCGTTTTTCCCTGACTGTTCCCAAAGAACACGAAGCCGGCCAGCCGGCCTGGCTTCGTCAACGACCAGATTTGATCGGAGAATTGCCATTATAGCAGAAAACCGCAGGAAGTCAAGCGTTTTTTTGAAATTTCGCCGATAAGTCGAGAATTCGCCCCGAAACTGAGGGGCGGACAGGTACGGGCAAACACGGGCAAACACAGACGAGCACGGACGAACACGGACAAACACGCGCGCTGCGCCGCCAGGTTCGCCGGCCGGCTGCCGCCGCAATCCCACCGCGCCTGAGGCGGATAACCTGTCTTCTGCGTGCGCTGCTCCGATACTCCCCCCGGGCATCCTGCGCCGGCGGGGTGCCGCCTGCGAACCATCCAGCACCGAGCAGGGAGGAGCATGAAAAACCAGCGACGCATCGAGCTGGTCGTCGGGGCGTTCGTTCTCGTCGGCCTGCTCATCCTCATGTACCTGATCTTCACTATGGGCGAGGACCTTTTCACCCCGCGCTACGACCTTACCGCCTACTTCAGAAACGCCGCTGGCCTCAGCCCGGGCGTTACTGTGACACTCGCTGGCGTGCCGGTGGGCAAGGTGAAGTCGGTCAGGCTGCTTACTCCGCCGGAGGTGGAGAAGCTCGGGCGCTCGGGCACCGTCATCGAGGTGGTGCTGTCGATAGATCAGAAATTCAGGATTCCGGCGGATTCCGAACTGGTGCTGTTCCGCACGGCCATCCTCGGCGAGCAGAAGCTGATGTTCGAGGAATCCGATTCCGACGAATTCCTCGCTGCAGACGGAACCGGCGTGGTCGAGTTCACGCGCCTGCCGCCCAGCCCCACCGACGAGCTTGGCACCATAGTGGATGCGTTCCGGCGCGATTTCAGCGAGCTGGTCGACAACATCAACGCGGTGCTGGGCGACGAGCAGTTTCAGGCCCACGTGAAGGCTACGGCCGCAAACGTTGCCGAAGCGACCGGCGAGGCGCGGCTCCTCGCCCGGAGCGCCAACCAGGCGGCGGAGTCTGTCGACCGTGCCATGACATCAGCCGAGGCCTTGCTCTGCGGCGAAGATGTCAAGCTGCTGATCAGGCGGGCGAGGTCGGTTGCGGAGTCGCTGGACGATGGCCTGTCGGCGAAATCGGTCGAGCGGATAACAGAAAACGCCGGCAGTTCGGCCGAGGAGCTTCGCAAGCTGCTGGAGAGGCTGAATGTGAGCGTAGACCGCGGGCAAGGCGCCCTGGCGGCGCTGCTTACCGACGAGCAACTCGGCAGCGATGTCAGGGAAGGTATCAAAGCGCTGCGGCAGTCGGCCGTCGGCTTCCGCGACGCCATCGGGCGGATAACATCCACGGTGGATGAAATCCGCCGCCTGAGCGAGTATATCCGCCGCAACCCGACCGCCCTCATCTGGGGGCGGGGTGAACCGGGTCCGGGCTATCCGCGCCCGTCGGTGGGGCCGCCCGGCGCGATACATTAGCCCGGCTTCGCACACGCTATCGGAATCCTGCGGCAATGCCCCCGCCCGCGGCACATACAGAAAATGGAGGGAGAGCAAATGGCAACCGTGACCGAAACCAAGCCGCGGCCCGTGAGCATCAGCATGGGCGAGCTGACACTGCAGGCCGACCTTGTGCTGCCCGACAGCGCGCGGGCGCTCGTCATTTTCGCGCACGGCAGCGGAAGCAGCCGCTTCAGCCCGCGCAACAGGGCAGTGGCCCGAACCCTCAACGAGGCAACGCTCGCCACGCTACTGCTCGATCTTCTGACGATGGACGAGCAGCGCGTCGACGACCGCACCGCACACCTGCGGTTCAACATCCCGATGCTGACCGAACGCGTGGCGGGGGCCATCGATTGGGCGAAGGAAGACGACAAGCTTCGCACGCTGCCCATCGGCCTGTTCGGCTCGAGCACGGGCGCGGCAGCCGCGCTCAACGCCGCCGCCGAGCGCCCGGCGGAGGTCGGGGCTGTCGTATCGCGCGGCGGCCGCGCCGACCTTTCGATACCGTCGCTGCCGTCGGTTCAGGCGCCGGTGCTGCTGATTGTGGGCGGATACGACATCGCCGTGATCGAGATGAACCGCGAAGCAGCCGCGAACATGCGCTGCGAGAACCGCCTCGAAATCGTGCAGGGAGCGGGGCACCTGTTCGAGGAACCAGGCAAGCTCGAGCTTGTGGCCGAACTGGCGAGGGATTGGTTCTACAAGAAGCTGGCGTGAAGTGTGAAGTGTGAAGTGTGAAGTGTGAAGTGTGAAGTGTAAGGCGTGGGGTGCCGCCCGCAGAATAGGACCTATAGGACTCATATGCCCTATGGGTCTCGGGAATTCAGCAGCCACCGCGCCCGCTGAGGAAGTAGAAGGCCGTCTCGAAAACCACCACCATGTCGAGGATGAATGACTGGTTCTCGACGTAATAGACGTCGTAGTCCATCACTTCGTGGATGTCGGCGCTGCGGTGCGAGCTGATCTGCCAGACGCCCGTCAGGCCCGGCTTGGCCTTCAGCCGCGTGCGGTGGCTGGGCGTGTATTTCTCGACGATGAAAGGCATCTCCGGCCGCGGGCCGACCACGCTCATATCGCCCCTGAAAATATTCAGAAGCTGCGGCAATTCGTCGAGGCTCTTGCGGCGGAGGAACCTGCCCGTCCGCGTGATGCGCGGATCGTCGGACGTCTTCGGCGACGGCGCGTATGGATCGGTGCCGTCATACATCGAACGGAACTTGAACAGCCGGAAGCGGCGGCCGTTCAGCCCCACGCGCTCCTGGCTGAAGAAAACCGGCCCCGGCGAGTCGAACTTCACTGCGAGGGCGATCACAAGCATCGCGGGCGACAGCACCACGAGCGCAACCGACGCAAACGCTGCGTCGAACAAGCGTTTGCAAGCCAGATACAGCCACCGCCGGCCGCGCGTCCGCCGCACAATCAGCGGCACGCCATCCACCTCCGTCATCCTGATATCGTGCGTAACCAACTCGAACAGATCGGGCACGTAGGAAAACTGCGCCCCCGCCTCCTCACACAGCTTCTGAAGCTCCAGCATGCTTGCGTGCGAAAGCCCGGCCTCCACCACGAAGACCGCGTCGATCCCCCCGCGCTGCACCGCCTCCGCCACGTGCTGCATATTTCCAACGGCATCATCCGGCACGCGCGACACGCGGTACAGCGGCGTGCTGACGCGCTCCAGCGTGCGCGCAAGCTGGTCGGCCATCTCGCCCCGTCCCACGATCAGCGCCCGCTGCTCGCCCCCGAGCCGGCGATGGAGCCAATCGAACGCTCCCTGCAAGATGAAACGCTGAAACCGCAGCGCCGGGAAGATCAGCACCAGCGCGTAAAGCAGCACCAGCCGCGAAGGCGGATCGTCCTGCCCCAGCCGCGAAAAAAACGTCGCCGCGACCAGAATCAGCGAGCCTGCCGCATACCCGCCGAACAGCCGCTGCACCTCCGCTATGCTCAGCGAGCTTCGCCCCTGCGCATACAGCCCCATCCACCGGAACACGCCCGCGAAAACGAACCCCGCAAACAAGGCGAGGTAAACGTAAGGCATTATGCGCGGATCGTGCTTGCCCACGCCGAGCGTCCGGTATGCCGCAAGCCCCACGGCAAACGCAGCGAACACCGTCATGAAATCAGCCAGCATCCGCAGGAAATTGACAGCCGCAGGAGCGGTTTTGCCGGTCAACACAATGACCTCAGGTGAAATGGAACAGCGAAACTGCGTCTGTCAATCATTCTAACGCCGCCGGCGGTTGGAGTCAAGGATGCTGGCGGAGCATGAGCCGCTGAGTACGCGGAGAAGAAAAGGCATGTTCACGCGGAGCCGCGGAGACGCGGAGAAGAAAAGAAAAGAGAAGAAAAGGCGTGTTCACGCGGAGACGCGGAGACGCGGAGAAGAAAAGAGAAGAAAAGAAAAGGCATGCTCACGCGGAGCCGCGGAGACGCGGAAAAGAAAAGGGAAGAAAATGCATGTTCACGCGGAGCGGCCGCTGCTCGCAGGCTCGTCTTTCCTGGGATCGCGGGCGTCTCGCCCGCATTTGCAAGGCGTGAGGTCTGACGCCTGCGGCATAGACCCCATAGGACATATAGGTCGTATAAGTCCTATTCCGCATAGCTTGGCTGACGCCTGATGCCTCGCCGCCTTCGCAGGCACCTCAAGACCGGCACGCGAGGCCGTCTCCCGGGATCGCGGGCGCATCGCCTTCTCAGGCAGGCGCCCCCCGCACTATCTATTTCCGCATCCTATCAAGCCCGAAGGGTGGCAGACTTTAGCCAAGGCCGTCAGGCCGTGGAACCCATTGCACCTTCATCATGAGCCTCCGCAGGAAGGCGGCAGAAAATCTGTTCCGCCCGCTCGAAGGCCATGGTGCCCTGCGCCGGTAATCAAGATTCCCCTTGGGGTCGCGGGCGTCCCGCCCGCATCATCCATATTCCCACGTGCGCGCCTCTCCCTCGTGGCCCCACGGTTGAAACCGTGGGCTACAAGTATTTCGCCCTTCCGGGCTTCTAAGGAGGGGAACTTCGAAGATGCGGGCGGGACGCCCGTGGGCACTTGTCAAGTCGACGAAACGGATTTTTTTTCGGAAAATCGGCGGGTGTTCGAGATTCGCTGGCTGGTGAAGCAATTCCGAGCTTGAGTTTGCGGAATTTTTTTTGCAGAATTTTCCCCGAAGGCGGCAACGCCGGCCGCGCGCGCTCGTTCGCTCAATCGGTGACCGTGAAATGCACGGTGAGCGGCGTGCCGGCCGTGCCCGATGCGCCGCTTTGAGAATAGGGCGTGCCGGTGAGCGTGTAGGAGCCTGCGGCTGGGGTCCATGCGTTGTAGTCGCCGTTGGTGTCGCCCCACCACGCGTATGGGGCCACGTTCTCGGTGCGCTTGGTGCCGTTGAGGTTGAACTGGACGCTGCCCATCGTGCCGGTGGTGTTCGCACGGATGTTGAGGTGCCGCGTGGGCTTCAGGTGTGGGAAAAACGATTTGACATTTGCGCAGACAGATGGTAAAATGCCTTTCGTCAGGTCCGGTGACGCGCTCGTGAACGTACCAGCAGAATGCGATCTGCAGTGGCCATCGAGATGTACGCAACAATCACGCTCGGGACAGTTCTCATCTGAAGAAGAAGCGCAGAGTGCGCGCTATACCGGCCAGCCGATTTGCAGCATTCTGTCGCTGGAGATAGTCGACACGATGCCATTTCCTGTTGACGCAAAATGGATCATGCAGACCGAGGAGAGGCTCGGCGTGCGATTCCCCGCGTCGTTCGTATCTGCAATGACGAAGATGAACGGCGGCTCGGTGAGAACGCGCATCGATCAATTCCAGTTGTTTCCCTTTTTCGACGCCTCCGATCGAAAACGCATTCACCGAACCTGCAGCAGCATTGACCGCGAAACGAATACGACTCGAAAAGGGTGGATCAGTTTTCCCCCGCACGCTGTGGCAATCGGGGCAAACGGCGCAGGCGACCTGTTGGTCTTGATCCCGGTGCCTGACCATCCTGACACGCTGGAACATTCGATATACTGGTGGGACCATGAAACAGGCCAGGTCGAAAAAGTCGCCGACGACTTCAGCGATCTCCCGAAATCGTGACAGAACAACGCCGCGAACCGAACCGGCGGATTCAGAATGGGCAATCAATCCACTTCGCCGGCTCACTCGGCGTGCATCCTGCTCAGGCTATGTGATCATCGTTCGATGAGAGAGACAATGGAAAACATACGACAGAAGCTCACCGACTTGCTGGCACTCCTCCGCAAACACGGGGACAACTACTGCGCTGACCAGATACAGGCCGCGCTCTCGGGATCCGAGGAAGACCTTCGCGCCTTCCTTGTGTCCAACGAGTTGTGGGGCGGCGCCGGCTCCATCGCCGACCAAGCGCTGGTCGAACTTGGCAGACCGGTCAGGCGCGAGGCCGAGGCGGTGCTCGCCGACATCGGCGAGATGCAGACCGACATCGGCATCGCGAACGTGCGGACACAGATGTGGACATCAGCCTTCAGGCAATGGCAGCGAGACAGGATCTGATCATCGCACGGTCCGACTCCACCATACAGCTTGCGGCCGTGCATGCAAGCGATGGCAGATAGCCCTGCCTGAGCCGTAGCGTTCTGCAATTAAATGGAGTAACTTATGCAAACAACGTTTCTGCGCAAGAAAGCGGACATGCCGTCCGAGCACATCGATCGCTGCCATGAAGGCAGCGGGGCTATACGCTGGGTTGGCGTATTGGACGGCGAAGCTCCGGGCGGGGAGCGACTGCAGTTCATTCATGACGACGTAATGCCGCCCTGCACCTCCATCGGCGTCCATCGCCACACAAGCGACCAGGAATATTATTACATCGTCTCGGGCCGCGGCGTGATGACGCTGGACGGACGAGAGTATGAGGTCGCTGCCGGGGACATCACGGCGGTCCTTCCCGGCGGCTCACACGGCCTGGCAAATAATTCCGACGGCGATCTGCGCGTGATCGTCATCAGTGTAGCAGGAGGCACAGCATGAGACTCGGCGGACCAGTATTTTCCAACTTCGA
>Ga0307379_10009613_pt1 | contig 12888 bp, 12 predicted proteins | sample UN2MG_FD_202237 | JGI IMG/M metagenome (GOLD analysis project Ga0307379, IMG submission 202237) | Soil microbial communities from Risofladan, Vaasa, Finland - UN-2 | ecosystem: Environmental > Terrestrial > Soil > Coastal area > Acid sulfate soil | place: Finland: Risofladan, Vaasa | collected... | reverse complement strand
GCGGCGACGGACAGTGAACGCAGCGTGACAAAGCAAGACGGGCGGCATAAAAGCCGCCCCTACTATCCAGTGGTGATGTCCTTGCCGACCAATTGTAGGGGGGTCATTTATGGCCCCCGCTTTCTTACTCCGATGTTTCACTGTGTGCTCTGAAGTGGGAAAAATTACTCTTTTATCTATGCCGGTTAACTGAATGTTTTATATTTATTTTTGAGACAATCTTTTATTACCTTTTTCAGTGATGGTCCAAACACCCTTCACACTTCCATCAATTTCATTTTTCTGCACTAAAGATTGTCTAACCCATTGAACTCTGTTATTCCAAACAGGAGTTTTGGTTGAATGGAGCATAGTGTTGCGTTGGTTGGAAGTGAGTTTAAAGAAATCTGCGAGTTCCTTATAAATCTCCTTGCCATGCTCTCTCATGTTAACACTTCCTCCGCGCCCAAGAAGGACTTTGAGCAGTGGCAGTTCGATTTCTTTCTGGGAGGGAAGGTTTTTGACAATTGGAGGTTTTTTTCTCTTGGACTTTTTCTTTTCTCCTTTACCCTCGATGGAATCTGCCAGTATTTCGATGAAAAACTTGGATCGAGACAAGAAACCTTCAACTTCGTTTCTTGTCACGTTACTCTTGCGTTTTATCAAATTCGCGAGGCTGGCATCCTGTTCTTCAATCATCTTATAAAGGGCTTCTTTACATTGCCTGTCGGCAATTATTCTCCTCCAGTAGTTTTCGATCTCGTTTCCCTTGATTTTGTCCTTTGATATCATTGAGAAGAAAAAATCAGGATCGAAGAAACGCTTTGATTTTTCATCGGGATTTAATGAGGTTTCGAGAAACAGTTTTTTGTTGAGTTCTCCGGGGGCATTGCTTTTATATAGTTGCCATTCAACTCCGTTAGTAAGAACGCACCACTCCACACCTGCAGTATTGGCATAGTTAACGGTTTGAGCACGCCATTTTCTTTCTTTTAGGTCGGCGTTAAATGCTTTTGCTTCGACAAACAACCTTGGGTGCCCATGAAGAACGAAGCAAGCATAGTCAACTGGATTATCCTTTTCTTTATAACGGTATTCTCTCTGGACCTCGTCAAGATCATGGACATTCCAGCCCAAAGCAAGAAGAAGAGGTTCGATGAGGATAGCTTTTGTGTTTTGTTCGTTGATGCGGTTGGTTTTTTGGAGGAGGTTCGAAATCGTAGTGGACGCGTTTGATAGGGCTTCATGTAGCTTATTCATCATTTTCCTCTTTATTAAGAGGCAAAGGTGATCATGAAGATATGATTATGTCACGTAAAAATATTCTACTACAAGTGCTCCTGTTGCGCCATTGAGTGAGTCCTGATTGATTCATGTCTTGAAATTAAGATGAGATTTCGAAAATTCAACAATATATCTACGTTTTTTGCATGGCGATAGCTGGTTGACAATCATTATTGAGGTGCATAATGCGACGAGCGATAATCCTGTCACTGGTGTGTTTTCTGGCGGCTTCCAGCGTCTCCTGCGCGCTGCTGCAGAATCTGGACGAGCGCGTGGAGCGCTTTCTGGCGCGGCTGGCGGAGTTGGTCGAGGGCTGGGAGGCGAGCGGCCTGCTGCCGCCGTTGCTGGCCGAGCGGATGCGGGCGGCGGTCGAGGACGCGCGCGATGACTGGCGCGCCGGCAAGGCGAGGCTGCTGCAGACGCTGGAAGAGGTGCTGGCATGGCTGGCGGGGCGGACGGCCGATCTCAACCAACTGGACGCCGCCTTGGAGGACGCCTGTGCCGACGGCATCCTCAGCCGCAGCGAGGTGGTCTACCTGCAGTCGAAGCGAAGATAACCGACCCACTCCCATGCCGTGCGAAGGGGCGCCTGCAAGGGTGCCCCGTTTTTTTTGTGTACGCTGCGTTTCAGCACACCGGCGGTTGTGTTATTCTCCATGCATCCGATCAGAAATGAGACATCAATTAGGGGGTGGAATATGTTTTCTCGCGTATCGGTCCGCTTCGCGTTGGCGTTGATCCTGGCGGCGTTGTTTTCGATTCCGCAGATGTCGTTCGCCCAGTTGTGGGAACGGGAACCCGAGAAGCTGACCGATTCCGGCGGCACCGATTCGAATCCGGTGATCATCTGGTGCGAGCACGGTTTCGCGGTGGTGTGGTTCAGGAGCAATCAGCTGCGCTACACGCTGCTCGACGAGAACTGCGATCAGGCCAAGCAGCCGGTCACGATCTACTCCACTTATTGGGAATTTCAGGACAAGGTGTGCGACATCGCCTACCGCGACGGCTACTTCTACGTGGTCTTCCTCGAGCCGGTGACCGCCGGCAAGCAGGTGATGCTGCAGCGCGTGCATTACAATTACGATCCCATCGGCGCGCGGGTGCAGTTGACGACCGGCAGCTACTCCCACGCCTTCCCGAGGCTGGTGTGGAACGGCAAGGAATTCGGTCTGGCCTACATCCGCGCTCACGCGGGCCAGGGCGGCTACGACGTGATGTTTCAGCGTTTCAACAGCCAGATGGAGGCGATAGGCCAGTCGAAGTACATTGCCGCCGGGAGCGAGAACAAGCATTTCCTCGACCTGGTGTGGAGCGGCAAGTTCTGGGGGCTTGCTTGGATGCACGATACCAAGACGATCGTCTTCCAACGCCTGAAGCGTAACGGCAGGCTGAAGCAGGCGCGACGCACCGTGTTCTCCTATCCCGGTGCGGAATACAATCCGAAAGGTCTCGACCTGATCGTGCGCGACGGCAAGGCCTACGCTCTGGCGTTCAGTTGGCGCAAGGATCAGAGCGAGGTCGAGCAGGTTTACTTCCAGCGCTTGCGGCGCAACGGCAAGAACTTGGGCCAGCCCGTTCGGGCCAGCAACACGACGGTGGGGGCGCGCTTCCCGGCCGTCACCTGGGACGCGCTGCAACGGCATTACGGCGTGTTCTGGAGCGACGGCAGGGACAAGGGGATGCCGCCCTCCTACGGCATCGGCATCTACGCCACACTTCTCGACGCGAGAGGTGTGGACTACGTGCGGGACTATGCGCTCGACCTGAACCAGTCGGACGACTACCAGCCGGCGGTGGCCAACAACGGCGACGTGGCGGTGCTGGTATACACCGCTCAGTCCGGACTGAAGGCCGATATCTATGCCGTGAAGATGATTTGCGAGGCCTGGTAGCGACAACGCTGGCGGTCGGTCTCAAAGCCCTTCCTTTCATTAGTTTCTCCCTGGGATATAATTAGATAGTGGTGTGGTTACCGAAAAGGGGTGGGCGATGTCTCAAGTCTCGAGGAGAAGCGGCCCTCGGCGCGGGGCCCTGGTTTATGCGGCGTTGCTGGCGAGCTTGCTGGCGTTGGTGGCTTCGTCGGTTTGCGCCGAGGCGGAGGAGGTGCGCAAGTCGGCTTTGGCGGGAAGCTGGTACCCGGCCGACGCGACCGAGCTGCAGAAGCAGATCGACGATCTTCTGGCCAAGGCGAACGCGCCGGACCTCCACGGCGAGCTGCGGGCCCTGATCGTGCCGCATGCCGGCTATCAGTATTCGGGCGCGGCGGCGGCTGTCGGCTACAAGTGCATCGGCGGGCAGAAGATCTCACGGGTGATCATCCTGGCGCCGACGCACCGCGTCGGCATCCGCGGCTGCAGTGTGCCGAAATACAGCGCCTACGAGACCCCGCTGGGCCTGGTTCCGCTTGACGCCGAGGCCTGCGCCGAGCTGCGCAAGCACGCCCTGGTGAGCGAGAACCGCGGCGCGCACGCGCAGGAGCACTCGATCGAGATCCAGTTGCCGTTCCTGCAGCGGACGGTGGGCGAGTTCAAGCTGGTGCCGATGCTGGTGGGGAACCTCGATTTCGACGGCGCCAAGTCGGTGGCGGCGGTGATTCTCTCGCTGCTCGACGACGAGACACTCCTGGTCGCCAGCTCCGACTTCACTCATTACGGCGCGCGCTTCGGCTACCAGCCGTTCACCAAGGACATCCAGGACAATCTGCGCGACCTCGATCGCGGGGCCTTCCACTCGATTCTCGACGGCGACGCAAAGGGCTTCCTCGAATACACGCGTGAGACGGGGGCGACGATCTGCGGCGCCCTGCCGATCGCCATGCTCCTGGAAGCGATGCACGGCAGCACCCAGTCGATGCTGCTGGCCTATTACACCTCGGGCGACCTCACCGGCGACTGGAGCAACAGCGTTTCCTACGGCTGCTTCTGCTTCACCGACAAGCGCGAGCTGCTGAACGAGGCCGAGCAGGAGATGCTCCTGCGGCTGGCGCGCGAGACGCTCGAGTCGTTCACCAAAGAGGGCAGGATTCCGTCGCTGAGCCTGCAGAGCTACAACATCACGCCGGCGATGATGCGGATGGCCGGCGTGTTCGTGACGCTGAACAAGGACGGCAACCTGCGCGGCTGCATCGGCACCCTGACCGGCGTCTCGCCGATCGTCAGCGCAGTGGTGGAGAACACGACGAAGTCGGCGGCGAGCGACCCCCGCTTCTCGCCGGTGAAGCCGGCTGAGTTGCCGCAGATCGAAATCGAGCTCTCGGTGCTGACCGAGCCGCAGCAGATGAAGGACTACCGCACGATGCGGCTCGGGACCGACGGAATCATCCTGCAGAAGGGCAGCCGCTCGGCGGTTTACCTGCCGCAGGTGGCGACGCAGACCGGCTGGGGCGTGGAGGAGTTCATGGAAAACCTCTGCCGCAAGGCGGGCCTGCCGCCGGGGTCGCACAAGAGCGCGGGAGCGAGGATCTACAGCTTCCAGGTGCAGAAGTTCGCTGAGAAGAAATAACGCCGGGCGGCTTAACGCGCGGCGGCGGCCGGTGTCGGAACTGGTGAGAGTTTCTTATGAGCGGGAAGAACAAGAGCAGATTCGGCAGGCGCGCTTTCCTGCGGCGGTGCGCGGCGGGGGCCTCGCTGGCCCTGCTGCCGCCGGCCTCGGCGGCTTCGGCCGTGTCCTGCGCGGCGCCGGTGAGAGGCTATCCCGCGAGCCCGGTGATTCTGGCCCGCTCGGAGCGCCTGAAGATCGTGGGCGGGAAGGCCGACGGGGGCGAAATCAGCAGGCTGCTCGACGCGGCGATGGTCCGCCTGACCGGCGCGGGCAACGAGCAGGAGGCGTGGCGCAGCCTGTTCAAGCCAAGTGACGTGGTGGCCCTGAAATTGAACTGCCTGGCGCGGGGAATCGCGACGCGGCCGGAGGTCACGGCGGCGATCGTCGAGGGCTTGAAGTCGGCGGGCGTGCCCGCGCACAACATCGTGATCTGGGAGCGGACGAACCGCGAGCTGGAGGATGCCGGCTACAAGCTGGCGGCCAACGCACTCGGCGGCGGCCTCGGCGGGGCGCGCTGCCTCGGCACCGACGCGATCCGCGGCGGCGGCTACGAGGCCGAGCCGGAGATGGCGGGTGAGGTCGGCAGCTGCTTCTCGCAGGTGCTGACGCGCCTGGCGACGGCGGTGATCAACGTGCCGGTGCTCAAGGACCACGACCTGGCGGGCGTCTCCGGCTCGATGAAGAACAACTACGGCGTGATCCACAACCCCAACCGCTACCACGACAACAACTGCGATCCCTACGTCGCGCACCTCAATTCGGTCAACCACCTGACGGGCAAGCAACGGCTGGTGGTCTGCGACGCGATCACCGCCCAGTGCAACGCCGGGCCGGCCTTCAGGCCGGAATGGGCTTGGGGCTGGGGCGGGCTCCTGGTCTCGCGCGACCCGGTGGCGCTCGATGCCGAGGGGGCGCGGATCATCGAGGAGCGGCGCAGGGAGAAGGGCCTGCCGACGCTGGCGGAGGCCGGGCGGCCGCCGCGCTGGCTGGAGACGGCCGTGCAAATGGGCTTGGGCAACGGCGGGCCGGGCGCCTACGAAACGGTGGAGGTCGGCTGATGAGCGGCAGGGATAAGTTCGACGGCTTGATCGACAACTGGGGCGGCGGGCTGCTGACGCCGGGCGTCGGGCGCCGTGACTTCCTCGCGCGCGGCTGCGCCGGCCTCTGCGCTCTGCCCTTACTGGGTAAGCTCGGCGGCCTTCCGGTGGATGCGGCAGACGACGCCTACGTGCGCGAGGCGCGCTACTACAAGAAGCTCGACGGCCTGCGGGTGGAGTGCGAGCTCTGCCCGCGCAAGTGCCAGGTGGCCGACAAGGAGCGCGGCTATTGCGGCGTGCGGGAGAACCGCGGCGGCGACTACAAGACGCTGGTCTACTCGCGCGTGGTGGCGTTGCACATCGACCCGATCGAGAAGAAACCGCTGGCGCACTTCCGCCCCGGCAGCCAGGCGCTCTCGCTGGCCACGGCGGGCTGCAACATCGAGTGCAGGTTCTGCCAGAACTGGAACATCTCGCAGTTCCGCCCCGAGCAGGTGAATGCCTCGACGATCACGCCGAAGGGGATGGTGGATATCGCGGTGGAGCGCAAGGCGCCGATCATCGCCTACACCTACTCCGAGCCGGTGGTCTTCTACGAGTACATGGCCGACGTGGCGGCCGAGGGCAAGCGGCGCGGGGTGGAGAGCGTGATGATCTCCAACGGCTACATCCAGCCGCAGCCGCTGCGCGACCTGCTGCCGCTGATGGACGCGGTCAAGATCGACCTCAAGGCCTTCACCGAGAAGTTCTACGACGAGAGCTGTAGCGGCAAGCTGCAGCCGGTGCTCGACACGCTCAAGATCCTGGCGGAGGCGGGCAAGTGGTTCGAGATCGTCGTGCTGATCATCCCCACGCTCAACGACGACCCCGCCGAGGTGCGCGAGATGGCCCGCTGGATCCACGGCGAGCTCGGGCCCGACGTGCCGGTGCACTTCAGCCGCTTCCACCCGACCTACAAGATCAAGAACCTGCCGCCGACGCCGATCAGCACGCTGGAGCGCTGCCAGGCGATCGCGGCGGAGGAGGGCATGCACTACGCCTACTGCGGCAACGTGCCCGGCCACCCCACCGAGTCGACCTACTGCCCCGCCTGCGGCAAGGCCGTGATCAAGCGCTACGGCTACACCATCCTCGAGAACAACATCGCCGACGGAAAGTGCCGATTCTGCCAGAGGGAGATCGCGGGTGTGTGGTGAGGGGCGGAAAGCACTGATTATTCTCTTCCTTTGATTTTCCGATGATATTGCCTTTGGCAAGCGTTGTCTGGTTACCTTGGAGCGCACGGGCTCACCTTGACGTCTATTAATATGTATACTATATTGTAGACAGAATGGAGGTGGGCAATGTCGGCCAATAGCGCAACTATGCGTGTGAACTCCAGGACTCTTCGAATCATTCGCGAGCTTGCCGCCCGATTGGATAAGAAGATGAATACCGTTGTAGAGGAAGCAATCGAGCAGTATCGCCGCAAAGTATTTTTCCAGAAAGCGAATGAAGATTATGCTGCATTGCGCGGTGATAAAGAGGCTTGGGCTCAGATAAAAGAAGAGCGAAGACTCTGGGATGCAACACTTCAAGACGGTCTTGAAGGGAAATAACTGGTGATAGCACCCGCGTTTGGCGAGATCTGGCTGGTAAGCCTGGATCCGGTGCGAGGAGTCGAGCAGGGATCTGATCGGCAGGGGAACGACAGGCCCTGCCTGGTCGTATCGGTTGATGATTTCAATTTCAGCCCGGCCGAACTTGTGGTGGTCGTGCCTATCACATCGACCATAAAAGATATGGAATGGTGGGTGGGGATCAAGCCTCCTGAAGGGGGGCTGGACCGCCCGTCGTCTATCATGTGTGAGCAACCGCGGGCGATTGATTTCCAGGAGAGGTTTTCCAGGAAGCTCGGAAGTGTCAGCCACGATACGATGTCAGCTGTACATGAGAGACTCCGCTACCTACTGGGGCTTTAGCAAAGGATTCTAAATCCTGCTGTCTCCGTTATCCCGCTTTAAACCGCCTGTCGCGAACACCACTTTCCTCCCCGGCGAAAGCTTGGGTGGCGAATCATTCCCTCTGCTATTTAACGTTTCTTGTTGCAGCGGTCTCAATCGGCAGCCACAGACATCGAGGTAGTGCCATGCGATTGAAAGCCGCAGTCTGCGTGTCAGTCATTGCAATTTCCTTCGGGCCCGCTTCCGCCGCCGGTGAAGACCGTGCCGCCGAACTGCGCGAGAAGCAGGAGTTGATAACCTCGGTCAACCTGCTCAACGGCCTGCACCTGAGCGGAGAGCAGATGCAGAAGCTGCTGCAGATCAACCTCGAGGGCGAACGGCTGCGGCGGGAGTACCTTGCCGCCAACGAAGCCAAGATCAGCGAGGCAGAGCGCCGCTATGCCGAGCTGCTCGACAATTTCTCAGAGGACCGCCCCGCGCCGGAGGAAACCGAGCGCGACGCCCAGGCGTTGAAGCAGGAGTTGCAGGAGGCCGATGAAGCCTACCGCGCACGGGTGGCCGAGCTGGGCATGGAAATCGAACGCATGCTGACCGAGGGCCAGCGACGGACGTTGGAAACCTTCAAGCCCTGCCTGATTCCGCCGCGCGATCTTCGCGAGCCCGCCAGGGCCGGCCAGGCGAGCGCGGCAAGCAGGGGCGCGCGCGTGCTGGAGAACTACCGCAAAATGATGCAGCGCGCCGTGGAACTGGAGAAGCAGGCACGGTCCCGCGACGCCTACAGGAATTCGGCGGTGCGGAATCCCTACCGTCCTCGCGCAGGCCGTCGCGATCCCGGCCTCTTCGCAAAAGATCGCGTGCGGGAGGCTTTCGCCGAACGCTTCTTTCCGCGCTACTTCGAGTGGGTGGAGCATACCGGCGAGTTGAGCGAGGGTGAGAAATCGGCGGAAGAGCAACGCATCCTGGCGGTGCTTGACCGCGGCGCGGCGATGAGCGACGAGGAGTTCTCGCTGAACCTCGATCAGCTTTCGGAAGAGGTTTTCGCAACACTCGAGGCGCGCGAGGGGGAAATGCGCGCGGCGATGGACGTGCTGGCAGGCAGGCCGGGTGTGCCGGGAAGGGCCGCCCGCTTTCTCATCAATCCCGGTTTGATTCCCATCCTGGAGCAGAGAGCCGATAAGTTTGCGGAGGGCGTAAACAGACAATAACGTCGTGCCTTCCGTAGATGGACAAGGGGACAGATGGCTGTCTGTCCCCTTTTTTTGCATTAGACACAATGAATTTCACTTCGGAAAAGGGGTCAGTCCTAGAATTCTAGGCTATGATTCTTTCCCAGATACAGATTCTTGCCGCAAACAAAGGCTAACCAACGAAGACCTAGAATTCTAGGACTGACCCCTTTTACGCTGTCGCCTCCTACGCCTTGACGATCTTCTCCCGCCCTTCGGAGACGCTGCGTGTGGCGTTGCGGCAGTCGACCACCAGCTGCGCGGCGGCGACCAAAGCGGCGTAGTCGACTTCGGTGTGGTCGGTGACGATCACGATCGCGTCGTAGCCGGCCAGCTTCACCGGATCCCACTCGATGCTGCGGATGCCGGCCAGCTGCGGGTGTTCGCGCGTGGGTGGGATGGCCGGGACGAAGGGGTCGTAGTAGTCGACCTGCGCGCCGCCGTCGAGGATCATCTTGAACAGATGCAGGCCCGGGCTCTCGCGGGTGTCGTCGACATCCTTCTTGTAGGCCATGCCCGACAGCAGGACCTTCGCGTCGCTGAGGCTCCTGCCGTGGCGGTTGAGCGCGCCGATCAGCTTGCCGACGACGTAGCCGGGCATCGAGCTGTTGATCTCGCCGGCGAGCTCGATGAAGCGCGTGGGCGACCCGAATTCCCGCGCGCGCCAGGAGAGGTAGAAGGGGTCGATCGGGATGCAGTGGCCGCCGAGGCCGGGGCCGGGGTAGAAGGGCATGTAGCCGAACGGCTTGCTGCTGGCGGCCTCGATCACCTCCCAGACATCGACACCCATCTTGTCGTAGATCACCTTCAGCTCGTTGACCAGCGCGATGTTGACGGCGCGGAAGATGTTTTCGGTCAGCTTCACCGCCTCCGCCGCCGAGGTGCTGGAGACCGCCACGGTGCCTGTGGCGATCTTGTCGTAGAGCGCCACGGCCGCCCTCAGGCTGTCGGGGTCGTGGCCGCCGACCACCTTGGGGATCTTGCCCAGAGAGTACTTCGGATTGCCGGGGTCCTCGCGTTCGGGGGAGAAGGCGAGGAAATAGCTCTCGCCGGCGACGAGGCCGCTGCGGTCGAGCACGGTCTTCATCTCGCCGTCGGTCGTGCCGGGGTAGGTGGTCGACTCCAGCACGATCAGCTGTCCCGCGCGCATATGGGGCTGGATCGACTCCGCAGTGCCGATCACGTAAGAGAGGTCGGGCTCGCGGTGGCGCCCCAGCGGCGTCGGCACGCAGATCAGCACGGCGTCGGCCTCGCCGATGCGTGCAAAGTCGGCCGTTGCCTCCAGCTTGCCCGATGCGGCGGCTTCGGCGACCTGCCCGGCGGGGATGTGGTGGATGTAGCTCTCCCCCGCGTTGAGGTGCCCGACCTTGAGGGGATCGATGTCGAAGCCGATGACGCGGTAGCCCTTGCGGCAGAACTCTAGCACCAACGGCAGGCCCACGTAGCCGAGGCCGACCACCCCCACCACCGCCGCGCCGTCTTCGATCTTCTTCAGCAGTTCGTCGATCAAGATACACTCCAGTTGTGTTTGGGGAACCTATTGTAGTGCAGTTTACATAGCCCGGTCACGCCGCGGGCTGGCCGACCTTGTGCTGCGTGCCGCAGTGGGGGCAGGCGATAGTCTGCCCGGCGAACTCCGGCGGCGCCTTGAGCTTGGTGCCGCAGGCGCAGGCGATGAAGGCGTACTGGTTGAGGCGCCAGAGCATGTCGGTGGTCTCGCGCACGCGCTCGAGATGGCTGCGGCCGTCGACCGCTTCGGGCTTGCGCGACTCCACCCGCTCCGCCGCGCGCAGCGAGCCCGAGGGGATGACGCCCACCGGCCTGCCGGTGACCTTGCGGAAGGAGGAGTCGTAGTCGGCATAGCCCGCCCCGCCGGCCATCGAGCGCAGGATGTTGATCCGCTTTTCTGCCGGCGGGTGCGTGCTCCAGAGTCTGGTCTTGGCCTTGGCGCCCTTGGCGTGCATCACCGGGTTGATGATGTAGCTCGGCGCGGTCACGCGCGAGACGTTGGCCATCTTCTGCGTCGAGCCCGAGATCTTCTCCAGCGCGCTCGCCAGCCCCTCGGGGTAGCGGGTGAACTGCGCCCCCGACGCGTCGGCGAGGTACTCCCGCTTGCGCGAGATGGCGAAGTAGATCAGTTGGGCGATGACCGAGGCGAGCAGCATGATCACCACCGCGATCAGCATGATGATGATCTCCGCGCCGCCACCCTCTTTCGACGAGGTGCGCCTGCGCCCCAGTCCGCCGTAGATGAAGGCGCGCAGGCCGATATCGGCCACCAGCACGATCGCGCCCATCATCACGCCGATCATCATCATGTAGAGGATGTCGCGGTTCTTGATGTGGCCGATCTCGTGGGCGATGACTCCCTGCAGCTCGTCGCGGTTGAGCCGCTCGAGCAGCCCCGCCGTCACCGCCACCGCCGACCTGTCGGGATCGCGGCCCGTGGCGAAGGCGTTGGGGGCGTCGTCGTCGATGATGTAGACGTCGGGCATCTTGCCCATGCCCGCGGCGATCGTCATCTCCTCCACCACGTTGAAGAGCACGGGGTGGTCCTGCTGCTCGATCTTGCGCGCGCGGCTGGCGGCGAGGAAGATCGAGGCACCGCTGTAGTAGCTGACCAGCGCCAGGATCGTCCAGATGACGAAGGCGAAAAAGAGGCCGATCAGCCCGCCGCCGCCGGGGGCGAAGAGCTCGCCGAGGAACCAGCCGAGGGCGAAGAAAAGCGCCGCCATCATGCCGGCGAGGATCAGTGAGCGCCGCTTGTTGGCGCGGATCTGCTCCCACATGTCAGAACTTTACCTCGGGCACCGCGCGCTCCGCCTCGTCCTCAACCTCGAAGAACTCGGCCGCCTTGAAGGCGAACATGCCGGCGATGACGTTGCTGGGGAACATCTCGATCTTGTTGTTAAAACCCATCACCGAGTCGTTGTAGAACTGGCGCGAGAAGCTGATCTTGTTCTCCGTCGAGGCAAGCTCTTCCTGCAGCGCGAGGAAGTTCTGGTTGGCCTTGAGGTCGGGATAGTTCTCAGCCACGGCGAACAGCGAGCGCAGCGTCTGGCTCAGCATGTTCTCCTTCTGCGCCTGCTCGGCGACGCTCTCAGAGATGTTGACCGCCTGCTGGCGTGCCTTGGTCACCGCCTCAAGCGTCTCCCGCTCGTGGTGCATGTAGCCCTTGACGGTCTCCATCAGGTTGGGAATCAGATCGTGCCGCCGCTTGAGCTGGACGTCGATCTGCGACCAGGCGTTGCGCGTCTGGTTGCGCAGCCGCACCAGGGTGTTGAAGAGGATGATGACAAAAACGATCAGGACCGCGATGATCCCAAGAATGATCCACACAGCTAACATGGCATCCACCTCGCTCAGGGTTTCGTCAGCCGCCCGAGGCCGCGCGGCCGACATTGAACGTTTCGCCCAGGAACTTGATTACTTGCGCCTCGCCGCCCCCGGCGCCGCGCATCTGCTGCGCGACGAAGCCGCCGAGCTCGCCGGCGTCGAACCAGAGGCCGTGGCCCTGGGGGCAGCGGTCGATGAGGATCTCGCCCACCTCCATCTTGTTCATCTTGGCGTTGCAGCGCGGGCAACGGCGGTACTTCTCCGTCGTCTGCGCTTCGGGAAAGGCCGCCCAGTCGGGCAGCTCGATATCGATCCCCAGCGCGTGCGAAAGCAATTTCAGCTCGCCGGAGTCGAACCAGATTCCCTTGCACTCGATGCAGTAATCGAGCTCGATGCCTTGCCGCTCGACCACGATCATCGCCTTGGAACAGGCCGGGCAATCCACTTCAGCCTCCTTTGCTCGGGCGGTTATCTGCGCTGTTACGGTTGATGACTATTATCCGCAAGCTTCCGCGCGTGTCAATTGATGAATCACGGCGGTTG
>Ga0307379_10009612_pt1 | contig 12890 bp, 11 predicted proteins | sample UN2MG_FD_202237 | JGI IMG/M metagenome (GOLD analysis project Ga0307379, IMG submission 202237) | Soil microbial communities from Risofladan, Vaasa, Finland - UN-2 | ecosystem: Environmental > Terrestrial > Soil > Coastal area > Acid sulfate soil | place: Finland: Risofladan, Vaasa | collected... | reverse complement strand
TGCCAAAAAAAGGGAGAGGTTCCACCGTATGCGGAACGGACTCGTGTGTTACACCAAAAAAATAAGGAAATTGTTAACAAAAAATTAAAGGAAATTGTTTATTTCAAGTTGTTTGAACGGAGACAAAAACGGCGCTGATGGCCAGGCTTATGCCCTGTGCGACGTCCGCGTTTTTCTCCAGGTCAGAGCAGTGGATAAGGAAGGACATCTCGATTACCGGCATGTATGACGCCTGCATTTCGGCGATTCTCTGGCTCAACGAAGAGAACAGAGGTTCCACAAGATATTTAGACACGTTCTCGTCGCTCGGATAATCTTTCATGGGAGAGAAGATCGCAAAGTCGAAATTTGTGTGGAGCCTCTCGTCGCCCCCTGGGTAAACGCTCCTCCGCAAAACCCATCCGGACGCCCACGCCACGTCGGGACGAAACTCGGCCTCCGTGACCTGCGATTTGGTGAGGCAGAATTTTCCTTCTTCAATAAATTTCTGGATGAGTTCTTCGGAAATCGTGTGTTGCATCGATACGGCGCACAGCGCGCTGAACGACGCCGACTTCGTGTTTTCGAGATTCGGCCCTGGTCGCATAGCCTCCATTTTTTAATCCCAATTGAGAATTTTGACTTTTGCTATGAAACGGCGGGTTTTTGGGCCCATGCCAAAAGGAAAAGAAGAGTATGCTTCCGGACGACTATCATCGGAGCAGGAACGCGCCATTCCGACAGCCCAAAAAAGCTGGCTGGGGCCTATGGAGCACCCAGTGCTGGGCGCTCGGGATGCTCATCGCGGCGATCTTTGCCTCGACGCTCACTGTCTTTCTGTGGTTTCACTTCAACTTCAAGCAGGCCACCCCCGCGCCCCCGAAGGCCTGTTTCTTCGCGGTCGATGTCACCAACACGTCGGCCACCTTCACCTCCTGTTCGACCGATCCCGACGGCGAGCACCTCATGCTCGACTGGGACTTTGGCGACGGCACCGGCGTCAAGAACGGGGACCCCACGGTCTCGCACCTCTATGGAATCCAGGCCGTCTACACCGTCTGCCTCAACGCGACGGACTGGAAGTACTGGGACGTGGTGTGCAAGCCAGTGAGCCTCTTCAACATCACGGGGAACTGCGGCGATGGCGTCCTCAACGTCGGCGAGTCGTGCGACATCGGGGCGAACGCCTCCGCCGTCCCCAACGACGCGTGCACTCCCTCGTGCGTGCCCCCGGCGCTGGGCCTCGCCAAGACGCTTGTGGATGACATGCACCTCGCCTTTGGCGTGCACGTCCTCACGTGGAGGATCGACGTCACACACGGCCCGGGCACGTGGCTCGATGGCATCGAGTTGCACGAGGACATCAGCGAGATGCTCGGGACGCCGCCGCCCGCGGGAATCGCCGTCGTGCTGGACAGCGCGCCTGGAGCGACCTCGGACTTCGTGGTGGACGGCGGGTTCACGGGCGTCCCGCCCAACACGCGCATCGGGACGAAGGGGCCGCTCCAAGCACCGTTCAGCGTCTTCCTGAGCACGCGCATCACCTCCGCAAACCCTCCGTTGACGCTCGGGGTGGAGAACGTTGTGCGCTCGTCGAACCCCACGTGGCCGGGCGTTACGTTGTACAACCGCAACGCGAGCGCGCCGTACTCGATCGTCCCCAGCCCCAGCACGCTGGCCTCGACGACCACCGCGGCGGCGGCGGCGACGGCGGCTTCTACCACCACCGCGGCGGCCTCCACCACCACCGCGGCGGCCTCCACCACCACCGCGGCGGCGGCGACGGTGGCGAGCACAACGGCCGCGGCCTCCACCACCACGGCGTTCTCCGCGGCCGTGACCACCACCAACGCAGCGGCCGCGGCCCAGACGACCGCGGCGACCGCGGCGACGACCACCTTCGCCGCGTCGACGACCGCCTCGGCGGCAACCACCACGGCGGCTGCGGCGACCACCGCGGCGGCAGCTGCGACGGCGGGAACTGGCACTACGTCCGGCTCCACCTTCAGCAGCACGTCCACCAGCGGGACGTCCACCAGCGGGACGTTCACCAGCGGGACGACGACCAGCGGGACGACGGGGACGACGACAGGAGGGCCGCCGTCTTGCAACATGACGGTGTACGAGAGCTTCCTGTCCCCGGGCTACTTCCAGTGGGAGGTGCCTCCCGGCGCATTCAACGTACGCGTCGGCGGTGTCGGCGCTGGTGGACCGGGAGGCACCAACACCACCATGCCCAACGGGCACGGCGGCGGGTCCGGAGGCCTCGCGATGCTGATGACGGACGCCACCGTGCTTATCGGGCACAAGCTCCAGCTGGGCAAGTTCGTCAGCGGCTGGATCGGGATGGCCCCGCCGGCGTGGCCGCCGGGCGACCTGTACGGCAACTCCACGGTCGTCGATTTCATGAGCGAAGCAACGGTCTCGCTGCTCGGCGGCGGCTCCGGATGGAACGGTGGCGCCGGCAGCGCGGGCGACGCCACGCTCGGCGGGCGCGGAGGGAAGTTTGTCCCCTTCCAGCTCGGGCCGCCCGTCGTCATCGGCGGCGCGGTGGGCGGTATTGCAGGGAGCGCTGGGGGCGCGGCGGGCGGCCTGGTCGGGCCCGATGCCATCGGGTACGCCGGGGAGCCGGGGCAGGCGGTAGGCTACCTTTATACCGGCGGCGGCGGCGGCGGCGGGTCGGATAATTCCATTGTTTCCGCGCACCCGTCGGGGCCGGGCGGTGCCTCCGGCACAATGCCAGGTGGCGTGGGCGGCACGCAGGCGGGCGACGGCGGCGGCGGCGGCGCCTCCTACTACGGGGCGGGCGGCGCCGGCGCCCTGGTTGCCGGGTCCACCGGCGGGTCCGCGGGCCAAGGCCCAGGGGCCGGCGGCGGCGGCGGTGCGGCAGGCCTGGCGCCGGCGTCGAACATCGGGGGCGCCGGCGCGCACGGCGCCGTGTTCATCGAGTACGACTACGTGTGCAACGTATGTGGCAACGGGATCACCGACCCTGGCGAGCAGTGCGACACCATCTTTAACGAGGGGTTCTACGGCACGTGCAACGCCGACTGCACGTTCGCCGAGCGCTGCGGCGACGGGGTCATCCAATACCATGAGATGGAGCAGTGCGACGACGGAAACGCCCTCGACGGCGACGGGTGCAGCGCGACATGCCAGCTGGAGACCGCGGCGTACTGTTCTGCCCCGGGCCAGCCCTGCGTCACACTCAACGACCCGTGCCCCGCCAACGAGACGGTCGTGCTGGTGCGCCTCGAGCGCCCCGGCGAGTACCAGTTCACCATGCCGCTGTACGCGCGCGAGCTGCGCATGACCGGCGTGGGCGCCGGCGGGTCGGGCGGGGTTGTCGTAGACCTCACCACGTCAGGGCCGCCGTTCTTCAAAATCAAGGCCGGCGCGGGTGCCGGCGCGGGTGCGGGCATTGACGGCATTTTCGTCTTTGGCGTCGATCAGCTGGACGTCATCACCGTGCGCGTGGGTGCCGGCGCGGAGCCGCAGGATATCACCATTCCGGCGTCCCCCACCCAATTCGACGGCGAGCCGACGGTGCTCCTGAAGAACAACGAAACGGTCGTCTTCCTCGGCGGCGGCGGCGCGGGCGACCTCGGCGGCGGCGGCGGCGGCTCGCTGCTGGGTACCGGCGACACCGGCTCTTCCAACGGCGGGGACGGCGCGGAGGGAAACGACTTCGGCTATGGCTACACGCAAAACGACTTCAAGGGCGGCGACGGCGGGACCCCGGGGCCCGCCAACATCCCCCCGGAGAGCGGAGGCCCGGGCACCCTGGGAATCTACCCCGGCGGCGGCGGCGGCGCCGGAGGAATCTACGACTTCGAGTTGGAGATCTACTTCCCCGGGCAGGCGGGTGGGCCGACGTTCAACTACACCGGCGGCGTCTCGGCGAATGTGAACGCGAGCGGCGGCGGCGGCGCGGCCTCCTGGCTGGCGCCCGGCGGCGCCGGCGGCGTCGCGTACAACGAGACGCGGCTCGCGGGCCTGGCCGGCAGGTACGGCAGCGGCGGCGGCGGCGGCTCGTGGGCCCCGGAGATGAAGTACGGCCTGAGCGGCGCCGGCGGCGACGGCCTGGTCATCCTCGAGGTGCTCATCTCGTGCCCGCGCTGCGGCAACGGCTTCCTCGACACGATCAACATGACCACCCCGGAGACCTGCGACCTCGGCGACGCGTTCAACGGGGCGCCCGGTTCCCTGTGCGACGCGCAGTGTACGAGGCTCTTCCTGGCGTGTGTGTCACCGTGCGACTGCCTCTCGCGCAACTGCCAGAACAACACCTGCGTAGACGCGACGTGCTTCGACGGGATCCGCAACCAGAACGAGGGCGATGTCGACTGCGGCGGGCCGTGTGCGCAAAAGTGCGAGCTCGCGGAGAAATGCAACGTCGACGGCGACTGCTCGAGCCAGGCGTGCGGCCTGCCGGGCGTGTGCATCTTCGGGGAGAACTGCCGGAACCAGCAGTTCGACCCGGGCTTCCCCACGTTCGAGACCGACGTCGACTGCGGCGGCGAGTGCGGGCTCTGTCTGTCCGGATTCGAGTGCGAGGTGGACGCCGACTGCTCCAGCAAGAGCTGCGTCGCCGGCCTCTGCGCCGACAGCAGCTGCAACGACCTGATCCTCAACGGGCAGGAGACCGACGTCGACTGCGGCGGGCCGTTGTGCCAGCCGTGCGAGGACGACGAGAAGTGCTGCCTGCACTTCGACTGCGAGAGCCGCGTCTGCAACGCGACGGGCGTCTTCGACGAGGGATTCTGCGCGGCCCCGTCTTGCAGCGACAACACGCAGAACCAGGACGAGACCGACGTGGACTGCGGCGGGGCCACGTGCGGGCCCTGCGACGTCGGCGAGATGTGCGACCTGAACACCGACTGCCTGTCCGGCTCGTGCGTCATGGACATCTGCGAGTGCGCGGAGGGGAACTTCACCGCCGAGTTCGATGCCTCCGGCGTCTCCCTCTTCACGCTGCCCGCGTATGGCTCGGACTTCCGGTACTTCATGTGCGCCGGCGCCGGGTCTGGCGGCGCGGGGTCGCTCCAGGCCGCGGGCGGCGGCGGCGGCGGCAATGCCTCCTTCATCATTAATGGGACGCTCAGCAACTCCCTCGCAGGCGAGCAGCTCACCATCACGCTCGGCCCCGGCGGCGCCCCTCCGTTCGCCATCGGCGGCGCGGGATTCGCGGGCGACGAGTCGAGCATCGCCACCAACAGCAGCGTCCTTGTGAGCGTCGCAGGCGCGCCCGGCGGGCAAGTGCTGACTGCCGGCACCAGCCTGGGCGCGCCCGGGCAGGCCTCCGACGCGCCGGGCAGTGTGGGCGGGGTCGGTTCCTCCCTTGTCCAGCCCGCGGGCGCGGGGGTGCGCTGCGGCGGCGGCGGCGGCGGGTACGGCGACGGCTCGACGGCCTCCTTCGGCGGGGCCGGCGGCGACGGCTACCTGCGCATCGACTTTTATTTGACGTGCCCTATTTAATTAAATTTTATTCATTTTTGACATCTTCGTGACGTTTGAGGGCGCGCAGCATGTCCGGGAGTGGGTGGCCACCACTACCACCGGCCGCGCCTTCAAGAATGCGTTGGATGACATGTGCGGCCCCGTGCCGTACATTGAGATGAAAACGGACGGGGGATCCAAGAAGTTTCAGCTGTTCTACATCACCAAGCCGCTCGCCGAGAGCCTCGAGGAGTTCGACCTGGCGCCGTGCCGCATCGCGATCGGCGCGCGGGGCGCCTTCTGCACGCCAGAGGCGCTGCACGCCTTCAGCACCGGCGAGTGCCGGGATTCATGCTGCGTCAGTGCGGAGCGCCGCCAGAAGTACAAGGAGCGCGGCTTCCAGACGGACGACCTCCCGGAAGCCATCGAGGGCCGTCTCACGTTTACGGAGCCGGACTATGAGCGCGCCTGGATGAAAATGAGAATGTATATCTTTTAATAAAATTTATTTATTCAATTAGACATGGAATGGGGAATGAACGGAGATGAGGTGAAGGCCAACGATGCGCAGGTGGCGCTCTACGACGCGATCCGCGCCAGCAACTTAGACAAAAACAAGAAGGAGTGGATCTTGCGCCGCGTGCGCATTGCGCTGTACTCGGAGGACGCAGATGACTCGGACGGACCCGACTGGCCCCAGGGAGACCTTCTTCGCGATCTGGAGGAATTTGGTCTCCACGACGTCGCGTCCGACGTCAGGAAGGGCACGTACGATCATTGAATAAAAAACGAGTTTAAATTTTTTAATGAGGTAACTTGGCTATTGGAAGTAGCGGAGCGCCCGCTTCGCGCAGAAGTAGGGCCAGCCGAGCCCCTCCACCGCGGGCATGATGACGTAGCGGCCGAAGCCCCACGCGAGCGGCATGCGCTTGTAGAGCTCGTCCCACTCCTTCGTCTGGCACTTGTCGTTCCCGGCAAGCGCGTTTACAAAGAATAAGCCCGCCACCATCGCCGCAGGGTAAACATATCCAACCATAAAGACCTTCTTCATAGTCATTGGTTTTTTTATTTTTGGAAAATTATTACGACCGCAGATGAACGGTTTGCATGATGTTTCGGAGATTCTCGACGGCCTTGAGAAATCTGGTGATGTTCTTTTGGCCCCACCCCATGAGACTGGCGTCGAGGTCGAGCACTCCCTGGCCGGTACCGAGAACGTCATCGATGAGGCAGCGCATGCCACAGATAAGGAGCCAGGTGCGTATTTGTTCGGGGCCCCATTGGTGCACGGGGACGGATTTGCACAGGCTCGCCACGGTTTGTGGTGTCTTCTGCATGGCGTACTTAAAACGAGCAATATAGCGGTCCTGGAGATCGGAGTCCGGAATGAGGGAGGCAAGGCCGTCCGCTTCGTGGAGAATTTGCTCTATCGAGACGATGACGGGAACGATGTAGGGGAGAGCATCCTCCACGCCCGCCTTTTTGGTCCAGAGAATGAAATCTTCGATTTTCCACGCGGCGGGGTAGTCCTCGATGGAGATATTCTTCGGTACCATGGATGAGTTCGAGAACCTTACGGGAGAGGAGGTTGATCGATCGCGACCGTGGGGAAAATAAAAGCTCCGCAGCACGTCCAATTCTGAGCGAACCAGGGGAACCGCACGGAAATTATCGTAGGCGGCTCGGGGCGAGGGAGAGGAGAACAGCACATCCCTCACTTTCACAAAGTCCATAGAAGCTGTCATGATCCGCGCGTGGTCCTTCGTCTCTCCCGAAACAACGATGGCTGTCGGGAGCTCCGACAGGAGTGTTTCATCAGGGTACTTGAAGGAACGAAATTTTTCTTCCATGGTGCTCACGATCACCGAGACGACGCGCTCGTCGATTTCAGCGAGGCACTTTCCCAGCATTGGCTTAATTCCAATTATGAAGACAATCTGGATTACGATGGCGAGGGGGTCTTCCCCGAGGAAGGAGCCGGCCATCCGCACGATAAAGAAGATGGTCTTCTCGACATTGGCGTCAAGGAAGATGGAAGATACAACCGACGTGATTTTCTGCAGGGATTTAGAGGCCCACAAAAATTCGGAGATCTCGGCCCTTGTCATCTTGCCGAGCGCCCTTCCCCTGTGCCCTTTCACGCGAAGCCAGTTCACTGCCACGGCCTCAATCGAAGAAACGAACGGTAGCATGGTGACCGACAGAAAACACCTTAACATGCCGGAAGATTTCGTCGAGCTGAGGAAAATACACCCAGCCTGGATCTCCGACACCTCGTTGTAAATACAGCGGCGGATCAGCGCGCCCATGTCCGCGCCCTCCGAGATCCCAATTGCTATGAGGTAACAGAACGAGGACGGCTTTCCAATTTCAAGAACGTTCTTTAAAAATTCCACATCTTCCAGCTCCTCCGCCAAACTCCGCATTTTTATTTATGTGTTTAATTTTTAATCAAAAACTTGCCCACTATTTTTCAAAAGGTGTGTTTTTCCATGCAACGTCGAGGGGATCCTTCCCGGTGCGCTCCCTGTACCATCGGAAGTGCTCCAGTTGCATGGCCTCCTCCCCGGCCGCCTGCGCGTCGTCTTCCTCCATACCGGCCTCGATCATCGCGTCATAGACGTCCTGGAAATTCCTCTTGTCCACGACGCCGCGCGCGTGCACCTCCTCCGCGGTGAGCCCCGCCTCCTCGCGATCCCGCTGCACGCTGAGGCTGTACGCCCGGACGAGCGGGAAGACGCGGCCGCGCCAGCCCTCGTCGTACGGCACCGTCAGCGAGAGGAAGTCGCTCACCGCCGCGTCGCTCACGTCGTCGCTCTCGTCGTCGTGGAAGGTCATCGCGATGAGCAGGCACTCGCGCGCGCCGGTCGCCTCCATCTCGAGCTGGCACTGGTGCCAGTACGCGTCCGTCATCTTGGCGAGGTTGATCTCCTTGGGGCACTTGTACTCGTGCATGACCCACGTCCCGTCGCGGGAGACGGCGATGCCGTCGGGGCTGCTGCCGACGTGCGCGGCGCGGCGGCGCACGTGCAGCATCGGCAGCTCAACGACGACGCAGCCGCACCATCGCGCGCTGATGACGCGGATGCGCCACTCGTTGCGCGTGCCGCGGCGCATGTGCTTGTTCGAGACGACCGGGGCGGCGCGCCCCGTCTTCACCATCCAGTGCCTCTTCGACCAGTCGGGGTTCTTCTCGACGTCCGCGGCGTGCTTGATGCCGCTGCCCGTCTCCTCCACCTGCATGCGCTCCAGCAGCCACGCGATCGTCCCCTGCCCCGGGCCCTCCTCGCTCAGGATCGCGCGCACCCTCGGCGGCGGGTCGGCCACCGTCACGCCGTCCACGAGACACTCGCGGCACGCCGCAGTCCACTTTGGCCGCCACACCCACTCCTTGATTACAGACATTTTATTTATGAATTAAAATAATCTACCCAAGATGTCGAGATCGACTTGGGAGAAAAATGCCCAATGCCCATTGCCTGCGCAAGCACATTCCAATCCGAGTCCTGGATACTAGTTCCGTAACGACCATTCAGCACCATGGAGAAACTATCGGGCTCCATACATTTTCTGCAAGATATTAAATTGATTGCTTTTGGGTGTAAGAAAAAACGGTCTCCGTCGCTCGAGAAGTGTAAAGGGATGAGGCCGTACTCTGCCGCGAGTGCCTCCTCGGATTCGGGATCAATCACGGCAACCTTCCCGATTCGATAGTGAAGTCGCGACTTCCTGTCTTTTCCGGTGTGAATGTGTGTGATTTTAAACACATGGTCCTCCTCTCCAACAATTTGTGGCGGATCCTTTGGCTTCCACTCGCTCAAATCACACACTTGAAGAAAATCAAACAGAGTGCCCTTGGACGGAAATTCACGCCCGAACAGCCACATCTTCCTGTACCTCTCCTGAAATCCTTTTTTCCGGCCTCTCCGTACGTCCACCGTCTCGAGTTTCGTAACTCCGGAAAGAGGAACAAAATAGTAAGCTCCGCCCACAGCTTTAAAGCGCGCGAGTCTTTCTTCAAAAATATCAAAAAGACATTTAAACGATGCGTCGTCTACAGTAAAAAGCCTGTCTCCGCACCCTTCGACGTGTACGCGTTTCCGCTGGCTATTCTTCGAAACGGACAACGCAATGATACGTTTGTAATTTACAAATATTATTTCATTGTCTATGTCTGATAAGCGTATCATTTTAAAAATTATATTTTTTATTTTTTATGTTTTTTGCGCGGCGGATCAGGCGCTGGCTCGGCCTGGGCCGTCTCCTCGGCGAAGAAAGGGCCCATGCGGCCTTCGATCCATTGATAATGCCCGGCCCATTCCACCTCCAGAGCAATCCGCCGCTCGGCCACTTTGCCGGAAAGGGTTGCAAGGCGCTCCCTTTCGGGCTCGATGCGCCGGCTCAGCATTTTGAGGCGTGCTTCTTGTTCTTTGATTCTTTTCGGAGGCGTCTCGATGTACCCCACGTAATTGCACCTCGGGCACTTGGTGTTCCGATCTTGCGGATAATATCCACTCTTGCACTCATTATATTTGCAGTAATCCATTCCGTATCCGCTACCGACGCATCCGTCACACGACCGTCTGACCGTTTCGCTGAAGTGGCCCGAGCATTCTTCAGGCCGGGGGGCGTCGGGGTCTCCGCCACATTTTTTCTTGTAGTGATCCTTCATTTCCTGAATGTGTTTCTCGCCCGAATCAACCACGTACTTGTAAGCGCGAATCTCCTGTTCCTGCACATCCACCTTTTTCTGTTGAGTGTCTCTGCGATAGATTTCGTATCCATATTCACTGTTCTTCTCCCTGAAATCTCTGTCCCGCCGCATAAATTCTTGGCAGAACGAACAGGAGAATTTCCCGCTCTTGCCTCCGATTACGACGACGCACCTCATGCTCTTCAGGGATTCGTGATGTCCCAATGTTGGAAATGGGGCATTGGCCTCCTGGCCCCCGTCCGCATCCCAATCCAGCGCAAAGCTGCCGCACGAACAAAATGGGTAGACCATCTTCTTTAATTAAATTAAAAAAAATAAAATTATTTCGACAGAGGGATGAAGGATTTAATTGAGGATCTGTTCGTGGAGACGGAGGCGCGCGCCGCCTCCGCGGGACGCAGCCCGTCGCGCCAGCACGACGCGGACGCAAAAACACCAAAGGAGGAGGAGGAAAGAAAACAGAAAAAAGCAAGGAAAATAAATTCAAAATTATAATTTCATTTTTTCATTTTTTCATTTTTTATCTTGGTTCCCGCCCTTTTCACGGCGGCCGGCCCGGCGGGCGGGCCGCCTCTCTTTATTAAAAATAAAATCGAAAAGAAAGGAGGGAGGGATGAGCGAACGAAATTCACGGGTGCCGCCGAGTCACGACTGGCGCGCGATTCCGCAGGCAGAAATTGACGAAATGATGCAAATGGCGATACAACTGTCTTCTCGCGAGAGCGAGGCGTCGAAGGCGCGCGAGGAGCAGCGGGTCATCGTCTCCTTCCGGGAAAGGTGCGCCAGGTACATAAATTTCAACCCCTACGCGCACCCGTCGCAGTGTTGCATGAAGACCTGCGAAATGCACACCAAGTGCGTGTACAAGCCGACGAAACTATGGGGTTGCTACCACTGCGGAGCGCTGCATCGCCGCGACAGGGAGGGCGAGTGCATGCGCTACATAAACATGATGCCCATCTCGGCGGCGAGTTCGCAGGTGTACGAGATCGTGTGCTGGTTTTGTGGAGAGTACGTGGCGAGCAATCAGATCTCGAACGTCCAGAAGGTGGACGGCAAGTTAAGGGGGTTTGATAAACCGGAGGACGACGAAGGGTACGAGCTGTTCGAGGACGCGTTCAACGACGATATGGCGGATGACAACGAATACGACCTCGAGCTGGCACCGGTCGACACGGGCATTGACGCCCTGGAACTCCATGCTGCGGACGCGGCGACCCCGTCGCGCGCCCTGTCCGCGCCGCGCGGTCACTGGATGCCCTCGCCAATGCTGACGCCCGGGGGGCTCGCGAGCCCGATGCGCAGCCTCACCATCCAGAGCTCAGGGAGCGACTCTGACACGAAGCGCCGCCGCCTCGGCCACTTCGCCGGGCTGTCGCCGGCATTCTCGCCGATGTCCCCGGGCCTCTCGTCCTCCGCGCCCTCAACTCCGCGCCCGTCCTCCGCGCCCGACACGTTCGGCCAGGCGGCGCCGGTGCTCCAGGCGCCGCAGCCCTCGCGCCGTCGCAACAACGGCCGGCGAAGCTCGGCGCTGACGAGGAGCGGGGAGCCGCGGCGCTCCCGGGCCGGCGACAGTCTCGGCTCTGCCAAGACAAGCAGCTCCGAGTCTGTGCCGCTCCCGGAGATCGGCACCGGGGGCTTCACGCCGGACGAGATGCACTCGCACATCTCGAACGTCCTCGGCCGCCTCTTTGACAACACGGACATCCGGCGGAAGATCAACGCGCAGCTGCGCAAGAAGAACTCCGAGATGTTTCAAGATAAGGCACGCGCCATGGCCGACCGCGTGGCGCACTCGGGGTGCGTGATGCGGCTGTCGGACGTCGACGCGGAGTGGGAGGCATGCACGACCGCGCCTGTCTCCGAGGTCAAGATTTCGCGCGAACGCATCGAATACCTGATCCACGTCGCGTGCTCCCTGTGGCGCGTCCGGCAGTGCTCGGGCTCCTCGACTAACTGGGCGCGCACGCGCTCCGAGTCGAGCATCTGGGCGTTCGCCATCTCCATGGTCTACATGCTCGGCACGGAGCCCAACGGCATCCGCATGGGCTCGCAGCTCCTCTTCGACTACGACCCGTGGATCGCGCGCAACATGATTTCGCCCGAGCTGCTCCAGCGATGGTCGGGCGACATGGGCTTCTGCGTCACCACCAACCTCGGCCTGTCCGAGAGCACGCCGCAAAACCTGCACGAGCAGCTCGAGGCGGGCCAACTGGCGACGCTCAACGCGTGGCCGCGCATGCTTTCCACCCACCAATCCCAGCTCACCAAGGTCCTGCGCATGCTCTCCGTAAAGTACGAACATCGCCTCGATGACATCATGTATCTCCTGAGCCTCCCGGAGCCCTCCTTCACCACAGAGGAAGGCCGCCGCCTCATGAGGCAAAACAATTTCATTTAAATTTTGTTAACAATTTCCTTATTTTTTTGGTGCAACACACGAGTCCGTTCCGCATACGGTGGAACCTCTCGATTTTTTTGGCACAATCGATTTACAATTAACAAAATTTAAAGAAGAAAATAAAGAACTTTGTTAATTGTAAACGGGCTGAGCCGATTAACAAAACTCCTTATTTTATTTAAAGGAGATTTGTTAATTGTAAATGGGCGGGGACGATAACAACTTCCTTTAAATGGTTTCGGCCCAGCCCATTTACAATTAACAAAACTCCTTATTTTATTTAAATGAAATTTGTTAATCGGCTCAGCCCGTTTACAATTAACAAAGTTCTTTATTTTCTTCTTTAATTTATGTTAA
>Ga0307379_10009609_pt1 | contig 12891 bp, 7 predicted proteins | sample UN2MG_FD_202237 | JGI IMG/M metagenome (GOLD analysis project Ga0307379, IMG submission 202237) | Soil microbial communities from Risofladan, Vaasa, Finland - UN-2 | ecosystem: Environmental > Terrestrial > Soil > Coastal area > Acid sulfate soil | place: Finland: Risofladan, Vaasa | collected... | reverse complement strand
CGTTTCCGTATCCCGCCGTGTTCGAAGTCCTCGGGTTGTTGCAGGGAGTGAACCTGGTCCTGGAAGGAAATCAGCGCGCTCCCCTGACAAGCTATGCGGGAACAAGTGCGGTGTTTTGGGGAAGCCGGGTTTACACGACATCGGGAGACAACGGCGCTCTGTCCGTCTTCGACTCCGCCAGCTTGGCCCTGCAGGATTCGTTCGACCTTCACGACGCCCGGTGGGTGGATGTCAATGACGGGAAGGTTGTGGTCGTGCAAGGCACGCCGGGGCAGATTTCCGTATACGACGAGGCGACCATGGTCCTGGAAAACGCCTTTCCCTTCGAGGGGGCCAACATCGCCGAATCGAAATCGACGGTTCAGGTCATCGGCGGGAAGGCTATAATCGCCGCGGGAGACAACGGAGTCCAGGTCTTAAGCCTTGCCACGGGGAATGTCCTCGGGTATGTGTCTCTCCCCGACAACAATGTGCTCGGGCTGCCCCGGGATGTCGTTGTAACGAACGCTGTCTCCGCCGAAGGGGATCTCCTGTTCATCTCCAACGGGGAGGCAGGCGTCTACGTCGCCCAGGTGCTAAACACCACGTTCGACCAGGTCTGGAACGAGACTACTCCCCCCGCGATCACCGTTCTTGGAAAACTGCGGTTCAGCGCCCTGCAGTCGGTGAACCACGTGGCGTACAAGGACGGGTTGCTGATCGTCGCCTCCGGCTTGGGGGGGCTCAAGGTGGTCCGCCTGAGAAACTAAAAAAGCGTTCTACGCGTGTCTCCCCAATAAGTATTTTTTCCCCTTCCGGGAAACCCCCGCCTTGACAGGATATTAATTTCCATGGTTTTATTGTCATTAAAAGCATAACTGCCTTATTGGAAACAGGTTTTGCCAATCGCAGGAGCGGGGAGGCCGGTTTGGAATCGGGAAGGCTTTCCTTGCATTGCATCCTCTTGTGGTTCCTCTCCGTTTCCTGCACGGATCGATTTCAACGAGAAATCGAATCGGTCCCCAATCTGTCACTTCCGGCGTTGTAGGGTACGTTCAGGCGGACATACCGCGACGGGTGTGCGCCGATTCGCAATGAATAAGATTCAGGAGGGGCGGGCGAGCAAGATTTTCTGAACAACCCGCTGTATCATGGGAGCGCATCCATGATGTCTCGCCTTACCAAGGGGACATTGCTTGGAGTCGCCGCCGGCATAGTAGGGATCATTGCGAGCAGCACCCCCGTAGGCCTTCACCTCGAGGAAAACTTCGGGCTGGAGATTCTGTTCCGCCTGAGGGGACACCGAACCCCCCCCCCGGATGTGGTCATCGTCAGCATCGACAAGGAATCGGCCGACCGCCTTGACCAGGACCCTGACGTAACGAATTGGCACCGTTCCCTGCATGCCCGCCTCACGGAAACCCTTGCGGAGAGAGGCGCAGCGGTCATCGCGTTCGACGTCTTTTTCGAGGAATACACGGACTGGGAAGGTGACCTGGCGTTCGCCGAGTCGATGCGGAAGGCGAACAACGTTGTGTTGTGCGAGCGCCTGCAGTCCGAGAAGGTTTTTCTGACGGACATGAAGGGGAGGCCGGCGGGGGAGGTAAAGATCGCACGGAAAATCCCCCCGATCTCCCTCCTGGCCGTCGCCTCCGTCGCCTCATCTCCTTATCCGCTCCCCAAGGTTCCCGTCAAGGTGAGCCGGGACTGGACCTTTCGGGATACGGTCGGGGATACCCCCGCGCCCACGTTGCCGGTAGTCGCGTTCCAGCTGTACGCGCTTCCCGCGACCGATGATTTTCTCCGCCTCCTGGAAGAGGTTTTTCCCGCACGGGCGGAAAAGCTCCCTCGTTCCGGAGAGGAAATGGTCCGCTCGAGGGGAGTAGGAGGGATGATCCGGGAAATACGGGAGATCTTCGAGAAGGAACCGCTGGCAGAGAATAAGATGCTGGATGCGTTGGACAGTCCCCCACCGCGCCCCGCGGATCCGCAAAAACGCCGGATCCTCCGGTCGCTCATCCACCTGTACGGCGGCGGCGTCAGCAAGTTCCTGAATTTCTACGGTCCGACGCGAACGATCCCCACCATCCCGTATTACAGGGCACTCACACTCGGGGGTACGACCGGGCCTGGCAACCCGTCGCCGGGGGAGGTTGCGGGAAAAGCCGTATTCGTCGGCTCCTCGGAATCCCGGCAGCTCTCGCAGAAAGACGGGTTCTACACGGTGTACACGAAGGAGAACGGGGTGGACTTAAGCGGCGTGGAAATCGCGGCGACGGCATTTGCGAACCTTGTCGAGGACATGCCGATCCGGCCGCTTCCGTTTCCCTACCACGTCGCCACGCTGATCGCGTGGGCTTTGGGGGTGGGGATTCTCTCCTTCGCTTTTCGCCCCGCCTTCTCCATCCCGGGAGTGGCGGCACTTTCTCTTCTGTACCTCGGTGCGGCGGAATACCGGTTCGCCACCGCGGGCGTGTGGGTTCCCGTCGTCTTCCCCCTGGCATTCCAGGCGCCCCTCGTCCTGCTGGGGGCCGTGACGTGGAACGTCGTCGATCTGCACCGGCAGCGGAAACATTTCCGAAGGGCTTTCGAGCAGTACCTTCCCGTCGACGTTGTGAACGAGTTGGCGGAAAACGTGTCGGGCCTCCAGGTGAGCACCCGGCTCGTAAACGGGATCTGCCTTGCCACGGACGCGGAGCAGTACACTTCCCTTGCCGAGTCGCTGGACCCGAAGGACCTCGCGGAATTCATGAACAGGTATTACGAGGCGGTGTTCGATCCCATAAAACGTCGTGGAGGCATGGTGTCAAACGTCGTCGGGGATTCCGTGCTGGCCCTGTGGTTGACTGCCAGGGACGTCGCCGCTTCCTTGCCCAACGCCTGTCAGGCCGCGCTCGAGATCTCCAGCGCCATGCGGGAATTCAGGAAGTCCCAAGAGGAGAAGGCGCTTCCCACCCGCATCGGTCTGCATTCCGGGGAGATCTATCTCGGAAACGTCGGCGCCGCCCACCACTTCGAGTACCGGCCGGTCGGGGACATCGTCAACACGGCGACGAGGATCGAGGGACTCAACAAATACTTGGGGACGCGCATCCTGGTTTCCCGGGAGGTGTGTTCCGCGGAAAATGGCTTCCTGACCCGGGACTTGGGGATGTTCCTGCTTGCAGGAAAATCCAGGGCGGTAAACGTGCACGAACTGGTCGCACGCCTCGAGGATTCCAGTCCCCGGCAACGGGCCTGTTGCGCCCGGTTTAAGGAAGGGATCGAGGCATTCCGGCGTCAATCCTGGGACGAGGCGTCCCGGATATTTAACGCGACGCTCAAAATCCATGAGGGAGACGGTCCCTCGCTCTTCTACCTGAATCTCTGCGCTCGGTATTCCCAGAGCCCGCCCGGGGATTCGTGGGACGGTGTTGTCCACATGAGGGACAAATAGACGCTTAAAGGGAAGACGGAAAACAGGTCCTTCAAGGGAGGGGAAGGAATGGCGAAAATGCGTTTCCTGGCGAGATTGGGGTTCATTGCCGCTGTCGTCCTGGCGTCTCCGCACTTTTCCCACGAAGCTTTTGCCGAGACATGCGAAAAGCCGGTTGCAGTTGCCGTCTCGGTGCAGGGAGAGGTGAACGCCATGAAGGGGGGAGCGGCGGATTGGGAGCCAGTCAAGCGCAAGGATGCGTTCTGCCCGGGAGATGCCGTCCGGGTGATGGAGCAAAGCCGGGCGGACCTTCTCCTGATCAACGAGACGACCCTTCGCCTCGACCAGAATACGGAGATCATCTTCAAGGCGCCCGAAAGGGAGAAGGAGTTCTGGCTGGAAGTGCTCCTCGGGGGCACCTATTTCATGAGCCGCACTCCGCGCACGTTCCAGATCAATACCCCCTTCGTAAACGCCGGCGTAGAGGGGACGGAGTTCTTCATCGGCGTGGAAAAGGACAGGGCTCTCCTGACGGTGTTCGAGGGAAGGCTCACCGCGGCAAACGACGCCGGGAAAGTCACGCTTCACAGCGGGCAGTCGGCCGTGGCGGAGGCAGGCCAGGCACCGGTTCTCCGCATCGAGGGCAGGCCCCGCGACGCGGTCCGGTGGACGCTTTTCTACCCCGTGTTGGCTGCGACCCGTCCCGGCGCCCCGTCCGAATGGCGGGACCGGGCAGCAACCCTTCTCGCCGTCGGCAGAGTCGAGGAGGCCAGTGCGGAGATCGACGAGGCCCTTAAAGATGATCCGGGCAACGCGGATGCGCTTGCCCTGCAGGCGGTCATCGCGGTCGCACAGAACGAGAAGGAGGCGGCGCTCGACCTGGCGAAGAAAGCGGTCGAGGCGGCCCCGAAATCCGCCACCGCAAGAGTCGCACTTTCCTACGCGCAGCAGGCGAGTTTCGACCTGGAGGGGGCCCTTTCGACTCTCGAGAAAGCGGTGCAAATGGAACCCGGGAACGCATTGGCCCGGGCGAGGCTATCGGAACTCCTCCTTTCCTTCGGCCGGCTCGACGAGGCGCTAGGCGAAGCGAGGAAGGCCGCGGGGCAAAACCCCGGTATCGCCCGGACACAGACGGTCCTGGGGTTTGCCTACCTGGCCCAGATAAGGACGAAGGATTCCCGGGCCGCCTTCGAAAAGGCGATCGAACTGGATCAGGCGGATCCTCTCCCGCGATTGGGGTTGGGACTGGCGATAATCCGGGACGGGGACGTGGAAGGCGGCAGGAAGGAGATCGAGATCGCCGCAAGCCTCGACCCGAACAACTCCCTCATCCGCAGTTATCTCGGGAAGGCCTACTACGAGGAAAAGCGGGACAAGCGTGCCGCAACCCAGTTCGAGATGGCGAAGGAATTCGACCCGAACGATCCGACCCCCTTCTTCTACGACGCGATCCGGAAGCAGTCCGTGAACCGGCCGGTGGAGGCGCTTAACGATATGCAGAAGGCGATCTCGCTGAACGACAATCGGGCGATCTACCGTTCCCGCCTGCTTCTCGACGAGGACCTGGCGGCACGGAGCGCAAGCCTCGGGCGGATCTATTCCGATCTGGGGTTCCAGCAGTTGGCCCTGGTGGAAGGGTGGAAGTCGGTTAATACCGACCCGTCGAACTACTCCGCGCACCGGTTCCTGGCGGACTCCTATTCGGCTCTCCCCCGGCACGAGATCGCCCGGGTGAGCGAGCTGCTCCAGTCGCAGCTCCTCCAGCCGATCAACATCAACCCGGTTCAACCAAGCCTTGCCCAGAGCAACCTGTTCATCCTGGAAGGCGCGGGCCCCTCGGGGTCGTCGTTCAACGAGTTTAATCCCCTGTTCAACCGCAACCGCCTGGCGCTGCAGGCAAGCGGGGTCGTCGGGGGAAACAGCACGTGGGGCGAGGAGATCGTACACTCCGCCGTCTCGGGGGATTTCTCCTACAGCGTCGGGCAATTCCACTTCGAGACCGACGGGTTCCGGGAGAACAACGATCTCCGCCAGGACATCTATGACCTGTTCGTCCAGAAAAGTGTCTCTCACGACACGAGCCTCCAGATGGAATTCCAGTGGAAGGACGATAAAAGGGGAGACCTCGGGCTCAATTTCTTCCCGGATGAATTCAACCCGAACCTGCGGCTGGATTCGGAAATCCGATCCTTGCGATTCGGATTCCATCACGCCCTGTCGCCGGGGACAGATGTCATCGGGAACTTTACCTACCAGACGTTCGAAACACGCGATGATGTGATGTTCCCGCCGGTTCTGTCCATAGATAAAGATACGGACGAGGACAATTACAGCGGGGAAATCCAGTTCCTGCACCGTTCCCGTCGCTACAGCGTAGTGGGAGGAGGAGGGGTTTTCACGACCGATCAGAATAGTGTCGAAACGACTGTATTTTCCCCGCCTCCGCCTCCCCCGCCGATTCCTCCCATTCCCGCCACGACTGACACTTCCGAGGTGAACGACAACATCGACCACAGCAACCTGTATGTCTATTCCCAGGTACACTTTCCGCAGCATGTAACGTGGACGCTGGGGGCAAGCGCGGACTTTTTCCGGGGAGGGATTGAGGACCGGGATCAGTTCAACCCGAAAATAGGGGTGACATGGAGCCCTCTCCCGTCCACAACGCTTCGTGCCGCGGCTTTTCGAACCTTGAAGCGATCGTTTGTGAACAATCAGACTCTCGAGCCGACGCAGGTGGCCGGGTTCAACCAGTTTTTCGACGATGTGGAAGGTACACGGACATGGCGATACGGGGCCGCCATCGATCATAAATTCTCCGGAAACGTCTATGGAGGAGCGGAGTATTCCCAAAGGGATCTGGAGGTTCCTGTAACCACTATCCCTCTTCCTCCTGCGCTTCCTATTGGTGTGGTCGACCGGATCGATTGGGAAGAACGGCTGGCTCGCGCCTACCTTTTCTGGACTCCTCACCCGTGGTTCGCGCTCAGGGCCGAATACGAATACGAGAAGTTCGACAGGGATTCCCAGTTTACCGCTGGAATTAAACGCGTGGAGACGAACCGCGTTCCGCTGGGAGTCGGTTTTTTCCATCCTTGCGGGTTTTTCAGCCGGGTGAAGGGGACCTATTTCGATCAAGAGGGAGATTTCGAACCGCTGTTCTCCTCGAGTCCCCCCGGCACGATCATCCCGGGATCCGACGACTTCTGGGTCGTCGATGCGTCGATCGGGTACCGCCTGCCGAAACGGTACGGCATTCTCACCGTCGAGGCGAGGAACCTGTTTGACGAGTCGTTCCGGTATCAGGACACGGACCCGACGAGTCCTGTGCTTCAGCCCGAGCGCTCGGTCTTTTTCAAAATCACGTTGGCGCTCTAGATTTTCCAGATGGGATCATCCTATCCGTGGGAAAGGAGGTGGTCTTCCGGTAGCGGGGAAAGGGGAAGGAAACAACGGGGAAATATCGTCAATTTGGGAAACAACTCTAATGGAGAGAGGAGGGGATTCATGACGAAGAGGATCGAGGTTGATGGGGTTAAAATTAAAAAAGATCAGGACCAAAACGGCAAGGTGAAATTAAAAAAAAATGATGAAGATGTACCCGATGACGAAATCAAGCTTTTCACGTTAGATCAATTCATTGAAGTGACAAAGAGACCTGATGTTCAGATCATTACTAAAGAAAATCCTACATGCTATTGGTATTGGGATGGAAGGCAATACCGCAGATACTGCTGGTGATAGTTTGAGAGGAAAAAAGCAGAAAAGCCCGGCATTGGCCGGGCTTTTTTATTTCCGGCCATGGCAATCGTTTCCAGTCATTTGAATTCTCGCGAACGGTTGCCCGAAGGTATAAGGAGTCCGAAAGGCCTATATTTTTCTTCTGTTATCCCGCACCGTCCGGTATATTTCCACTATCTTAAGGTAGAAGGCGTTGCCTAACTTACGGCGGCTCGTTGCGAGGAGAAATGGCCGGGAAGACCGCCTCGATCGCAAAGATCACCCGTCCGGTTCTCGCCGGGTGCTACCCCCGGAAAAGACTGTTCCGCCTGATCGACCGCGCCCGGAAACAGAAGGTGGTGTGGGTAACCGGTCCACCGGGATCGGGGAAGACCACACTGGTAAGCAGCTACATTGCCGACCGACGATTTCCCTGCCTGTGGATCCGGCTGGAAGAGGGCGACGCGGATCCCGCGACCTTCTTCCACTATCTCGGGCTTGCGGCGAATAAAGCGGCGCCCCGGATACGAAAGCCGCTTCCCGTGCTGACGGCCGACCAGCGTCCCGCCGTCACGGTCTTTGCGCAGCGGTATTTCGAGACCCTGTTCTCTCGCCTTAAAAACAGCTCGGTGATCGTGTTCGACGATTACCAGAAAGTCCCTGCCGACTCGGCGTTCCATACGATTTTCCGTGACGGTCTTTCCCTGCTTCCTCCCGGCATCTGCGTCATTCTCATCAGCCGGGAGCAGCCCCCTTCGCCGTTCGCAAGGCTTCGCGCCAGCCAGTCCCTGGAGGTGATCGGTTGGAAGGAACTTCGCCTGTCCCCCAAGGAGACGGAGGGGATCGCGCGCCTCCGGTGGAAAGGAAAGGGGGGCAGGGAAACGATCCGGAATCTGCACGGCATGTCCGACGGATGGGCCGCAGGATGCGTGCTCCTGCTGGAGAGAGCCAGGTCGGGATCGGGAGCGCCGCTGAAACTGCCCCGGCACAAACCCCAGGAGATCCTGGACTACTTCGCGGGGGAGATCCTGGAAAACCTGGACGAGGAGATGCACTCCTTCCTGCTCAAAAGCGCCTACCTTCCCCGGATGACGGCGAAGATGGCCGCACAATTGACGGGTTTTCGCCGGGCCGGGCAGACCCTCTCCTACATGAACCGCCACAACTACTTCACCGAGGTGCACCCGGGCCCCGAGACGGTGTACGAGTACCATTCCCTGTTCCGAGATTTCCTTCGGTCCCGCGGTAGCGACCTTTTCTCGGAGAAATATATCCGCCGTGTTCAGGGAAAGGCAGCCGCGATCCTGGAGCAGTCAGGCCACGTCGAAGAGGCCGCGGGCACCTTTCGCGAGATCGGCGACTGGGACGGGTTTTCCCGGATTGTGTGTGGACAGGCACCCTCGCTTGTCCGGGAGGGAAGGAGCGGGACGCTTGCCGAATGGCTGGAGTTCCTTCCAAGAGAGATCCTCGAGGAAGACCCGTGGCTTCTCTACTGGAGGGGAATGGCGCGTTTGTCCTCCCTGCCTGTGGAAAGCCAGGGCGATTTCGAGGTGGCCTTCCGGCGCTTTTCGCGACAGAAGGACCGGGACGGTGCGTTCCTTTCGTGGGCAGGTGTTGTCGACGCGATTATCTACGGTCCCGGAAGCCTGAAAACGCTCGACCCCTGGTTTTTAACCCTCGGCAAGATGTGGAAGAAGAGCACTCCCCCCCTGTCCGAAGAGATCGAGTCCCAGGTGACGGGCGCGATGATCAAGGCGCTGTCCTTGCGACGACCGCCCTTTGTCGATATGGAGGTGTGGGCAGACCGGGCGATGCGCCTTGCCCGGTCGACACGGGACATCACGCTGAAGTTCACGTCCCTCCTCAACGTGGCGTATTACCGGTTCCACAGCGGCGATTTCCAGGAGGCGGGGCTTCTGATCGACTCCCTGCGCGGAATGCTCCATCGACCGGAACTTTCCCCCCTTCCCCGTCTGACTCTATGCTGGCTCGAGGCGGCATACGCCAACATGCACGGCCTGCACGACAAATGCCTGAAGCTGGTGACGGAGGGGTTCGAACTGGTCGACGCCACTGGCGTCCACCTCATGGACTATCTGCTGGCGGGGCATGGGGCGTTGTCCTCCCTCCATAGGGGAGACCAGGCGATGGCGAATCGATTCCTGCGCACGATGGCCTCCTCGGTGGCGGCGGCGAGGCCTTGGGAGGCGGCCTTTTACCATCGCCTCGCCGCCTGGGATGCCCTGCACCGGGGAGACCGGGTGCAGGCACTGTTTCATTCGGACCGGTGCCTCAACATGTGCGAGGAGGTGGGCAACCCCTGGACCGAGGCGCTTGCTCTGCTGCAGAAAGCGTTCGTTCTCCACGAGGAGGGGCAAGCGGAAGAAGCGATCCGCCATCTCAAACGAGCCCTTCGGATGGGCAAAGATAGCGGAATGCATTTTATCCGTTTCATCTGTCTGCTGGCGGAGGCGTTTTTCTCACTAGTCCGGGGGGACGAGGCATCCGGTCTTTCGTCCCTGCGGGAAGGGTTGCGCATCGGGAGGGAGAAGGGCTATATCGACGTCTACCTGTGGCGTCCCGGCCTGCTGGAAACAGTTACCGCGAAAGCCCTGGAAAAAGAGATCGAGACGGGGTATGTCCGCGACCTCATCCGCAGGAACGCCCTTGTCCCCGACGCCGCTCTTCCGGGGCTGGAGAGCTGGCCGTGGCCGCTCAAACTCTATACGCTCGGCACGTTCGGCCTTCTCAAGGAAGGAAAGCCCCTTTCGTTTCCCCGGAAGGTCCAGCACAAGCCGCTCCTGATGCTCAAGGTGCTTGTCGCCCTGGGAGGAAAGGATGTCCCGGAGGAGCAGATGACCGACATCCTCTGGCCCGAGGCGGAGGGAGACCTGGCGCACCAGTCCTTCGCCACGACGCTACGGCGCCTTCGAAAACTGCTCGGCAACGAGAAGGCCGTGTCGCTTCGCGAGGGCCGGGTTACGCTGGACGCCCGCCACTGCTGGGTGGATGTGTTCGCCTTCGAATCCCTTCTCGCGCGGGTCGACGCCGATGCCCGAAGCAGTGACGCATATTCGGATGGGGCGCACGCCGCGTACCTTGCGGAAAAAGCGATCGCCTTGTACAGAGGACCGTTTCTTGCCGCGGAAGCCTCCCACCCCTGGGCCGTGGGGGTGGGGGAACGGATGAGGAGCAAGTTTCTCCGTGCCGTGGGGTTCCTAGGCCGCTTTCTGGAAAAGGAGGGAAGATGGGCGGAAGCCGTCGCCAGCTACCGGAGAGGGCTGGAAGTGGATGATCTTGCGGAGGTATTCTACCAGCGTCTGATGATCTGCCACCAACGGAACGGGCAGGTTGCCGAGGCGCTTGCAGTGTACAACCGCTGCAGCAAGACACTGTCCGCCGCTCTCGGGGTCGCCCCTTCCGCGGATACCGAGGCCATCGCGAATCGGATCCGTCCCGCCTGACCGTCCCCCTTTTTTTCGCATAAGTCTCCTATCTGTCACTTTTCCCATGTCAGGATGGTTCCGGGCATAACACAAGAGAAAACCCATGTGCTTCGTGCCATGAAAGGGGAAGTTCTTCCGGCGCTGCAGGGGAGGCCGGGCGGAACAGGGCCATTCGGAGGGACGGCGATGGAGAGATACACGATTCGAATCCTGTACCGGAACAGGGAAACCCCGGAGAAATTCGTGGGAGTGGTGGAAGGAACGGGGGATACGGTTACACGGGGGTTTGTGAACATGGAAGGGCTTTGGAGGATTATCAACTCCCCTGGTCCGGGATCGGGCAGGGAAAAGGCGGCTTCCTCCAGAGAGGGGGAACACCGTTCCCGAGAGGAACTGATCGAGCTGTTCTGGAGTCTGCGCCAGGGGTAGGAAACGGAGGGGGAAGATGGCTTTGGACATTTACATCATCCGGATCTACCGCCGGGACGAATCGGAACCCGGCATGGTCGTGGGGATCGTGGAGGATATCGGAACCAACGTGAAGCAGAGATTTTCCAGCTTCGAGGAACTGAAGAAAGTCCTTTATCCCGCAGAAGGCCGTATTTCCCAAAAAATGAAGGATGGTCCCGCGGAAAAAGAGGGAATATAGGTGACGGCGATTGATGCGGGCAGGGCGCGCGGGGGCTCTGACCCCGGCGTGGATCAGATCTTAAGGACCTCCCCTTTAATGAGGAAACGGATGTCTTCGCGGCCGAGCGCCGGGATCTCCTTCTCGATTTCCTGCTGGTGCTGGGGCTTGGCGTGGATGAGGTAGATCCGCGGCGGCGGCGTTCTCATCTTCGCGATCTCTTTCGCCAGGAGTGACGGTGTGAGATGGCCAGACTGCAGGGCGATCTCCTCCATCCGGTTCGGGAACGAAGTTTCCACGATCAGGCAGCTCACGTTGCGCGTGTCCACCTTCTTCCAGAAAAGATCGGTCGGCCCCGTGTCTCCCGAGTAGGCGATGGTCTTTCCCCCTTCCTTCTCCAGGATGTACCCGTACGAGGGGACGGTGTGACTGACTCTTTCCGCCGTGATCCTGTACCCGTCGATCGTTTCCTCGTCTCCGGGCCGAACGATGCCGAACCGAAGCACGGGCGCATCGGGTGTCGGAATCCTGGTGAAGTCCGGCCATATCCGGTCGTTGAAGATGTTCTTCTTCAGGTCGTCGATAACCTCCTGCCCGCTCATGACTGTTACGGTGCTCCCCGTTTCGCGGACCACGAGATTGTCCAGCAGGAAGGGAATCCCCTTGATGTGGTCGAAGTGGGCGTGGGTGAGAAGAATGTACCGGATATCGCTCTCTTCGGTAATGTTCAGGGAAATGCCGATCGTCCCAGCGTCGAGCAGAATTTTTCCGTCGACGGTAAATGCGGGACAGTAGTGGCCGGGGACCTCGGAACCCGAGGCGCCGAGAACCTTGATGATCAAGATGCGGGAACCTCCCGGATGACGTCGTAGACCTTACGTCGGTGTGCGTTTCGTAAGGACCTCACTATTCTTTCTCGAAATACAGATTTTTGCACTTCAAAAACCCTCTTTCCGGTACGGAAAAAGATGGAACAGGAAAACGTGCCATGTCCTTCCACGACCATCCTGCCAAAGCGGGAGTGACAGGTAGGGGACGGATTCGCCCTCTTTGGTGGCCGGCGCGCAGGGGGCTCCTACCCGCCAGGAAATGGTATGATGATCCCCAATGATCGACCATCTTCGCGGCCGCCTTTCGGGCGGGGGGAAAGACTTCGTCGTGCTGGAATGCGCGGGGGTTGGGTTCCGCGTGAGCGTGTCCTCCGTGACGCGGTCCGATCTGCCCACCGAGGGGGAAGTTTGTTTCCTGCGCACCTTCCTCCACATGCGCGAGGGAGGCTCCGACCTCTTCGGGTTCTCCTCCGAGACGGAGCGGGAGATTTTCCTGGCGATGATCGGCGTGAGCGGGGTGGGGCCCAGGTCCGCCCTTTCCGTCCTGTCGGTGTTGGGGATTGCCGGCGTGCTCTCCTCCTGCGCGCGGGAGGATGCGGCGCCCTTCACGCGCGTTCCCGGCATCGGGAAGAAACTGGCGCAGCGGATCGCGCTGGAGCTTCCGGACCGTCTGAAGAAAGTGTCGGTCGAACTGACCCCCCTCCTTGAAGGCGAAGGGGGGGAGGCATCCTCCGAGCCGGAGGTCGAGGCCGTCGAAGCACTCATCGCGTTGGGATTTCCCCGGAGTGAGGCGCAGGTCACCGTGGCCAGCCTGCGCAAGGAGTCCGGGGCGGGCGCACCCGCGGAAGTCCTGATCCGGGGGGCGCTCAAGCG
>Ga0307379_10009606_pt1 | contig 12893 bp, 10 predicted proteins | sample UN2MG_FD_202237 | JGI IMG/M metagenome (GOLD analysis project Ga0307379, IMG submission 202237) | Soil microbial communities from Risofladan, Vaasa, Finland - UN-2 | ecosystem: Environmental > Terrestrial > Soil > Coastal area > Acid sulfate soil | place: Finland: Risofladan, Vaasa | collected... | reverse complement strand
TTAATTTTAGAAAAATAATTATAAAAATTGAGACCAAAAGAAGTATTAGATATGGTACCAAGTTCGGAGAAGCTGTCTTCGTTTAAGTCAACGGGCTCTCTTTTTTGATAAGTTCCAAATAAAAAAGCCTTTGTGTTTATATCTTTGGAAACAAGGCTGGAATGGAAACCAAAATTGGTGAAAGGTTTTCCTGAAGTGGATTCTTGGTGCAGTTTCAAAGTAGTCTTGTTTTTTTGAGGCTCTTTAGTTAAAATGTTTATCACTCCAGCTACTGCATTACCTCCATAAAGAGCTGATCCGCCTCCTTTGACAATTTCTACCCTTTCAAGCATTTCTGCCGGAATTTGTTCTAAGCCGTAGACACCTGTCATGGCGCTGACCACAGGCGAACTGTCAATAAGGATTTGGGTGTATTTTCCTTCCATACCGTTGATGCGAATCTGAGTGAAGTTACAATTTTGACAGTTATTTTCAACTCTAACTCCTGTTGTCTGGCTAAGAGCCCCAGCTAAATTTGTCGCTGCTTTTTTCTCAATATCCTTGAGGGTAATAACCTCAGTTTTTATAGGTGTTTCAGCATAGAGCTTTGGTGTCCGGGTGGCGGTTACCACTATTTCTCTTGTTATTTTTTTTATCAAAATTACTTCATAACTGAGCTTACTTTGTTTTAGGACAAAAGGGTCAGAGGAATAATCCATGTATCCCTCAGCATAGACTTCAACATGGTAACTTCCTGAAGGGATTTGTGTTATCTCAAAGTTGCCTGATTCATCTGATTCTGTGGATTTACTTATTTCTGGAATCAAGACAGTTGCTTTTTTTACAGGATTGCCTTCCCAGTCTTCAACATTACCTTTAATGAAGAGGAGCCTTTCTTGTCCTTGACGGTGTTGTTGCCGGTTTTGATTAGATTGTTGGCCCTGGATGAATTGAGTGAAAATGAGCATTAAAAAGATAATATTTAAGATTAAAATTTTTATTTTCATGTTTCCCTTCCTTTAAGACTATCATCTACTTTAAGGGATCATTTTTTGACCCTTGTTGAAATTTTAAATAGACGAAATAGGGTTAATCGGATTATTTTGTGAAGAGTTAAATTTGAGGCGGGGAACGAGAGGAAGGATCAATAGTGAAGATAAATGTATAATTAAAGGGCTCGTATGTTTTCAGTATGCCTGAAATAGAAGGTGGAGGAAGATGGAAAAAGTTAATCTGGCTTGTTGTGAAAGTGGAATTCAGGAAGTGACAAGCTGGGCAATCATCATCTCTTGTGAGAGCTGTTTCCGTGTGAAAAAAGTTTATAAATAGGGTGATGAGCAGGAAAATGAAGAGAAAAGCCAGGTTGAAAAGCTTTATCCTCTTTGTACTCATATTATTTTGTATCTTGTTGGACTAAATATAATAAGAAAAAAATAAAATGTCAATTTATAAGAATGACTTATTGATCGTTTTTCTTCTCATAAGATAAAATTCACTCCGCCATAGACGGAAAAGCCGGGCGTTCCGTATCCTTTGATCATCTCGTATTCTTTATTAAAAATGTTATCCAGGCGGCAGAAGATTTGGAAGCTAGAGGTTAAATTGAAGGATGCGGCGGCGTTAAGGAGGGAATAGCCGGTCAGAGTCAGTCGGGTGGAAGGCCAAGTTGAGAAGTCCATATCATCCTGTTCTCCTATGCGGATAAAAGTAAGATTGATATTGGCCCTTTTTTGGAAGTTATAATTGAGGATTGCCGAAAATTTATGCTTTGGCCTTCTTAAAAGATCAACATCAGTGTCCTTATCCTTGGCTTCTGTTCTGGTGTAAGTTGCGTTAAACGACACATCATCAAAAGGATGGGCCTGGATAAGAATTTCTGTTCCCTTGGATTCCGCTTTTCCGATATTCATGTATCCTTGAAGGAAGTCAAAGTTGATAAGGTCTTTATAGTCATTGTAAAAATATGTTACTCCCAGCAGGACTTTTCCACCCAGAAGTTGCTGTTCGACTCCAATGTCCCAGCCTATGGATTTTTCTGGATTTAATTCCGCATTCCCGATAGGCCCTAAAAAGGTTCCGGGTGCGTAGAGCTGGTAGAGGGAGGGCGACTTAAAGGCTGTCCCGTAGGTTGCCCTGAACTTTGTCTGGGTAGCTTCGATGAAAAAAGCAGGCGCGAGCCTGTATGTCACTGCAGATCCAAATTGACTGTGGTCATCGAGCCGCAAACCCAGCGTTGCGAAAAATCGATTGGCGAGTCTAATTTGGTCTTGAAGATAGAAGCCTGTGACATGGGCTCGCCTCGACGGGAATATGCTCGAGAAAGGCCCCCAAATTCCATCAGAGTTGTACTCTGATTCTCCTTGCTCCTGTTGATAGTCAATTCCAAGGGTGAAAGTATTCGTCTCATGCAGGAAGAGATTATTTTGCCAGTCAATCTGGAACAGTTTGCTTTTGAAAAATCCATTCTCTGAGTCCAAGAGATGAGCTTCGTCTGTAGGATTTTCATACTGGCGGTCATAATCCACAAGAGATAATCCTAATTTTAGTTCCCAGCGGTTATTTAACATGAGATTCCGAATCTGGGTCTTGATGAATAGAGCATTGTAATCTTGTACATTGTTTGGGTCATCACCTTGGGCACCTCCGCCGTTGTCAATATCGATTTGAGTATTTAGAGTCCGCAGGATGAGATCAACATCGAGATTATCAAAAAGGCGAAATCCTAATCTTCCCCATAACGAAAGATTCCGGTAACCATCCTTTTCCTCATTTCCTTCATAATTCGCACTGGCAGAAGAGAATCCGTCGCTTCGAAAATAAGATGTTCCGAGCGAATAATGCATTCTCTCAGTACTGCCGTTTATTCCCGCACTGGTAATGATTGTTCCGTATGAGCCGGCAACGCTTGAAAGAGAAAATTTGGGTTTTCCTTGCCCTTTTTTGCTTATGATGTTTACTACTCCCCCTAAAGCGTCAGACCCGTAGAGGGTACTCTGGGGGCCGCGGAGAATCTCTATGCGTTCAATGTTATCAAGAGTAAGATGGGCGAGGTCAAAAGAGCGGGAAGGAGAGATGGGATCGTTAAGCTCAACGCCATCCATAAGGATCAATGTGTGCTCAGAATTTGCTCCGCGAAGGAAAACAGATGCTGCTGCTCCGGGGGGGCCATTTTGGATGATAGATACTCCTAAAACTTCCTGGAGGGCTTCAATGACCGTGGCCTTCTTTGACTGCTCTAATCTCTCTCTTGTGATCACGGTCACAGAGCTTGCGATCTCTTTGGCCGGTGTCTCGAGGCGTGTAGCGGTAACGACGATCTCATGTTGGATTGATGATGTAGAGACTTTTTCTTTCTCTAGATTTTCCTGAGAGAAAACATTGAAGGGTAAGATTGTTAAAGCAAGGGCAAAGAAAAGAATTTTTTTAATCATATTCATTTCCTCCAAAACTTTTTTGCCCCCGCAGTTAAATAAACAGGAAAAATTTAAACTTATGCTTGCTTTATTTTTCAGGGGAGGGGCAAGCAAAAAAAACCACCCTACCTTCCTCCCGAAGATGGGTTTCAGAAGTTTAAAGGGGGTTTCCTGACTCTCGGGTTATCCTCTTTCCAGGCCTTCCCGTCCTCTTGGAAGAAGACAGTGGCATAATCTGGAATTCGTACCCGATTACAGTAGCGGGGGCTGCGTCCGCTTCTCACGGACTTCCCTTTCCTTTAAACCTGAATTTAGATTGTCAAAGAAAATTAATTTTCTCATAATAATATAATGGGATGCCTCCTTTCTTGTCAAGGTTTTTCTTTAGGGTTGTTATGCAACAATTATTTGTGAAAATCGATAGGAAAAATAATGTAGGGACAGTTCTCCCATTCCCCCAAAGGCCGATTATGGTATTTTAATGGAATGAATTAAATCAGCCCTTGAGATTACACAAATCAAGTCTGTTCAGTTTTTCTGTCTATTCAATCTGTTCCGAAAAGATGATAGCAGAATGCTATATAACTCATTTGACTTTCGAAACGAAGAATATTATTTTTAAATAGACTCACAAAGGAAGTTAATATGGCGAAAATAACAAGGTTCAGCGTTTCTGTTGAGACAGAATTACTAGAAAAATTTGATGGGGTTATAGAAAAAATGGACTACAAAAGTCGTTCAGAAGCGATTCGGGACCTGATTAGAGAGCGTTTGGTTTCTGAGGAGTGGAAAGAGGAGGAGAAGGAAACCGTTGGGATCCTCGGGCTCGTCTATGAACATGAAATCAGGGAATTAACAGAGACCTTAAACCGAATCCAGCATCAACACATCGATACGATTATCTCTTCTGCTCATATTCATCTCGATCGTCATAATTGCCTAGAAGTTATTATATTAAAGGGGAAAAGTGTGTTGATAAAAAAAATTGCCGATGAGCTCCTGAGCACGAGAAACGTGAAACATGGAAAATTGATTATGACCACTACAGGATCGGGAATAGACTGACTCAAGTAACTCCGTAACTCTGTAACTCTGTAACTCTGAGGTTTCGTTCATTATGTCTATTTCGTCTGTTTAGGTCTGTTTGTTTATCTTTTTCTAAAGCGATGCTCCTGAGTTAGTAGTTTGCGGAGTCACTGTAATAAAAAAAATTGTCTGTCCTTTTTTTACCCCTGCCCTTAACATCCATAAATGATTTTTAATTAATAGCATCAAAAAAGAGGTTGACATTTGTGGAAAAAGTATTACTAATTTAAATTTAGTAACACTTTAAGGAAGGAGAACGTCCATGAAAAAAAATCTTTTGCCTTTGTTTTTTCTGATTTTTGCTGGGTTCATCAACGGATTAGCTTTCGGAGAGAAAGCCAGGGATTCTGAAAAAAAGAAGAAAGAGGCAGAGTCTCTTTTCCATCCCCATGAAGAAATTGTTGTCACAGCCACCATGACGCGTAAGGCTGTTAAAGATTGCTCGGCCTCTGTAAGCGTTGTTGGCGAAGATGACTTAAAAGCTATATCGGCTAGTAGTGCACTAAATATTTTGAGTTTCTTACCTGGCGTATTTATCCAGCGAACGGGTAATTTTGGAAGAGCTGATGTGGATATAAGAGGGCTTGGGCAGAGTGGCCGAAGGATTGCCATTCTTGTGGATGGACGTCCCGAAAAGATGGGGTTATTTGGCTGTGTCGTAACCCACACTTTTCCTCTGGATAATGTTGAGAGGATTGAGGTCGTCAAGGGGCCTTCTTCTGTTCTTTATGGTTCAGATGCTTTAGGGGGTGTTGTCAATATTCTTACCCGGAAGCCAAAAGAGGGTTTTGAGACCGATTTCAGCGCTTCTTATGGGAGTTTTAATACCCAGCAGTATAACCTTCGTCACGGAGGAAACTTGAATAGATTTAGCTACTATCTCAGTTTGGACAGAAGGACGAGCGATGGACATCAGCAAAATAATGGATATACAGGAAACGCTTTTACAGGCAAAGTGAGCTATGATTGGACAAAAAAGCTTCAGGTACGCTTTCAAGCGAAATATTTTCGGGGGAAAAAGTACGAGACGGGTTCCATTGCCTTTCCTCTTTCTGATTTTTGGAACGATTATGAGCGGGGCGCTGTGGATTTTAGTATGAGGAGGAAAGGGGATAAGGATGAGTTCTTTTTGAAGCTCTACAGAAATTTCGGGCATCATCAATTTTCTGATGGCTGGCACTCCAGGGATTATGTCAATGGCGGAGTTCTCAGATACACAACCCGCAAAATTTCGAACAATGAATTGACTCTTGGAGCTGATTTTAGGATTATTGGGGGGAAAAGCTATGCTTGGCCCAAGGGAAGCTGGGAAAAAAATGAGGCTGCTGTTTTCTTCCAGGATGAATATGTTCTCTGGAACAGATGGATTCTCTCTGCAGGTATTCGCCTTCACCGGGATTCTATTTATGGAGAAGAGATTTGCCCCCATTGGGGAGTTGTTTTTCAGGTCAATGAAAAGACTTCCTTTAGAGGAACTATCAACAAAGGATTTCGCTCCCCTCACCTTAACGAACTTTATATGCTTCCTCCTGCAAACCCAGAACTGAAGCCGGAAAGAGTCTGGAACTATGAAATTGGTTTTGACCAGGAAATTGCACACTGGCTCACTCTGAGCGGGTCTTTTTATCAAATGAAGGGCTCCAATCTTATTGAAACACACCCCAATCCTTCTCCTCCACCAGGGTTTAAATTTATGAATACAGGAGAGTTTGTATTCAACGGAGCAGAATTTAGTGTGAGAGCTGATTTCAGTCCAAATCTCTCTGCTATCCTCTTTTATACATATCTCGATCCTGGAGAAAAGACCAAGGGAAGGCCGGGCCAAAAATTTGACTTTTCCTTACGCTTCAGGGAAAAATCCCTTTATGCTTCTTTTCAAGCTCAGTATGTAACGGATTATTTTGCCGATGATTTTTCCCTAAACCCGCTGTCCTCCTACTTCCTTTTAAACTCGAGGTTAAATATAAAAGTTTCCCCTGCTTTAGAGCTTTTCCTCGATATAAACAATATCCTGAATAAAGATTACATGATTTACGTTGACCTTCCTGGTCTCGATGCAGGGACTTACCTTATGCCGGGAAGAAGCCTGAATCTTGGCATAAGGATAAAGCAGTGAAGTATTCAGGCCGCGACCTCCTTCTGGGAGGATTGTTTTTGGCTTTAGCTTTAGTTCTCCCCCTTTTTTTCCATGCAGTTGGGCTGGGAAGCGTTTTCTTGCCGATGTTTTATCCGATCATTATCGCTGGGTTTTTGGTGGCTTTTCCTGTTGCCGTGGTCGTAGGATTTATCTCCCCTTTGACATCTTCCCTCTTGACAGGGATGCCTCCTCTTTTTCCGCCCATTGCCTTTATCGTGATGGCTGAGGGTGTGGTTTTGGCCGGCATTCCAGCTATTCTCTATCAAAAGTCTAATATTAAGGTATTGCCCACTTTAATCGTCACGATTTTTGCCGAAAGATTGGTTTTGTTCGCAGCAGTTGTACTTTCTGCTAAGTGGCTTGATCTACCAGAGGGGGTTTTAGGGTTAGCCTCACTTCTTCGCGGTCTGCCGGGAATTATCATGATTTTTATTATCATTCCTCCCCTAATTAAAAAATTAGAGAGAAAAATGCGAACCATGGCAATAATGGAATAATTTTCTTTTTTGGGTGGTGTATCATGACGGATAGAAAAAAGTTTTTTGGTGAAATTGCTCAAGACTGGGAGAGAGAACACCGGAACAATAAGGAAAAAGGACGCTTAAGAAAGCTTTTTAAACATTTCCTGCTGAGCAGAGAGGACTGGATTATGGATGCAGGGTGCGGTACAGGTCGTCTCGTCCCTTTTATCCTGGAAGCAGTTGGAGAGAAAGGAATACTGGTCGAATCAGATTTTTCAAGAGAAATGTTGAAAATAGGAAAGGACAAATACAAACAGAAAAATCTTTACTTTATCCAAGCTGATGGTCAAATGATTCCTTTAAGAGAAAATATTTTTGATGCCGTCGTCTGCTTTGCACTCTTTCCTCATCTTCCTGATAAAGCCAGAGCCCTTGTGGAGTTTCGCCGAATCTTGAAACCTGGAAAGCCTCTATATATTGCCCATCTTATGAGCCGTGAGGAACTCAACCGGTTTCACTCCCGGGTCAAAGGACCTGTAACCCAAGACTTCCTCCCAGCGAGAGAGGAAATGGAAGAGCTTTTTTCTTCAGCCGGATTTCGAGAATTTGCCATAAAAGATGAGCGATCTCTTTATATAGCCTGGGCAAAAGCATGACATCCTTTTTTTTCTCCGAGAAAGACAACTCCAGGGCGAGTTTTCTTCATCGGTTAGACCCGCGGGTGAAGATCATTTCGTTTTTTTTCCTGATTGCGGCCATTGTTTTTACTTCATCCCACGATCATTATAAGTTTTTGGTTTACTTTTTTATGCTTGTCTTCATGACTGTTCTTTCCCGCATTCCTTTTAAAGATCTGGCCCGAAGGCTCGTGCTTATTTTTCCTCTCCTAATTTTTCTAGCCGCCTCGCTAATTTTCTTTGAAAGGAATCCATTCTCAGAGAACCTTGATATTCTTTGGAATCTTTTTGTTAAATCTATCCTTTGCTTTCTTTGCCTAGCCGTCTTGATTTTAACCACAGAATTTTATCATCTGGTGCAGGGTTTGGAGCACTTAAAGGTGCCCCGAATAATCACTTCCCTTTTATCTTTTGCCTATCGCTACAGTTTTCTTTTTGCCCAAGAAGCTGAAAGACTGAGAAGAGCCAAAGAGTCAAGGAGTTTTGGAAACAGAAAGAAATTGGAAGAAGTGAGCACAGTTACACACATTGTCCCCCATCTCTTTTTCAAAACCTTTGAGAGAAGTGAAAGGATTTATGCCGCTATGCTTTCAAGGGGCTATGAGGGGAAAATACAGACGTTGAGTTTTTTTCGATTGGGAAAGAGAGATTTTTTCTTCATTTTTCTTTTCCATATTTTTTTATCTTTTGTTGTGATTGTCCTATGAACGAAAGAGTCATCGAGGTCGAAAATTTAAATTTTTCCTACCCAGATAAGACTATTGCCTTAAGAAATATGAATTTTTCTATCTCCAGAGGGGAAAGTCTTGCCATCATTGGACCAAATGGTGCGGGAAAATCAACCCTTCTTCTCCATTTGAATGGAGTCCTGAGAGGAGAAGGGACAGTTAGAGTTTTGGGTGAGAAAATTTCAAAGGAAAATCTCAAGAGAATTCGAGAAAAGGTCGGAATGGTCTTTCAGGACCCAAACGATCAATTGTTTATGCCCACAGTCTTTGATGATGTCGCCTTTGGTCCTTTAAATTTATATTTGGAACGTGAAGAGATTGAAAAAAGAGTGGACAGCATACTCAAAGAGTTAGGGCTTGAAGGGTATGGGAAAAAATCTCCATCTCATTTGAGTTTGGGTGAGAAAAAGAAAGTTTCTTTAGCAACTGTTTTGGTTCTAGAACCAGAAATACTTGTTCTGGATGAACCGACAATCAGCTTAGACCCTGGTACCAAGAGAATTCTTATCGATATTTTTAAAGATATCAAAAAAACAAAATTGATCGCTACTCATGATTTAGACCTTGTCTTGCAGCTCTGTTCCAAAGTCGTATTGATGGACAAAGGAACGGTGATTGCTGAAGGAGCCTGTCGGGATATATTAAGGAATAAGAAATTACTAGAAGATCACAGTCTTGAAGTTCCTGCTTCTTTGGCTTTGAATGGACTTAAAAGACAAGAACTGAAAGAGAAGAACAGGCTGTCTTTTTCTCTAAGGAGAAAAATGACAACCTGTTTAAGGGGATAAATCAGTAAATAGGGGTATTTATTTTAAACTCCCTGAAAAAAGGAGGGGTACCAAGGAGGGGTTTCCTGTTTATTTGCTCTTCGATCTGCTTCATTTTTGTTCTCCATATATAAATACGTTAAATATCAAAGAAAAGTTGCAAGTCTGACTGAATAATAATCAATTTTAGTAATTTTCTTAGAAATATATGATGAATAGTCATCGGAAATGTCTTATTTTTTATTTATCTGCCAGAATTATTTTTCCTGATAAAAAGGAATTATTTGGGTTTTATAAGGCAAGGAAGATAGAAAAGAAGGTGTGTTTTGATTTTGTTTTTTGGGTCCCCACGAAATGAATCTATATTATATCATAAATGATAATCAAATTGCAACATATTTTTACTAATTTTTTAAAATCCGTTATTTTGACCATCTTTTAGCGCATTTTTTGCCTTATTTCAAGCCTTTTTGGCCGTATTTTCAGAGTTATGAAAAAAAGGCTCGATTCCTTAGGCCCTTTTGACTAACAGAATTATATTATTTAGAATGACCCAGAAGGCTATCGTGAAAGAAAAAGAGTTTCTTCTTTGAAGAAAAGGAGTGACATCATGGATAAGGAATTATTCAAGGAATATGGTTATAAGTTCGTAGATTGGGTGGCCGATTACATGGCCGAGCTGGAAAAGTTTCCTGTTCTCTCTCAGGTTAAACCTGGTGAGATTCGGAATAAGCTCCCTCTTGAACCACCGGTTCAGGGGGAGCCCATGGAGAGGGTTTTCCATGATTTTAAAGAGATTATACTGCCGGGCATAACCCACTGGCAGCATCCTTCCTGGTATGCTTATTTTCCTGCCACAAACAGCCCTCCTTCCATTCTTGCAGAATTGCTAACCGCCGCTCTTGGTGCCCAGTGTATGATCTGGCAGACCTCTCCAGCTGCAGCAGAGCTTGAAGAGGTTGTTATGGAATGGTTGCGCCAGATGCTTGGACTTCCAGAGGGGATGACGGGAGTTATCCAGGATACAGCTTCTACCGCAACTCTGGTCGCTCTTCTTACAGCCAGAGAAAAGGCTACAGATTTTAAGGCAAACCAGGAGGGACTGAAGAAGACTCTGGTAATCTACGCTTCAGAGGAAACTCATTCAAGTATCGAGAAAGGAGCGAAAATCGCCGGCTACGGCAGCGAAAACCTTCGTTATATCCCCACAGACGAGTCGTTCGCCATGATCCCTTCCGAACTTGAAGAAGCAGTGGAGAGGGATAAAAAAGATGGTTTGCAGCCAGCCTGTGTCGTGGCTACTCTCGGAACAACATCCTCCACAGCGATGGATCCTTTAGCCGCCATCGGCAAGATCTGCCGCCGTCACAGCCTCTGGCTTCATGTTGATGCCGCTTTTGCCGGAACAGCCGCCATCCTCCCCGAGAAAAAATCAATGCTTGAAGGAGCAGAGGATGTGGACTCTTTTGTCTTTAATCCCCATAAATGGATGCTTACAAATTTTGACTGCTCGGCATATTTTGTTAAAGATCCGGATGTTTTGATCCGAACTTTCGAGATTCATCCCGAATATTTAAAAACCGGGATGGATGCCCAGGTGAAAAATTTCCGAGATTGGGGCATCCAACTTGGAAGAAGGTTCCGGGCTCTTAAGCTTTGGTTTGTGATTCGCTCCTACGGAGTCGAAGGGCTTCAAAAGATAGTGAGAGAGCATATTCGTTTAGCCCAGCAATTTAAAAAATGGGTAGAAGAGCATAAAGATTTTGAGCTCATGGCGCCAGTAAGCTTGAGTTTAGTCTGTTTTCGTTTGAATGATGGGAGGGATGAAGAAGCTCTAAATGATTTGAATGGACGACTCCTCGAGGGTCTGAACCAGACTGGAAAAATCTTTTTGACGCACACTTCTTTAAGGGGAAAATACGTGCTTCGGTTATCAATCGGCTCGAGGACCACCGAGGAGCGTCATGTAAAAGAAGCGTGGGAGCTGATAAAAACAAAGGCAGCAGAAGTATTAAAGTAATTTTTGCTTGCACTTTTGACTGTTGCCATTAACTTTGATCAGGGAAGTAGACAGAACTGCAATTTGAGGAGATGAAACGATTTTTCCCTTCGCTCGGTACAATCTGCGAAACCTCGCTCTATTAACGCTGGACCAGGTTGCAATTTCCAGGAGATGAATAATGAAACTTAAAATTGATACTAAGATTTTTGAGAAGTTTCCAGGATTAAAATTAGGAGCTGTCACGGCCAGAAATATCGATAACCATGGTTTTAGCGATGAAATCATGCAGATGATCCGAGAGAAAGAAAGGGAAATACGAGAAAATTATGATACTGAGACACTCTCTCAGCATCCAAAAATTCACTCCTGGAGGGGGGCTTATTCGTCTTTTGGAGCCAAGCCTAAGAAATACAAGAGTTCGGTTGAAAGCCTTTATCGAATGATCTTGAAAGGGCTTGATTTAAGACACATCAATAAGATCGTTGATTTATTCAACTATATTTCCATAAAGCACATGATTCCTGCTGGGGGAGACGATATGGCAAAAGTGGATGGAGATATTACCTTAAAGTTTGCCGTTGGAGATGAACCTTTCACAGCCCTTAATTCTAAGGAGAAGGAAACCGCCAAAGAAGGAGAAGTCGTCTATGCGGATAACAAAGAGGTCCTTTGCAGAAGATGGAACTGGAGGGAATGTGATAAAACAAAAATGACTGAAGAGACCAAAGATGTCATTCTGGTTATCGAAGCGCTTCCTCCTGTGACGAAAGAAGAATTAGATGAAGTTGAGGAGGAATTAAACCAGTTGATTACAAAATATTGCGGAGGAGAAATTAGAACAGCTATCTTGGATGATGGGAAAAGAGAGATTGAAATCTAATCTAAAATAATCTCAAAATGCAGGGCTGATTTATCAAGCCTCTACCCGTTCATTTTCTTTTTCAGCCAGCCGAGCTCGATGGGTGATTTTTGATCTCTGGATGTGAAGGGCTTAATATCCAGAATAGGAGTCCCTTCGATCATATCGACTCCTGAGACTTTAAGACGATTTCTATTTCGCTCGAGCACTTTGACCACTGTCATTCCGATAGGATTTGGTCGATTAGGGCTTCGGGTGGCAAAGACTCCTCTCAGTATACCCCCGAGCAAGGGTTTCGTGTGAAGCTTATATCCCTCAGATTTGTGAAAGGCAAAAAGCACGACGAGATGTGAAAATCCTTCTACATCCTTTAATCCCTTCTCATATTCTTTAAATATTTCAAGCTCCCCTTGGATAGAATCAAATCCTCGGAAATCAGCGTATTTTTTAGACTCCACATCCTCTTTTTTCTTGAAAGGAGAATGAATTATTCCAATGGGCTTAAGCTTGATTTCCATGGATGTCAACCTTTTCGAAGGATAGTTTTTTCCTCAAGGATTCCAAACCTTCTTTGCTACGAGATAGATAGATAAGATGACTGGTGCAGCGGCAATCTGAGGAGCCGAATTTTTTCTGGGGAGAAAAAGGATATATTTAATCATGAACGTAACTTAGCCACTTTTCGTATTCTTTAATATTTCCTGTTACAGCATCCTTGTAGGTTTTCGCTAATTTTTGGGTTATGTCTCCAGCATTGCCTGATCCTATAACGTATTCTTTTTTT
>Ga0307379_10009605_pt1 | contig 12894 bp, 10 predicted proteins | sample UN2MG_FD_202237 | JGI IMG/M metagenome (GOLD analysis project Ga0307379, IMG submission 202237) | Soil microbial communities from Risofladan, Vaasa, Finland - UN-2 | ecosystem: Environmental > Terrestrial > Soil > Coastal area > Acid sulfate soil | place: Finland: Risofladan, Vaasa | collected... | reverse complement strand
GCGAAGACTACGGACGCCCCGCAAATCCCTATGATTCGGCTGGTTGTCAGTCTCTTGGAGAGCGCGCTGAAGCCAAATCGGCCGACGATCAGGCCCACGAGGAATATCGAGAGCAGCAGGTTCGATTGTCCGGCGGTGAAGCCGCGGACCTTCTGTCCGTAGGCCGGTATCCAGAGCGCGACCGCGATCTCGCTTCCCGCAATGAACGCGAATCCCAGGACTGTTATCCAGAAGACCATCCCGGGGTGCCTGTCTTCGGGCTGCTTGCGGCCAACTGAGATGCTGCCGCCATCGAGAAGCGCGAGGACGGCCGGGACTGCAAGTACCAGCGCCAGCACCGCAATCGCCAGGAAGCCATTCCGCCATGCCGCATAGAGGAACAGGGACGCGAGCAGGGGGCCGGCCAGTTTGCCCAGGGCATTGAACCCGTGGAGGAGAGTCACCCCTCGCTGGCGATCGGGAAGCATGTTGGCGCTGAGGGCATTGGATGATCCCATGAACCCGTGCGCAAAGAAATAGCCCACAAGGCCGATCAGCGTGGCGCGGAAGTCATGGATCAATCCTATGCTCGTGAGTGACGCCGCCACCATTATGAGCGACAGGAGGAGCGTGCGGAGTGCGCCGATCCGACTGCATACCAGGCCGCTGGCGAGTCCGCCGGTGCATCCGCCCAGGATCATGGAGAGCCCGACCATCCGTCCAGTCTGTGAGTGCGAAAGACCGTATGCATGCTCGATGTTAAGGACATTTGCCGGGAGGAGACCAGCCGGGATTATGCCGGAGGTGAATCCGGCGCCCAGAACGGAGAGGATGAGTGGCGCGGATCCACGAGAGGCGATCTTGCGGGACAACAGTGATCTCCTGAAGGCCCGGGGGTTGGTCCCCCGGGCCTGTTTGACTTACGAAACGGGCTCGGCGACTTTCACCGGGCCGAGGACTTCGCCGGTGGCGTATGACCTCTGCACATTCGTCAGCCGAGCCTTCACTCGCTGGCCGATGAACTTCCCGCCATTCGAGAGATCGAGCATGTACCCGTCGGTCCATGCGGCCGATCTCGGCAGGCTGATGAAGGTGCTCCGGACGACGTCCGCCTCCACGATCTGCGACTTCTTGTAGGGAAGCATCTGCTTCTCGATCTCCTGGAGGTCGCCGGGCAGGATCTCATACTTCTCGATGTGCAGATCGGGGTTTGCACGGACGTACACCGCGCGCCTCATCGGCTTCTCGATGTGGCTGATCACCTGACCACCTGCGCCTACGAGGCTGGCCGCCACCTCCGGATGTGCGGAGATCAGGAAAGCCTCATCATCCACCTCCGTCGCCAGCTTCCTCAACTCACGCTCGATCTGGATGCTCACAGACTCCGGCGAGAGAATCTTGCCTCGTCCCTGGCAATACGGGCACGCCTGATTCACGATCTCCGAGATGGTTTCACCGGTCCGCTTGCGAGTCATTTCGATGAGGCCAAGCGGGCCGATCTGCGAGATCTTGCTGCGCGTCCGATCTTTCTTCAAGGCCTTGTCTAGCGTATTGACGACGTGGTTCCTGTCCTTCGCGCTCGACATGTCAATGAAGTCAATGATGATAATCCCGCCGATATCACGAAGTCGAAGCTGCCTGGCGATCTCAGTGCCCGCCTCCAGGTTTGTCTTCAGGATCGTGTCAGAGAGGCTGGTGCTGCCGATGAACTTCCCTGTGTTGACATCAATCGCGGTCAGAGCCTCAGTCTGATCGATGGTGACGTGGCCACCGGACTTCAGCCACACCTTGCGCTTCAGCAGGCGGTCTATCTCGTTTTCGATGCTGAAGCGCTCGAAGATCGGATCGGCTTCTCTATACAGCACGATTTTCGACCTCAGTTTGGGCGAGATCAGATCTATGGTTTCCAGGGCCTTTTGATACTCAGTCTGCGAATCAACGAACATCTTGCGGATGTCGGCGCCGAAGACATCCCTGATCATCCGATACGTTAGACTCAAATCTTGATGAATCAGCCCCGGCGGGGGAGTGGTTTTCGCCCTGTCCTGGATCTGCTCCCACATGCGCAGAAGGAAATCGAGGTCATTTCGCAGGTCTCGCTCGCCGCTTCCTTCGGCCTCGGTTCGGACGATCAGCCCGAATCCGGCCGGCTTGATCTGTTCCGTGATCTTCTTCAGCCGCTCGCGCTCGCGCTTGTCGTCTATCTTGCGGGAGATGCCAATGTTCTCCGCATCGGGCATGAGGACGAGGAATCGTCCCGGGAGGGAAATCCTTGTTGAGACCCGAGCGCCTTTCGTGCCACGGGGAGCCTTCACAACCTGGACGAGGAGTTCCTGACCCACTTTAAGGAGGTCCTTGATGTTCGCCCTCTCGGGCTCTTTGCCTTCCTTGGGAAGCTCTTCGTCGGTTTCGGGGAGCACGTCGCCCGCGTAAAGAAATGCATTCCTATCGAGGCCGACGTCAACGAAAGCAGCATCCATTCCGGGAAGAACGTTCGCCACTCGGCACTTGTAGATACTGCCTGCGACCTGCTCTTCTCGCTCCACGTGCATCTCGACGAGCTTGCCGTTATCAATCAATGCGAGTCGAGTCTCGCGGGTGGTAACATTCACAACTATTTCTTTTGCCATAAGTTCACCTCCTTTCGTTTCGTAACGAGTAACGAGTAACGCGTAACCGGACGCGTTACAACTGCTTAATCCTATGCACACTCAATAAGACAATATTCGGCACTTTTTGTTCAAGTGCCTGCATGAAATCCTGCGGCCTTGCGCCTCCTGAGTCGCCTGACCTCAAACCGATCTCCAAAGTCACCGAATCTCCATCGCTGCCGGTTACCCTCGCCTCGATGAGGTTCGGCCGAAGGTCTGTCTGCTTCGTCCGATTCTCTCTTACCCTGGTGACCGGTATCTCCTTCGATTTGAGCAACTCGCCCGCTGCCTTCTCGATCGCCGATGAGTCGCCTCGCAGGGCCAACTTGAACTGAGATCCGGTCGTAACAATTCGTTTGGTTCCTTCGGGCAGGGCTTCCGCCTCCAGAACCTCTATTCCCTTAGGAAGTATCGAATTAAGCGCTTCCTTCACTTCTGACGCCGCCATGGGCTCGGCGAGTTCCAGGATGATCCGCTCGTCATTGCTGGTAACCCCCACCCCGACCGCCGATCCGAATGACATCCGAGGGCGCGGGTTGAACCCTGCCGAATACTCCACCGGAATTCGCGCCCGCCTGAGTGCGCACTCGAACGCCCGAATGAAGTCCAGGTGCGAGAGGTATTTGACCTCGCTGCCCTTTTGGAGTCTAAGAAGCACTCGATTCTGGTTCTTCGTTCTTGGTTCAGCGTTCATCGTTCACTTTCACAACCGGACAGTCCATCACGAGTCGGCTGACGCCGCAGGAATGACACTTGTCCAGGCGGCAGTCGGGCGTGACTTCACCCGATTCGGCGAGCTGATCCTCACGAATCAGGAACTCCTTGGTCTCGCCGCAATCAATGTGATCCCAGGGCAGGACTTCATTATAATCCCTCACGCGGTTGGCATAGAATCCCGGATCAATGCCCGCCTCGTCGAACGCCTGCATCCACTTCGAATAGTCGAACTCTTCGTGCCAGGCATCGAATCGGTGTCGCCGGAGCGAGCACCCCGATCCGTCGGGGCAGCCACGCCATGCGAGGAGGATCGCCTTCCCCAGTCTGCGATCGCCTCGCGACAGTACTGCCTCCAGTTGACTTGTCCGGGCGTCATGCCAGCTCAACTCGACGTGCTTCCCGACCAGCGCGCGCTTCAGGACCTCCTGCTTCCGCTCGATCTCCTCGACGGAATCCTGCGCCCGCCATTGGAAGGGCGTATGCGGCTTGGGCACGAAACTCGCGACGCTGACATTGATCGTCGGCCGAAATCCCATGCGCTTGCCGATTCTCCAAACCTCTTGGGCGAGATGGGCGATCCCGCGGATGTCTTCGTCGGTCTCGGTTGGCAGGCCTATCATGAAATAGAGCTTCACCCGCTTCCATCCAAACCGGAACGCCGCCTCGACCGCCCCAAGGAGGTCTTCCTCGGTAACATTCTTGTTGATCACGTTCCGCAGGCGCTGAGTGCCGGCTTCAGGTGCGAGCGTGAGGCCGGACTTCCGCACCTTCTGGATCTCGGAGGCCAGCTCCATACACGCCGCATCGGCCCTCAAGGACGGGAGCGAAATCCCGATCCGCTGAGGCTCGAACCGACCGATGAAATCGCGCACCAGCCCCTCGATGCCTCGGTAATCGGCGGTCGAGAGCGAGAGGAGCGAGATCTCATCATAGCCGGTATTGTTCACCAGCCTGTCTGCAAGCTCGCCTAACTTCTCCTGCGATCTCTCCCGAACCGGGCGATAGATCATCCCGGCCTGACAGAACCGGCAGCCACGCGAGCATCCGCGCATGACCTCCAGTGCGATGCGATCATGGACCGTTTCGATGAACGGCATGACGGGCGCGTCAGGGTACTCGGCGGCATCCAGGTCCAGGACCACGCGCTTGGTAACGGCATTGTTGAGGCTGGGGACGTAGACTCCTGGAGTCTCGGCCAACCCTTGAAGGAGGGCATTCTTCCCCTTGTGTGCCTTGAAGACCTCGATGATCTCGTGGACGACTTCCTCGCCCTCGCCGATCACGAAGGCATCAACGAAATCGGCCATCGGCTCGGGATTGACAGTGCAGCATCCGCCGGCAATGATCAGTGGGGCATCTTCGCCTCGCTCGGAGGCAAGGACCGGGATGCCCGCCAGATCGAGCATGTTCAGCACATTGGTGTAGGTCAACTCGTAGCCGAGTGAGAAGCCGACAATGTCGAAATCCTTGAGAGGCTGCCCGCTCTCCAATGCATAGAGAGGGATCTCGTGCGCCCGCATCTCGGCTTCCATATCAGTCCAGGGAGCGAATACGCGTTCTGCGACCGTATCCGAACGTTTGTTCAGGATATGGTAAAGAATCCGAATGCCCAGGTTCGACATGCCGATCTCGTAGGTGTCCGGGAACGCCAGCGCGAACTTCACCTGGACGTGCGCATGATTCTTATGGACGGCGTTATACTCGCCGCCGGTATACCTCGCCGGCTTCGTGACCTTTGGCAGAATATCGTCTAATCGGTATCCCATAAACAAAAAGCTGGTGCGCCTATACCGGCACGCCAGCATATCTCCATCGGGAGAATTCTAACATAATTCCAGTCTGCCTGTCAATTTTGAGGCCGGCCCAATCTGCGGTCACGTGTTCTTCATTCGCTTCTGCTCCTTGGCAATGGCTTTCCACCTGGCTCGCTCCAGTCGGGCGGCGCCTTCGTCCATCCGACGCGAAAGATAGCCCAGCTCCTTCCTCATCTTGCGGTAATTCTCCAGGCGCTCGCGAGTGATTCGACCGGCATCGAGGGCCTCCAACACTGCGCAACCCGGTTCCGCTGTGTGCGTACAGTCCGGGAAGCGGCACTCCGAGGAAAGCCCGGCGATGTCCGAAAACGTCGCGTCGAGGCCGCCCTCGGCATCCCACAATTGCAGCTCGCGCATGCCCGGCGTATCAATGACCAGTGCGCCTGACGGGAGCACGAACATCTGACGATGCGCAGTCGCATGCCTGCCTTTGCTATCCGAGAATCTCACCTCCCGGGTTTTCTGGACCTCAGCCCCCAGCAGGTGATTGACAAGCGTTGACTTGCCGACGCCCGAAGAACCGAGAAGCGCGCAAGTGACGCCTGGGCGAAGATACTCATCCAGGGCGGCAATTCCGATGCCATTGATCGAGCTGATGGCAAAAACCGGGACATCCGGCATTCGCGCACGAACCTCATCGGTCCTTGACATGGAATCAGCGCAAGCATCGGATTTGGTCAGGAGGACTACCGGACATGCCCCAGACTCACGTGACAGCGCCAGATAGCGTTCGATGCGGTTGAGGCTGAAATCATTGTCCAGGGCGACCGCCACGAAGACGATGTCCACATTCGCGGCGATCGGCTGTGCCGCTGCCCGCCCGCCGGCCTCCTTCCGGCAGAAGAGGCTCGTGCGTGGGAGTACCGCATGGATCTGCGCCCTTGGAGTTGACTCCTCCAATATCGTCGCCGCCACCCAATCGCCGACGACAGGCAGATCTTCGGACGTAGTCGCGCCATGCTTTAGACGGCCGGTGGGCAGGGCAGGCATCTCTCCCGCCTCAGTGAATGCCAGGTAGTGACCTCGGACCCGAAGCGAAATCCTGATGGGGACACGGCCAGCAGTTGAGTATTCCTGGAAAGCCGCCGCCAGGCGGTCGTTCCATCCAAAGCGTGCAAGGTTCAATTTTTGTCCCTCCAAGTGTACAAACACGACAAAGGATGTACCACTCAGGGGATGCTCCAAATGGGGTATGCAGCAGAAGTCTCAGGAGGTCGCCTGGAGGCACATCACCGGATAAGTGATCTTGTTGCTCTCAAGAACAGATTCCACAACGCGCCTCCTTTTCGGGGAATTCGGCCCACGGGCCTGTCATCATGATACCAGAGTAGGAAGCGGGAGTCAATGGCTTTCCGACAACGTTCCAGTTTCCACCTGAGACACACTACTTCCCTGCCGAGAGCAGGAACATCTCGTAGGTCATGTGCATAGTGGCGGCGGCGTTGCCGACAGGCTGGCCCTGGATCTCGGGGATATTGACGTTTACCTGCACGTCAACCTGCCCGTCCGTGCGGATCAACTGCCCTCGCTCGGCTGAGAAGTAGACCGTGCCGTCACCAAGGAAGGCGCCGTCCATCTTCATTCCGGGCGGCAGTTGTGCGCTCGTTCCCTGAAATGACTGGGCAATGGCCGAATCCAGGTTCAGGTTTCCGCCGATGGACTCCTTGATCGCGGCAACCGTGTACTTGCCAAGCTTCATGTTCGAACTCACCAGTGTCCCTCTTGTCTGGAACTTGCCGACGCCTGGTATCTCAGGGATTTCCTGAGTCCATGAGTCGCCCACCATGAGTTCGGCATCCGGAAGCAAGGATTGGCCGAAACCGTTTGCACCCAGCATCTGATTGGCCATGATTCCGTTCACGGTCGCCCCAGCGCTCTGTATCTGGCCGGTCTTTGCCATAACCATGGTGATGACTGGAATCTGTTTCACCGGGAGGTCACGCGCCTCGTTGCCAAGCTGCATGCGCATTGACTCGAAAGCAACATTGAGCTCAGCGTTACCATCGGGGAGAATGCGCTTTGTTCGCTGCCGGTAGACTGCAGACATTCGGACTGGGATGGTAAGCGACTTGCCGGTAGACGGCGCATCCAACTGGACATTGGCATCGAAGACTATCTTATACCTCAGCAGCTCCCCGGGCGTGAACTTGTACTGGAGCTTGACTGTATCCTGGCAATATGCCTGAGCGCAGAACACCAGGCATAGGGAAAGCAATATGGCGATTCGTTTCAACTGAGAACCCTCCTTGATTCGGTCGGACGTGTCAGACAAGTCGGACTGGTCTGACTAGTAGGTTGTGCCATGCGAGGAGGTAGTATTGTAGAAGAAATGTTGCTAGCGAGAGATCAGCCGCACATAATCCAATGAGATATGGGCATCCTTCGCGTCAGTGGGATCGAGGCGGAAGGCGGTGATGGTTGACTTCCATGCGGGATTAGCGGCCAGGTCAAGACGGTAGATGTGGAATTCGCCGTCGGCAATGATCTCGAATTTGGCGCTTGCCAGTTCCACGAATCCCTTGCCATGAGGGGCCCAGAAAAGCTGAGCGCCCCTGCCCTTATCCACTTTCATGCGTATCTCGATCGCCGGGTATTTCGATGCCTGGACTTCGGTGATGCCGGAGTAGATGGCGGGGTCTATGCCATTCGAGACGGCGGTCAGGCAGCCGTTCTCGACCTTGCCGCCGGTGAGGTTCTGGGAGGGGTCCCAGCCGGGTGAAGCGGGATCGTCGAACTCCCAAGCGGTCACGGGTTTGGGTTTCTCAAGCTCATAAGGGCCGAGTCCCACGTCCTGGGGGACGATGTCCTCGTGCTCTTTGGGGGCATTGGTGAAGACCTCGCGGATGGCATCCACGTGGCCGAAGCCGAACTCCTGGTGCGGCTCGGTGTAGTCCCCTTCCCCAAACTCGTTCCATGCCTCGATGAGGATGACCTTGGGGGATCGCTTCGCCAGGAACTCGCGGGCATTCAGGAGCATTTGCCTGAACTTCTCAGGCGTCTTGCCGGTTCGGGCGCGGGCATTCGGGCCGTGCCAGGGTCGCGAATCCCATCCCGGCTCGGTGACGGGGATGTACGGCAGGGTCGTCTGTTCGGCGATGGAGTCCCAGATCTCCTTGTAACCGGTGACCATATCGTCATAGGGGGCGACGATCTTACCCTTGTCGCCGGCGGAAGGATAGTTATAGCCCGAAGCCGCGTCATACCCCTCCGCCTCCAGGGCCGCGAGCTGCCCCCGATTCGGGCCGGCGCACCCGACGAGGTAGATGCCGGGCAGGCCCTTTGCCTTCGCCATGTCACGAGACTTGTCGAAGGCCGCTTTGACCCCATCGAGGCCCATGTCTTCGGTCAGGCGGTGAGGCGAGAATATGACGACGACCGGCTTGCCATCCACCTTGAAGTAGTCGGGGCGGAGGAAATAGTTATCCAGCCAGTAGTTGGTCACATTGACCATGTCCTCGGCGGAGGAGGTTCCCGGCGCATTGTGGTTCGCCCAGAGGAGGCAGAACTTGATCTTGTCATGATATCTGGCGTTGAAGAAGGCTTTGTGGATGCCGTGCTCCAACTGACGGCCGCCGGCAGACCAATACCAGTCATAGACGATGAAGGTCACCCCATGCTCGACCATCCACTTGATCTGCCAGTCCGCGACCTCGGGGTCGCCCTCTCGGTAGTAGCCGAGGATCGGACGCCTCTCGGGGAACTCGTCCAGAACAGCCCACTGTCGGTATGTGGCCCATCCGGGGAAATAGTACATGCCGACCTCGACCTCGCCCCTGACAGGCTTGGGCTCGGGGACGTAGGAGGATGGCTTGGCGGTGACAGGCGGATCCCACTCCAAAGTTGATTTGGCGGACATGTCCACTCCTTTGCCGGTGATGCGGAGCTCGGCGATGGATTTCTTCGAGGTCACTTGCCAGGTGAGCGGCTTGCTCTCGCCCGGTTTTAGCGAGGGGACTGCAAGCGTCTTGCCGTCCTTCAGGTAAGCCTTGAGGTCGCCGGAATCTTCGCCGCCAATGTTGATGATCTTCGCCTGGAGGATGGCCGGATTGCCGACCCGATTAATCGCCTCTTTTAGCCGGAAATCCCTGATCTCAATCTCCGCCGGGCCGCGAGGAGTCTTGCTTGCGCCGACGAACTCGATCTCCGTCTTGCCGGAGAGCTCCAGCCCCAGCATCCGAACCCTTCCCTGCCAATCGGCGACTTGCTCCATGGGGATATTGTACGCGTGCCGTTGACCATCCGGCCTCAACATCACCGTGTACGAGCGAAGGCCCGGCAGCCCATCGGTCACCCACTGCAGCGAGGCAGGGGCGGCGTCCTTTGTCCGAGCCACGAGGGTCAGCCAGGGATAGGATTCGGCCTCGAAGTCCAGCCTGGGAGAAAGACGCTTCTCGCCGATAGAAGCCCATTGAGGGTTCTCGAAGAAAGGGTCACTGGCAGTGCCGGGCTCGATTTCGGCGATCTTGATGTAGTCAATGGCGAACTCGGAGTCCTCGGGAGGGTCTATGCGGATGCGGACGATCTTGCCGAGCGCCTGCCAGAAGGGCAAGATGCGGTAGGTTTGGAAGTCACCCGCCTTGTACTCGATGGTTTGCACCCAGTCAGGCCGGAAGCCCTTGTACTCGCCCTCGGCGGAGTTGGTGTAGTAAAGCTCCCCATGGCCGTCTTTGCTGCATTTCATCCGTATCTCGACGAATTGGTAGGGAGAGACCTGTATCTCGAATGAAGGTCCGGCGACGGATGGGTCTTTATCAACCGAGCGTCCGGTCAGGCAGCCGTCCTTGACGGCGATACCGTCTACTCTGATCGTCTGCGTCCAGGCATCATCCGGCGAGTCGAAGTTCCACTCGACAAGGATTTTGGCAGGCGCAGACATTGCAGGCATGGATAAGATCAGGATAGCGGTTATAACCAATCGGTGCATCCGGCCCCCCCAGTACTCCTATACTCCACCACTCCATTACTCCTCCGATGAAGCCGCTTCCTTCCCAAGCCCGAAGAGATTTCTCGCATTGGTATCAAGGATTCGCGTCATGACGTCCTTGGGAACGTTGCTGTCTTGGATGAGGGCGAGCATCGAGGCCGGGTTGGCGAACGGTAGATCGCTCCCGAACAGCACCCTCCTTGGGCCGAAGCTCTCGACCGCCTCCTCGATCTTCTCTGAGTCGAGCGTGCCGGAGGTTTCGAGAAAAACATTTAGCAATTGGCTTAGCCCCATCACGCCCTTCCAGGCCTCACTGCCCATTGAGCCGAGGATGAACTTGATGGTCGCGAACTCGGCGGCGATCTGCTCGGCTGCGGAGATCGCATCGCAGCTCGTCACGTCGAGCATGACCGGCTTGGTGAATCGGCGGTAGGCATTCAGGACCTCACGGCAATCGTCCAGGTTCGGGAACGGCTTGGATGAGCCTTGGAACATCGCCATTGCCACGAACTTCGGCAGGACCATCGTCTGGCGCATGAGTCGGATGGATTCCTCGGGGAAGACCGGATTGACGACCAGATAGCCATACAGGCGGTCGTCACCCTTGATGGCATCCAGGAGTTCCTTGTTGCCATGGGGGAAATCCGCGTCAACCGCCAGTCTGGGGATTAGGATCGCGGTTTCAATGCCGAACCGGTCCAAGGCCTTCTTCACGCCCTCGATCCCGAATGGGCGTCCGAGGGTGTCGCGGCGGGAGAAATTCGCTCGAATGTCAATGGGCATTGTTCTATAATACCTGCATTTCGGTTATTCGTATGTCTCCACCAGGGCGACCATGCGACCCTGCTGATCATAGACTATGTGCACGCAGAAGTATCGAATTAGAAAGTGGTACCGGTATACGGAGTAACCGGGCCGACGAGCCAGTTTTCGCTCTTCAGTCCACCAGGGTTCGATATCGGCATAAGTCACCTTGGTTTCCCTGAAATGCCTGAATACTTGCCTTACCTGAGCGTGCGTGGCGTCTTGCGGCAGCTCCATTTCTAACTTGTAGATGTGATTCGTGATCACAACTGCCAGCAGCCCGAAAGCAAGGTAGAGCGCCATCAGCGCGGCAATGGCTATCAAGATGCGACGGATGATGCGCTTCATGACCGGGGCTCTACCCTCCCTCCAGGATGCGGCGGATGTTGCCGCCGAGGATCTTGGCCTTGTCGTCGTCGGATAGCTCGGCGCTGAGTATGTAGCTCAGTGCGCCCGCCACCGAGAGAATCGGTGCGCCCGAGCCGAAGATCACCCGGTCAGGGCCTACCTTGCCCACGGCCGTCTCCAATGCCCCGAGGGCGGTCAGGCAATGAGTCTCCAGCATGACGTTCGGCAACTCGGCCATGACTGCCAGCGCCTCACTGAGCGTTTCGTTTGTCACCGAGCAAAGGATGATCGGGGCGGGATAGTCCGACGGCACACTCGCGGGGCGGCTGTCCAGCATGATCGGCACATTGATCTGCTTGAGAATCGCCTTCAGAGCATGGGAATCCGCATCTGCGAAGAACCGCACGATCTTGAATCCTTGCGAGCGAATTGAGGAGAGATCCTCGCCGAAGTACCTATCAGGATTGATGGTCGCTACCGGAACGAGGCGGTTGTTCGCCTTTGCGGCTTCGAGGGTTGCCATATTGCCGATGACGTGGTCATGGAACACGCCGATGGTCGAGAGCGTCAGGCTGCCGGCGATACGATGCCTGTCCATATCGCGGATCAGGCGCTCGGGCGACATATCGAGCTTGTGGGCTGGATGAATGCCGAACATCGTGTTTGCGTCAATTATTTGAGAAGCTTCTGCACTCATAGGATTTCGAACTCCTGAATCCCCCATTCTTTCAACTGCTCGAGGGCTGGGTAGCCGGTGAGGTCGAGGTGAACCGGGGTCACGGAGACCTTGTCGTCCGCGATCGCCTTCACGTCCGTGCCTTCCTCGAGTTCGTCAATCGCGGTGTCGCCGCCGAGCCAGTAATAGGCCCGCCCCATTGGATCAACACGCTTTTCCAGCTTGCCGGTGTACCGGCGACGCCCCTGGCGAGTGATCTCGATGCCCTGAACTGGGCGGTTCGGGACGTTGACGTTCAGCAGGGTGTCCTCCGGGAGCGAGTGCTTCATGAGGAGGCCGGCGAGGAATGCGGAGAACCGGGCGGCATAATCGAAGGAGACCGTCTCCTCATACGAGGCGACCGAGACCGAGAGCGCCGGGATGCCCATGATGACCGCCTCCATGGCGGCGGAGACCGTGCCTGAGTAAGTCAGGTCCCAGCCGATGTTCGGTCCCCAGTTGATGCCCGAGATAACGAGATTCACCTTCCCCTCGGCGATGTCCAAGACTCCGAGGGAGACGCAGTCGGATGGAGTGCCGTTGGTCGAATACCCATAAGAGCCGTCGGGGAGGCGGGTGCGGGTCAGGCGAAGGGGCTTATGGAGAGTAATCGAATGCCCGCAGGCGCTTCGAGGGCGATCGGGCGCAACGACGAATACTGTGCCGATAGGGTCGAGGGCCGACTTCAAAGCGAGCAGGCCCTCGGCATAGATGCCGTCATCATTCGTGATCAAGATTCTCGGCGATTCACTTGTCATGGAGAGGAGATACCCAGGGGAGAATTATACTAAAGCAAGCGGGCGAACGCAAGGCGTTCCGGTGTTAGGTGTTAGCGACTGTGTTGATTGTCAAGGGTTAAGCTGCCATTTTTGGCGGCTTTTGAAAGCAAATGATCTCTAACCATAGCATTAAGAATTATCAGCAGCTTGCGTGCACAGGCGG
>Ga0307379_10009603_pt1 | contig 12895 bp, 4 predicted proteins | sample UN2MG_FD_202237 | JGI IMG/M metagenome (GOLD analysis project Ga0307379, IMG submission 202237) | Soil microbial communities from Risofladan, Vaasa, Finland - UN-2 | ecosystem: Environmental > Terrestrial > Soil > Coastal area > Acid sulfate soil | place: Finland: Risofladan, Vaasa | collected... | reverse complement strand
GTCGCATCGTAGCCGTTCATATTTGGCATCTGTATATCCATAAATATCAAATCGTAAGAACCGCACGTAACCTTATTCACAGCTTCAATACCATTGTTGGCGGTTTCTGCCTGGAGGTTGGTTTCTTCCAACATACCCAGAATAACCTGTTGATTGGCAAAATCATCTTCGACCACTAAAATTTTGCCGGCAACATTATTGACTTCATCGGAGGACTCAACTATTTGTTCTTTTTTGCACCACTTGTCATTACTTATCATGGTGGCCGATGCGGTATCAATGTTAGCAGGGATAATCATCGAGAATGTCGAACCCTTGCCTGGTTCGCTGGTTAGAGTAAGGTCTCCACCGAGAAGTTCGGTCAGCTGCTTAGTGATAGCAAGTCCCAGTCCCGTACCGCCATACTTACGCGTGGTACTGCTATCTGCCTGCATAAACTTATCAAAGATACTTTTCTGTTGATCAACCGGAATACCAATCCCTGTATCAACGACATCGAAACGAACAAAAGACTTATCTCCCATTTCCTCCAGAGAAAGCTTGACCGATACGCCGCCGGTCCCGGTAAACTTGACAGCGTTGCCGAGCAGATTTACCAGGCACTGATTCAGCCGTGTGGGATCAGTTTTTATCTGCTCCGGGACATCCGTCATCAAAACAACATCGAAGCTGATCCCTTTCTCCAATGCCAACGGCCGCATACTCGAATTAATAACGCTAAGTATCTCGTCCACATTACAGTCGATAATCTCGATAGCAAGTTTACCCGCCTCGACTTTGGATATATCCAGAATATCGTTTATCAGGTTCAGAAGGTTATCGGCGCATGTTTTGGCTATAGTCAGATACTCCCGGATTTTTTCTTCACGTTCCTTATTAAGGGCCAGTGTCAGCATGCCCATAATACCGTTCATTGGTGTTCGGATTTCATGGCTCATATTAGCCAGAAATTCGCTTTTGGCATTATTGGCAACCTTCGCTTTCCGAGTCAGTATGTTTGCATGGTCAAGAGCTTGTTCAAGTTTATGGTTGGCCTCTTCAACCTCTTTCTTGGCCCGGATTGAAGCTTCTTCCGACCGTTTACGTTCGGTGATATCCTCTGCAACAAAGAGGGCATCGTAGCTATTTCCGTCAGATGCCGGCACAGCAGTAACAGTAGTGTTGAGGATTCTTAATTCACCGTTCGGTAGATGCGAAGCAAAAATATCCTTGTGCAGCCGAGCAGAAAGAATAATCGGTGGGCCACCATTGAATACGCTTTTAATTCGACTGCGGTACCAGGATTCATTAAAGGAAGCGAAATTGTTGCCAAGATCATCACCTATGATATAGTCTTTATGAATTCCAGTCCAATCTCCCATGCAGTTGTTCCAGAACCGGACTATATAGTCTTTATCTATCACACATACGCCCGCAGGCATATGGTCCAGTACTCTAAATCTATCATCTATAATTTCAGAAGCATTCATTATTCGCTTGCTCCAACACTAATGGAGGCTGCATCAATCATTGTCAACAATTTATCGAATGAGCCTGCTTCAAGAAACAGGAGGATATCACCTATTCGGTAATATTCTTACTCTACTTAAGGCGACACTCCCGCCAGCATATTTTTAAGGAAAGAAACAATTTCAGATGTCTTTACTGCCAGAAAGGCTGTATGTTATCGGTCAATATTCTGATGTTATCACTATGATGAGAAAAAAAGTCGAGAACGACAGATTATGTAAACGGCGGAGTAAAAGTGTCCCACCTGGCGGAACAAAAATGTACCGCCTGATATGTATATAGCCGAGACTGCCCCGGCTGCCAATATTCAGTCCTGACCTGCTCTTTTTTTCCGTCTGGCCAGACGTTTGTCGCGTAAGACACGATCAAGGTCCGACTGACAGCAATCACGCAAGAGCCTGTTGAGATCATCGTAATCTTCGACCTGCGGCACCGGAACCATGAAGTTTTGCCTGGAACACTTCACACTGCCCTCTACGATACCTTTCTCGTTGGGCCTTCTGACATTACAGAAGTGAGGTTCAAAGAGGTAATGACTAATAACCCGCTTAAATTCAGCGGTGTGTTTACGCTTGTGGCCGGTCAGTATCTCGTCCGGTCCAAAAATATATTGAATATGGCGGGAATCCGTCTGTGGACGGCAAAGCTATGCCGGTCTATTCCAACGGCTCCTACAGTGAATTGCCGCGTTCTGATGATAGCGACAGCATTTGGACGTAATTTTACTCAACCGGCCCGCTGCTGATCGATTTTCCACTTACACCTTAACGGCTGATATTAGCAGATTTGCCAGTGGTACGTTTTGCCCTTGCGCGGTCAAAGTGCCTGCCGATGAAGTCGATGGGGGTTACAGTGGGGGCATTTTCTCCGTGTCGAACGAGCTTGCCGTCCTTAGGATCCCGGTACTGCACGATGCACTCTATACCCAACTTGTCAAGTCGCTCCTTAAGCGCGATGCCGAACTTAGGGTGGTGGACGATCAGGCCCAGTTGTGTCTCCTCGGTTACCTCTTCGTTGGGATAGCTGTAAGTCAGCAGCGCGGGCGGGTCGTCAGCAGAAACATAGGTAACCGGCGCGGCCTGGTCGTATAACTCGTACGCTCGCGGGCTGTCGATTTCGTTCGGTTTGATACCATAAAACGGGAAAAAGAATTGATGGCGTTCAAAGTTGGGGCGAGGAATGCCGATTCTTTCAGCAAATCGCGGATCATATGATGACTGCCCGTTATTGACCGCGATGCATGTCAAACGCGTCGACTGGCGCGCTATGGGGTCGTCGCTGTCGGGATCGGCAAGGTCATCGTGAAACGCTAACCACATTGACGTGCCGGCTCCCGCAGAACCCCCTGTTGATGCGACCAGGTGTGGATCGATTTTCCACTTCTGAGCATTGAGACGTAGGAACTGCAAAGCTCTGGCACAATCTAAATATGCCGCCGGTGCCGGCGCAGTGTCGGTAAGCCGGTAGTTGATAGCTGCAATGGAGAAACCTGCATTGAGATACGACTTGGCTTCGCTGGCGTTGAGACTCTGTTTGTCGCCCCCGCTAAATCCACCGCCGTGAATATAGAGTATAAGAGGGGTGGCTTCTGCGGACTCCGCGAGATATAGATCCAGTACGTTTCGCTCGTGAGGCCCGTAGCGAATATTAGCATGTGTCGGAGTTAGCGAACCTGCTCGTTCACGCTGCCGGTTGCGACCGGCAAGCTTCTGTACAGATGGCTCTTGCTTGTCGATGCAGAGCACCTGGCCATCGACCAGCGTCAGAATCACGCGGCCCATACGATCCACAGCCATACCCCACGGCACGGGAGCAGACGGAAGTTTTTGGCTCCAGAGGCGTTTACCCCTTCGGAGCTCAATCGCGACGACTTGAGATGTGTCAGCGACTACGACAGCATTTTTCGATACTGCAACAGCAACACTGCCGGGGTAGTCATATTGCCATAATGGTTTCTCAGAGACCTTGAATTTTCCCCAAGCTTGTGTGATATGTCTCGGGATTTTTTCATCCGTAACACATCGGCTCAAAGCGTCCCTGTCGAGCGGTTCGTAGCAAAGCAACTTGCTGTTGTCTAACCAGACTATATCGCGTCGTCCGTTGGATGCATGCAGCATCTTCTTGGTCACAGTATGGTCGTACACGGGGATATCCGGATGCGAGTAGAAGGGACGCCCGCAGGCGATTACTCTATTGCCGGCCAGGAAAAGCTCCCAACCACGCGGACTGGTTGATTCACAACTGGCCAGAGGTGCTGGATCATTGAGGCACTTTCCGTCGTGGATATCATAAACGGCAGGTGAAACAGCGTTTCCACCGGCAAGATAGAGCTTGTCCTCGTAGAGCAGCAAGTGCCCCTGTACACTAACGCCGGTGTTGGCCTGTGTATCCAGATGTCCTGATGTATCGTTGCACCATTTGACGTTTCCTGTAACCGGATCGAGCGCATAGACATAGGTCCCGTCGTAGTTCAAAAGACCTGCGGCGACGTAGGCGGTTTGGTCTTGGACAAGAACACCGCTTGCCGCGGGCCAGGTGGAGAGCAGTCTGCCGTAGACGGGGATCATTCTTTCGGCCGGAGCGGCCCGGAAACGCCAAAGAAGTCGACCTGTGGTGGCTTCAAAGGCGTAAACACAACCGTCGCCCGAACCGACTAACGCCCGGCCCTTCCAAATAGTCGGAGCTATGCGGATCTCGCTGCCGGTATAGGCCTTCCATTGCTCGCGACCAGAACTACTGTCCAGGGCCCGAACGACTCCATCCGAGCCGGCCAGCAGGACAAGGCCGCCGACCGCTACAGGAGCTGTGGGCCGGACACCTTCAAGAGCAGACGGATTAGTTTGCCAAAGCAGACTGCCGGTCTCTGGGACGAAAGCGCTGGTCGTAGTGGTTCGCTGGTTGTTTGCCCTGAAGGTGGGCCAGTCAGCAGTGGACGCAGACAGCATCTCGACCTTTGCAGTATCGCCATGACCTTTTTCGAAACGATTCTGCCAGGTGCTGTCCGGAGTGAAGTCGAAGTCACCAGCCGGACCAAGGCAAGTCAGGCCGTTCAGCGTGAGCTGGCAGTCACAGGCAAAAGGCCACCAATAGAGCAGACCATTGGCAACTGTCACCCCGTCATGGCAAGGAGGACGCATAGGGGATAGCCAAAGCGGACGAGCACTGGCCAGATCGAAACGGACCGAGCCGCCCATTGCCCGATATAAGAGGCTGTCTAAGGTGCTGGTTGGACGAGTACACGCCCGGCGGCCCGTTGGAAGTTCCGCCAGGACCTCTCCGGTTAGCGGGTCGAACTTTTTGCTGAGGTTGTTCCCCCACGGACCACTTATAGCATACAGGCCATCTGGATGAATGAGCAGTTGGAAGTTATCGTACGGGTGCTGCCAGAGTATCCGACCATCTTCGGTGGAAACGGCCAGCAGTTTTCCTAACTGCGGACCGGCGAAATACAGAGCGCCGTCACCACTCTTCAAATAGACTGTTGTGCGCCAGTTTGTCTGCCAGCTCTGACGGGGAAGATACTCACCGAGTGTCTCGAAGAACTCTGGCGAGTTGTCCTTCGTCTTGCGCCATAGAACCTGGCCGCTTTGCGCGTCGATACAGGTCAAATAGGTTCCGAATCGGAATGCAAATATCCGTCCATTCTTCATACAGATGGCGCGGCCGTCTATCGGCTTGTCCTCATGGTAACGCCACAAAACAGTCCTGGTCTTAGGATCGATGGCTAACACATTACGGCCAAATCCCCATGGATGTTCCGGCTGATTGTAGCCCTTGGATATGCCGGTCCAGGGCCAGCCATGAGCCTGGCGGTTCCACCGCGTCGTTACGTCCATTTGTTCAGCTTCTCCGACCAGAGCGTAGAGGACACCGTTTTCAAGTGCCATCCACTTCCAGAAAGTGCCTCCCGCCACATCCACCGTTGGTATTATCTGGCCGTTAATCTTGCCCGTCACGGTATCGATAAGTTTGCATGACTTGTCGTCGGCCAAAAAAAGTGTGTCCGGCGTGGCGATCATCGTATTGCGATGGACCATGATGCCTTCCGGCAGCTTCCGTTTCCAGAGCATGGTGCCGTTGAACCCATTGAACGCCACCAGTGTGTTTAAGAAAGGCTCTTCGCGTTTGTGCCAGGCAACATGACCGAAGGCCTTGAACACCCGGCCACCTGCGGCGACGGCCGACTGCGGCGAAGGGCCGTAGCGCGGGTCAGCTAAAAACTGCGTCATATATGGCGCGCGGATGAGGCGATCCTGTGAGACCGGGTTGTTGTCGGGACCGTGATAAGGATGGCTCCAGTCATCCATGCCGTCGGGTATGGGCTTGACCAGTCTTCGCTGCTCAAGCAACGCACGACCCTGAGGTCGCAGGACGCGAAGCACCTCTGCTTCGGACAGTTTGCTTGTAGTGCCCACCGCGATAAGGGCGTCAGCTACGTTGTCGGCCAAATGAAGATGGCTCAGATCTCCCTGACTGATTTGGAGATGAGTCGCGTTGAGCCCGGCTGCTTCAACTTTCCGGCGAGCGTGGTCGACCTCTTCGAAATTGTGTAGCTGCACGTAGATCAGCAGGTCGCTTTCGCGAGCCATCTTTATTGCCAGCTCACAGCTTGGATCGCCGAGAACAACGCAGATCCCACTGTTCACCCCAAGCCTTTCGAGCAGGAGCTGCGTTTTTTCCTCAGCAAAAGATGATTGTGCAACAACCGCACCTGCCAAAAACACAAGACCCAAATTGATTATAAAACTCCGCTTGTAAGTCATCGCAATCCCCTTTCAAATTACTTCAACAGTTGACAAAATGGTTAGATCCGTCATGAACTTTGTTAGCCCTCGATACGACAGTGAAATCTATGTACCACATAACCGCAATGCCGATGTTTGCTGTGGTAAAACCACACACTGTACTGAGTCGCGAGATTCCTGCACGTAATAGTAAAAGGTAAGAAACTAAAACTCAACCTTTTTTCCATCCGTTGCAGAGGTTGACAAGTCATGGGCTGGACGTTGTGGTTTTTGCGGGTAAGGCCGAATGGAGAGGTTCGCAGTCGTATGGAGTACCCGAGCGACAGCGAACTTTTGTTGTTTTGAAATTCATACTGTCTCAGTATAATCAATCACCCGAAGAAGATATTGAAAACCGTTGTACGTAAAATATTTCAGACTTAATATTAAGGAATTACATGATGAAACCAAGGTTCGGGACAAGAATAAAATCAAAAATTCTATTCTTAACGATGTGCGGATTCTTTTTGAGCTTTACAGCAATAGCTAATGTGGCGAACAGCCTTGAGATAGCGCTGAGACCAGCAACAGAAGCACAAGACCCTAATAAGGTGAATGAGAAAGAGAAATGGGATGTATCTAATCCCCCGGGGCCGGCGGATATAGTTCAGATCGATACCCGCGAAGGCACATGGATGAGTATAGATGTCAGCCCTAAAGGCTCTGATATTATATTTGACATGTTGGGAGATATTTATAGGATTCCCATCAATGGGGGCGAGGCTGAAGCGCTGACCGAAGGTGTGCCGTGGGATATGCAGCCCCGATACAGCCCGGATGGTCGCTATATCGCGTTCACAAGTGACCGGGGAGGTGGTGATAACATCTGGATAATGGATCAAGATGGTTCCAACCTCAGGCAAGTCACGAAAGAAGATTTCCGCCTTATCAATAATCCTGTTTGGACGCCGGACGGTCAATATATTGCTGCTCGTAAACATTTCACCTCTAAGCGTTCTCTCGGGGCCGGCGAGATTTGGCTTTATCATGTCTCAGGAGGTGGAGGTGTACAAATGACCGAGCGACCTAACGAGCAGAAGGATTTGGGTGAACCGTCATTTTCACCCGATGGCCGCTATCTTTTCTTCAGCCAGGATGTTACGTCCGGTAAGACATTCGAATACAGTAAGGACTCCAACAAAGAGATTTATGCCATTCAGCGGTTAGACAGAGAAACCGGCGAGATCGAGAGATTTGTGACGGGTCCGGGCGGTTCCATCAGGCCGACACCGTCTCCTGACGGCCGATATCTGGCTTTTATCAGGCGGGTGCGTTTTAAGACCACACTGTTTTTACATGAGATAGAATCCGGTGCCGAGTGGCCCCTCTATGACAGGCTCGATCGGGACATGCAGGAGACCTGGGCGGTTCACGGTGTCTATCCGAACATTGCCTGGACACCGGACAGCGACTCAATTGTTTTCTGGGCCGATGGCGGAATCCAACGTATTGATGTGCTAACAAAAAAAGTCACCGCAATACCGTTCCATATCTTATCTCAGCGCAAAGTCGGCAAAGCTCTGCGGTATCCTGTAGAGGTTGCTCCGGATCAGTTCAAGGTCAAAATGCTCCGTTGGGTTCAGGTCTCACCGAGCGGCAAACAGGTGGTGTTCCAGGCCCTTGGCCACATCTACATCCGCAGCCTGCCTGATGGCAAGCCGCGACGCCTGACCCGGCAGAACGACCATTTTGAATGCTATCCCGCCTGGTCACGCGACAGTAGTAATATCGTTTACACGACCTGGAACGACGAAAAGCTGGGTAGCGTTCGAATTGTCTCGGCTGAAGGGGGGCGGGCAAGAACACTAACAGACAAACCCGGCCACTATGTGGAGCCCGTGTTTTCACCCGACGGAGCAAAAGTTATCTATCGAAAGATTTCTGCCGACAGTCTTCGCAGCCCGACATGGACCCACGATATTGGTATCTATTGCGTACCGGTGAGTGGGGGGCAAGCGCAGCTTATCAGGAGCAAGGGAGGTCGGCCGCATTTCGGCGATGACAGCGAGCGGCTTTACCTTTTGGATATTGAGTCCGGAGACCCGGATGACAGGCGTGCCTTGATAAGTATCAAATTGGACGGCGGCGACGAACGAACACACTTTTTCAGCAAAAATGCCACCGAATACTGTGTTTCACCTGACGGACAATGGGTGGCTTTCAGGGAACGTTTCAACGCCTATGTTATCCCGTTTGTGCGTCCGGGCAGGGAGATTGAAATCGGTCTCAAGATCAAGTCGATACCGATAAAAAAAGTCTCGCGTGATGCCGGTGAGTACCTGCAATTCTCCGGCGACAGCAGGCGGTTTCACTGGGCCCTCGGTCCGGAACTTTTTGAGCGGGACCTGACGGATGCATTCGCATTCCTCAAGGGCTCGCCCGAGACACTTCCCGAGCCGCCAGTAAATGGTCTGGATATTAGTTTTGAGGTGCAGGCGGATGTTCCCTCCGGGAGTTTGGCTCTGGTCGGCGCCCGCATCATTACAATGCGCGGCGATGAGGTCATACCCGATGGAACAATCATCATCGAACAGAATCGCATTAAGTCTGTCGGCCCGAAGGGCACAGTGACAGTACCGGCCGATGCGAAGGTCATTGATGTTTCGGGCAATACGATTATGCCGGGAATAGTCGATGTTCATTCGCACGGGCCATACGGAAGCAGCGGGCTGATGCCCCAGCGCAACTGGTGGCGGTATGCTGATCTTGCCTTTGGCATCACGACGAATTTCGACCCTTCCAGCGACACTGCGACTATCTTCGCCGCCGCCGAGATGCAGCGGACCGGCCTTGTCACCGCTCCGCGGATATTCTCGACGGGAAGAATCCTTTACGGTGCCGCCGGGTCGTTCAAGGCCGAGATAGACAGCCTGGACGATGCACGCTCGCATCTGCGGCGTCTAAAAGCCATCGGTGCTTTCTGTGTAAAGAATTACAATCAGCCTCGGCGTGATCAACGGCAGCAAATTATCGCCGCTGCCAGGGAACTCAATATGATGGTCGTGGCTGAAGGCGCATCCCTTTTACATCTCGATTTGTCTCTGATTGTGGACGGTCAAACAGGCATTGAGCACTCGATCCCGGTTGCACGGGCTTACGATGATGTGATTCAGCTCTGGTCGGCCAGTGGAACAGGTTTAACCCCCACGCTTATTGTTGGTTATGGAGGGATCTGGGGTGAAAACTATTGGTATCACCATACCGATGTGTGGGAAAATGAACGGCTTCTTACTTTTGTTCCACGTACAATCGTGGATCCGCGATCACGCCGGCGCATAATGGCCCCGAAAGAAGAATACAATCACATCGACATGGCACGGTTTTGCAAGCAGCTCCTTGATGCCGGCGGCCGTGTGCAGCTCGGTGCCCACGGCCAACTTGCGGGACTGGGTGCGCATTGGGAACTCTGGATGCTGGCACAAGGCGGATTAACTTCAATGGAAGCTATTCGCGTTGCAACGCTTGGTGGGGCCAGATACCTTGGTCTCGATGGCGATGTTGGTTCGCTGGTACCGGGCAAGTTAGCTGACCTGATTGTTCTTCAAGAAAATCCACTAGAAGATATCCGTTGCTCCGAGCGAATCCGCTACACGATGATTAACGGCCGAATTTACGATGCACGTACTATGAACCAGATAGGCAATCATCCCGATAAACGGGGGAAGTTCTACTGGGAGATCGATTACAGTATAAATAGATAATCCGCTCATCTTCACGGATATGGTCAGCGGTTCGAAGATTTTGTTGATTCTGATTTCTTATTCTACTGGAAGATTATTAACGGGAAGATATTGCGTACGTTTTTTTCAATAAAGACAGTGTTTTTTCAAGCTCTTGGTTGTTCAGTGGACGATCCCATATAAGCAAGCGGGCCAGTTCACCGTCGAAGGACTCCTTGCTGGGGTGATTCGTCGCGTCACGTTCCTGTCCAATCGCCATTTTAGACGAGTTCGCCTTTGGATTGACAGGAAAAGGTTTGGAAGCTACTTGTTTGCTCCCATTGACAAAGAGCTCGATGGTGACTTTTCCGGTGCCGGCACCCATGCGACCGGCGATTACATAGTAGCTGTTTTCTTGAAGCTTGGGGCCGAGAAGCTGAGGATTGTTCTCATCCCATCGGCCAAAGGTGATGGCATTTCGAGAACCCGCCCAAAGTGTGTTATCGTCCATAAGTCCAGCCCAGAATCCTTCATATTTACCACCATTTCTCAGGTTCCCGAAGAATGAATTTACGTCCTTGAGACCCGACACTTGATGGTAAACCGACATTACGGCAAACCACGTGTAGCCGCTGCCAGTTATAAGATGGTCAAAGGCGTCTTCATCGCTGTTAATAAGTTCCTGTCGTCTAAACACGATGGTGTTATGACCATTAATGGCTTCCACTTTTTCTTTTAGTGTGGGCTGTCCTGTACCATTTTTGTGGCTGGCGTCTCTTGTCGCCATGAAGGTTTTGACCTTCCAATCGGCCTGATTTTTCCAGGACACGACTCGACCATTAACCACTTTGACCCCTCGATCCGCGTCGAGGTCCAGGATGAGGCCTTTCTGCACAACTTCAATCTTTTCTTTTAGAATTGGTTCCGCCTTAACCCGAGCGGTGCCGGCCAAGGCCATTACAAAGACAAACGACAGAACAGCAAGGTAATGCGATATCATTATTTTTGATTCCTTTCAAAGTTTGTTTAGCCCGTTTGTTCTTGCCAGACAGAAATCCTTAATGGGTGCATAATTATATAGAATTGTACTCGCCGTTATTGGCTCTTTTTTTTATCCTTTCTGGCCTGCTTTTTGAGATTCATGTAAGGGCCGACGGGTGGGAGCAACGGCCGAAGTCTTTCTACAATATCAGGATGTTGGTCGGAAATATTATTTATCTCGGCAGGATCCGTTTTCAGGTCGTACAGAACCAGTTCGTTGGTTGATCTGGCCTTCTTTGATTTATTTTCATTTGGCTGGTTAGCTATGAGTTTATATCGGCCGTCAAACACGAGCGACCACCCGCCCAGCGAACTTGTAGCATAGGACCGGGGCAGAACAGCGCGCCCTTCAAGGAAGGGGCGAAGGGACCTTGAATCTATTTCTTTCGGGGTCGGGACTCCGGCGTAGTCCAGGAATGTGGCAGTAAGGTCCAGGGTTTCCACAGGCTTATCGCACACCACATTCTTTCGGATTGCCGGCCCCGTCACAACCAGCGGCACACATGCCGAGGGATGATAAGGTTTCGACTTGCTGCTCATGCCGCGATCGCCGAGCATTTCGCCGTGGTCCGAACAGTACACAATCAGAGTGTTTTCAAGCTCGCCTCGTTTCTTCAACTCATCCTGGAAAACTTTCAACCATCGGTCAATGTTATGGATCATTGCCCCGTAATTACGTCTTTTAGCAGACACATCACTTCCGTCACCCGCTCTTGCCGGCGGGAATGTCGTATCTTTCCACCTTTGGTACATGGATTTGGTTATATCCATGGGCGGATGCGGTCCGTTAAAGTTGATCTGGATAAACCATGGCTTGCCCCTCGGAACAGAACGGATAAGGTTCAATCCGTTATTCGCTATCCAGTTATCGCAGTAAGCATCATCCGGTATTATCGAGGGGCCTTCATAATCGTGGTCCAAAGTCTTGAAGTTTTTGATGTGAGCATTCTCAAGGTTTCTGCTCTTGAGAAAAGCAAAGTATGGCTCAGGTATCTTTAGATTCTTGTAAGCGCTTGTGCCGTCCTGTTTTCCCGCATTATCTATCCCGTCGGAAAATCCCCAGGCTTCTAGCAGAGAGGGCTTACCTTCCCTTTTATGTTTGCCGTCCACTCCCCAGTTCTTGCCCGGCTTGTCCAGATCGAACTTGCCGCATCCGAGCACCTGATAGCCGGCGTCGCGCAGCAGGCGGTAGAAGGTCGTTTGATTCAGGGGATACGGAATGCCATTGCTGGCCACACCGCAATTCGCGTATGTTCTGCCTGAAGCAAGGCAGGCCCGTGACGGTGCACAGACGGGTGAAGGACTGAAGGCACTTGTGAAATGAGCACCTTGTTTGGCCAGTTGTCGCAGGTTCGGCGTGATGTCAGGCATTTCGGGATTCATGCTCGTCCAGTCAAAGCGATGCTGGTCGGGATAAAAGAATAAAATGTTTGGACGGGAAACGCCATTGCCCGTCATAACGCAATCCAAAGTCACTATGGCCGAAAGGCTTGCGCCTGCCGTTTTCAAAAACGCTCGTCGATTCATCTTCATCTTAGATCTCCTTAATAGACCATCTGGAAAAATTCAAAAGTATCCGATAGAATTATACTACATTAACCTCAAGATTTCTAATATTGTACCCCTTTTTCCATAACTATTCGCGTCTATTAGCTCACAAAACATACCAGACATCCATTTGAAAACAGCGTCAAAGGAGGTGCCGTCAATACTTTGTCGCAATCTCCATAGCGGACTACTTCGTGCTGTTCGTGCTCTTCACGGTGGAATAACAAAAAAGGACCACCCATAAAGAATATGGATCCGGATGAAGCTGGTGTTTGACAATCCGTAATCCTGCTACTTGTTTTTCGGAGCCTTAGACTTCCTGCTAGCTCGCCGGTTGCTTTTTGTGTTGGGCCT
>Ga0307379_10009599_pt1 | contig 12897 bp, 12 predicted proteins | sample UN2MG_FD_202237 | JGI IMG/M metagenome (GOLD analysis project Ga0307379, IMG submission 202237) | Soil microbial communities from Risofladan, Vaasa, Finland - UN-2 | ecosystem: Environmental > Terrestrial > Soil > Coastal area > Acid sulfate soil | place: Finland: Risofladan, Vaasa | collected... | reverse complement strand
TCTTTGCTGCGCCAGTCCGGTACTCGGCTGGGGAAAGAAGTCGCTGGCACTACTTGTATCTTGGACAGCAACGAATTGGAAAAAGAAAGAGGTATTACCATTTTTTCCAAAAATGCTTCGGTGGTTTGGAAGGGAGTCAAAATTAATATCATTGATACTCCCGGACATGCGGATTTCGGCGGAGAAGTGGAAAGGGTGCTGAAAATGGCCGACGGCTCACTGCTTTTAATAGATGCCAACGAGGGTCCTATGCCCCAAACAACTTTTGTTTTGAAAAAAGCCCTTGAGTTAAGACACCGAATTATCGTCGTTATCAATAAAATTGACCAACCTAACGCTAGGATCACCGAAACTCTGAATAAAACTTTTGACTTGTTTATTGATCTGGGAGCTAACGAGCAAACTGCCGACTTTCCGGTAATTTACGCTTCGGCCAAACTGGGTAAAGCCGGATTAACGCCGGAACTGAAAAAAATGACTGACGTTTCGCCTTTGTTTGAAGAAATAATTAAACAGATTCCCAAACCTGGAGGCAATCCTGCTGCGCCGCTGCAGATGTTGGTTACCTCCATCGGCCGCGATAATTTTAAGGGCAGGGTAGCTAGGGGAAGGATTAACAACGGCACGCTTCAATCCGGCCAAGAAGTGATCCATATAAACAGACGGAACCAAATGAAAAAATACCGACTGACTTCCTTGGTCACCTTTAGCGGGTTGGAGCAAACAGAGACTGAAAGGGCGGAGGCAGGAGAAATTGTGGCGGTGGCGGGAATACCTGACATTACCATTGGCGAAACCATTGCCGATACAAATAAACCTCAGGCCTTGCCGCTTTTGAAAATTAAAAAACCCACGGTTAAAATGACCTTTAATGTCAATTCCTCTCCCTTTGCCGGCAAAGAAGGAAAATACACGAGTTCCCGCCAAATAAGGGAAAGACTCTTTAAGGAATTGGATGATGACGTTGCCTTAAGGGTGAAAGACAGCAAAGACGGAGGCTGGATAGTTTCCGGCAGGGGCGAACTGCATTTGGCGATATTCATTGAACGCCTAAGGCGAGAAGGCTATGCTTTTCAAGTTTCCCAGCCCCAAGTAATCACCAAAACCATCAACGGCCAGAAAATGACTCCTTACGATGAGGTGTTCATTGAAGTTCCGGAAGAATATTCTGGTGCCGTTATCCAAAAACTCCAGAGTCGCTATGCCGAAATGAGAAAAATGGACACCAAGGAAGGAATTGTTTATCTGGAATTTATTGTTCCCACCCGCGGCCTTTTTGGCTACCGGAGCAAATTTATGGCCGACACCCACGGGCAGGGCATTATCAATACCACGTTTTACAAATACCTGCCGGAGAAGGGTGAATGGAAGGAACACGAAAGAGGCTCGCTGGTTACTTATGAGACAGGTATTACCCGAATTTACGGTTTGACCAATATTCAGGACAGGGGAGAGCTGTTTATCGGTCAGGCGGTCGATGTCTATAAAGGCCAAGTGGTCGGCCAAAACAATAGGCCTGGTGATATGAGAGTTAATGTCTGCAAGGAAAAACAGCTCTCCAATATGCGCTCCAAGGGCGAAGGCGTGACCAGACATCTCAATACTCCCAGAAACATGGACCTGGAAGATGCTTTGGAATATATTGATAATACTGAATTGGTAGATGTGACTCCGGTAGCCATAAGAATCAGAAAAATCATCCTTGACGAGAACCTGGAAAGACGAAAAATGAAGGGATTAACATGAGACGCATTATCTTTAAAGCTGGAATAAAAACAAGCGCACACTTACGTAAAAGCGATACCCCTACAGGAGACTTGCTTTATTAACTCTCTTAGAGTATAATGGTTGTTGGATCAGCAGATTGAAGGAATACATCTGCTTAATTTTGAAAATTTTTTGATTAGATCAGTTAAAGATAATAAACTCCATCTACTTTCTTTTTAAGTTTGTGTCTTTTCCCCTATTCACGATTTATCTTCTTATTTAAGCAGTTATATTCTTTCAATGAAATTTATAAACCATGGGGGGCATTTCATAGGTTAGGGAATTAGGCAATCCTAGGCAGACCTGTTCAATATTAGAAAAAGACCTATTTTTAGGTCTTTTTTGGTTGTGTTAAAATAGAATCTATGAACATAAAAGCCTCCATAGAGAAGTTTTATCAAGAGACTCCTTTGGAAAAGATACCCTGGAATAAAACACAAGCTGACTTTTTTCAAGAACTGCTTGACTCAAACAACCTTGGGAAGGGGAAGGCACTGGACTTGGGCTGCGGAGTTGGAACCAAGTCGATCGTTTTGGCTAAAAAAGGCTTCAAGGTTACGGGAGTCGACATCGCCCCTACTGCGATTCAACATGCTAAATCAAAAGCGAAAAAAACGGGTGTTCAAGTAAGGTTTATCGTTGGTGATGCCATCGACCTTTCTTTCCTAAAAGGGGAGATCTTTGACCTTGTTTTGGATTGGGCAAACTTACACGGGATACCAAAAACCAAAAGGAAACGATACGTTAGGGGTATTGCCAAGCATTGCAAAAAGGGAGGCAAGTTTCTGTTGAGGTGTTTTAGCAAATACGGAGCTTCCAAGATGACTCTTGGTTTTCTGACTCCAATGGGGCCAATATATCTCTTCTCAAGAAAAGAGATTGAAGATTTATTCAATAAACACTTCAAGATAATTTTGACGAATAGAAGCAAACCTTTGAATCATCCAGAAAGATGGTTTGACGAGTATTTAATGGAAAAATTATAAAAACTGTCCGGATTTTTAGTGAAATATTTTGTTTACATTCTTCGCACCTCATCCAACTCTCTTTATATCGGTCAAACAAATAATTTAGAAAAACGCTTAAGAGAACACAAAAATAAATCTTCAAGGTCGGCAAAGTTTGTTCGGTATTATTCATCACTAAAGTTAGTTTACTCAGAAAAATATTCGACCAGAAAAGAGGCAATGCAAAGAGAGGCACAGCTTAAAAGATGGTCAAAAGCAAAAAAAGAAGCCTTAATTAAGAAAGATTTAGAATTATTAAAGAAGCTGTCAGTTGGATAAGCCTGTTGGGCAGCCAGGAGATTTAGCCTGAAAAGGCAACATTAAACCGGTATAATTAGTAGCCAGGGGATTTTTCATGAAAACTAAAAAATTTACCATTCTTCATTCCAATGATATGCACGGTGATTTTTTGGCGGAAGTAAAAAAAGGCGGAGGGAAGTTAATCGGCGGCCTGGCCCTTTTGTCCGGCTATATTAATAAGGTCCGCAAGGAAGAAGAAAATGTTTTATATGTTGTTTCTGGAGATATGGTCCAGGGGTCGTTGATTGACTCCGAATACAAAGGTATTTCCACGATTGAAATTACCAATTATCTCGCTCCCGACGTGGCCGCTTTGGGCAATCATGAGTTCGACTATGGCCTGCCCCATTTACTATTCTTAGAAAAAATGGCCAATTTTCCGATTGTTAATGCCAATTTATACATTAAAAAATACCACAAGCGCTTAATGAATCCCTATTTGATTTTAAACAAGGCCGGTCTTGATATTCTTTTTACCGGGATTATCACCGAAAAAGTGATGGATTCAATCAAGCAGGATGAACTGATCGGCAGTTTTATTAGCCTAGAGGAGGCCAGCGAGGAGGTCGGGAAAATTTGTAACGCCTATAAAAGAGATGATATTGACTTAACCATCCTTTTAACTCATATCGGTTTTGAATCAGACGTTAAACTGGCGGAAATGCTCCGGCCCGAATGGGGGGTTGACTTGATTATCGGTGGTCATTCTCATACGACTTTAAAAAAGCCAAAAATGGTTAATGGGGCCTTGGTTGCCCAAGCTGGAGTGGGCACTGATCAGGTTGGTCGTTTTGACATTGTCGTTGACGATGATACCAACAGTATTGTTGATTACCAATGGCAGCTGATTCCCATAGATGACAAGCTGGCTAAGCCGGACAAGGACATTCAAAAGTTTATTGACTCTTTTAAGGGAGAAGTTGACCGGAAGTACCAAACCCTGGTTTGTAAATTTGCTCAAACCTTAACCCATCCCCAAAGAGAAATCGAAACCTCCTTAGGAAATTTAGTCGCCGATGCTTTTGCCCAAACAGCGGAGTGTGACGTGATGCTGGTCGGCAGCGGCTCAATTAGAATTAAGAAGATGGGACCTTTAGTGATTTTAAAGGATTTACTAACCTGCTTTCCTTATGATGACACTCTCAATCGTTACCAAATTAAAGGAAAACATTTGAAAAAGGTTTTTAAGCATATCATGAGAAGTGAAAATCGGGACGGTGAAGGTGAGTGTTATCAGGTTAACCAGGGAGTTGAGGCCGTCTACAGCGATAAAAGGCATCAATTAATTTCTTTAAAAATCAACGGTCAACCGGTATCAGACCAGAAACGTTACACTCTTTGCCTTCAGGGCTATCATTTTAAAAGTGCCCCCGCCTATTTAAATATTACCCATGAAGAACTTTTATCTTCTGGTCAAGAAAAAGTGGTTACCACTTCCGCCCAACAGGTTTTAGAGGAATATTTGCGTCATCATCAAAATCTGAAACGAATAGTCGAAGGAAGATTGGTTTTTCAGGATTAAGATAGGAATCTCAATTTAAATTGAGATAAAATGGGTTAAAACTTCATCCACAGTTCGCAGCAGTTTTAAAATTTCGGCCTCAGATGATGTGTGCTATAATAGATTAATCAATAGTAAAAAAGAGACAACAGATAACCTAATAGTGACATTCTTCGAAGAAGGTGGTCGTATTAATGAATTCTACCTTGCAAAGAAAAGAAGAAACCCCTCACTTGTTTACTTGAATGGTTGGTTTCGCGGTCGCAATATCCGCGAAGCAATACTAAGAGCCCTTGCAGACCAATAATCAATTTTACTCCACGCAAAAAACACCTGCTTTGCTGACGCTTTTCAGTTCTTTTATGGTTTTTTAAGAAATAAGGTTAGGAGCTAGCGATAGCCTCCTCTGCCTGGATTTCGACTATCTCTTCTGGGGTCTCCTCCTCTGTTATCAAACCTTGGCCTTTCTTCTCTTGGTCTTGCCACATTGACAACAATCTTTCTTCCTTCCAGATCGGTTTCATTTAGCTTTTCAATCGCTTTATCTGCTTCTTTATCGTCTGCCATTTCAACAAAACCAAAGCCCTTGCTTTGGCCACTGTATCGGTCAATGATTACATCACAAGAAGTAACCTTGCCGAATTTAGAGAATATTTCTTCTAGTTGAGAGCTGGTTACGGTAAAAGGAAGCCCTCCAACGAATAGTTTTTTGGACATTTATTTATCACCACCCTTCTGTTTTAAAATACTGTCTCTGTCTGGTGGATAGAAAAAATCTTTGGAGGATATTTTCTTATCTGACTAGAGGAAACAGGTGTTAATATATCCCTCCTTGAGGAATATGTTTATATTATAACACATCATAAAACATTTTTTTCAACTTGAGCCCTCTTTGGTATAATTGAACTGTGGGAAAACTCAGCCGAGATATTTAGCCTGGGGAATTACCAACAAGTGAGACCAACGAGAATCTTAAGATTATTTTTATGAAAATTCCTATCTTTACCGAAGGCACAATCCTAATGCACTTATAAGCTAAGGATGTTAACAGAGAAGAGCGGGTTAAACAATCTCAAGCCGAAGGGATACAAAGAGAGGAAAGAAATACTGCTTATGATACTAAGGCCCCGTTGCCTAAAGTCGAAAAAGGTTCCGCCTATGACCTTGCAAGCTATCTTCCTGTAGGCAATCCCGTTGAAAAAATTCATGGTTGGAAAAAACAAGGTGCGGACATTTGTTATTTGCCTTCAAGAAGAATTAAAAACGAAATAGATGTTATCCGATGGGTATTAAAAAAATACCACTTTCCCGATTCAGCTAATCTTTTTTACCGCCGACAGGAAGAAAACTATCAAGATGTTGCCGAAAGAGTTTTGCCTGATGTGCTAATCGAGGACGATTGCGAAAGCATCGGAGGAGAACCAGAGATGACCTATCCCCAAATAAAGCCAGAATCAAAAGAGAAAATCAAAGCCATTCCAGTTAAAGAATTTGGAGGGATAGACCATTTGCCAGATGACGTTGATAAACTAAAAAGTTATAATTGGAAATAGATGGATAGAAAAAACAAAGACCAGTGCTGTCAAAAATTTGATCCAAAACTCTGGGATCAAAAAACCCATCATTGGAAAAACAAGCTTTTTATCAAAGATACCGTTCCTCAACTTTTCCATATGCCGTTTCCCCCCATGATAGGGAGGATGATTCAAAGACAATGGAAAAAAGCGCAAGATGCCGGGGCTGCCCCTAAGATGAAAGATTTCCTCTGGCTCTCCTATGATCCTTCTCCTTGGAAATCTGAGCATTACATCGCGGTTACAAAAAAAGTTCCTAATGCCAATAATGCCAAAATCACAGGCACATTTATCAGCAAAGTCTTTGATGGCCCTTATAATGATCCGCCAAAATGGGTTAAGGAAATGGATGAATACCTAGAAAAAAAGGATAAAAGATCAAAAAAATACTATTTTTATTTCACCACTTGCCCAAAATGTGCCAAAAAATATGGGCATAATTACGTTGTTGTTTTTGCCCAGGTTAAATAGCGTTTCATCCTCATGGTAGAAAAAACTCCTGACACTTTTGATATTGATATCCAGGGAAGTCATCCTATAAAATAGGAGAGATGAAAAGGACAATTACTCTCTGCTCCAGCGCTCAGTTTTTTAGAAAGGCGATTGAGGTTGGCAGGGAACTTGAGGAACTTGGTTTTAAGGTGATTCTTCCCCAGACGGCGGTTATGATGAAGAGGAGTGGTAATTTTGATGTCGCTTCTTACAAAACCTGGTTTAAGGATAAAAAGGATTATCAAAAGAAAACAAAGCTTATAAAAGACCATTTTAAAAAGGTTGAAAAGACCGAGGCGATTTTGGTTCTCAATGAAGAAAAAGAGGGTCTTCCCGGCTACATTGGCGGCAACACCTTAATGGAAATGGGCTTGGCTTTTTTCCTTCAAAAGCCGATCTTTATTTACAACCGGATTGATAGTCGTTTAAAATTCAAGGAAGAGGTTTATGGCTTGAACCCGATTTTTATTAACCGGAACTTGAAGGTTATTGCCGAAAAATTAGGATGAAATATAAAAACATTGCCATCTCGGGTGAGATCATTGCTTCAGGATCAACCACCCTGGCTTGGGAGTTGGCCAAAAAACTGGGCTGGCGGTTTCATATCGCCGGCGAGGTTTTTCGCCAGTATTGCCAGGAAAGAGGCTGGCCGATTGAAAGATACAAGGATATTCCCGAAGAGATTGATCGGGAAGCTGATGAAAAAGCCCGGGAAATGTTTGAGAAGGAAGAGGGGATTGTTTACGAAGGCTGCTTGGCAGGCTGGATTTCAAAAGACTTGGTCCATGTTTTTCGGGTTCTTTGTGTGGCCCCGCTTGAGGTTCGGATCAAACGCTTTGCCCAAAGAGAAAGAGTTTCCCCGGAAGAGGCCAGAGAAAAAGTTCTTTCCCGTGACAAATCAACGACCGAAAAACTGAAAAAGCTTTATAAGATCAAAGATTTGTTTGATAGGGAGTATTTTCATCTCGTTTTAGAAACCGATAAAATGACTCTTGAAAAGGAAGTGAAAGCTGTTCTTGAGAAAATGGCCAATCCGGGCTAGATGGGTCTTGTTGGCCTTTAAGAAAATATGTTACCATTTTCTAAATGAAACCAAGTCGATTTTTTATTATCTTTCTTCCCTTAGCCGGCCTGATTGGCTTGGCTGTTTTGGCAATTAGCGTGGGCCGGCCTTATCTTCTTAAACAAGAGCTGGAAAGCGAGAAGTTGATTGAAACAATTAAAACAGCCAGCGGTGATTTTAAACCGGAAGATTTATCAGCCGTTTTTTTAAACAAAAAGGTCGCCTCTTTGGAATCTGAACTTTTTCCCAGCCAGGAATCATTAACTCTTGGCGAGAAACAGCAAGTTCTTTCCGCTGTTGATGGGGAGGAAAAATGGATTGAGATTGACCTTTCTGACCAGAGAATCTATGCCCATGAGGGGGAAAGGATTGTTTATGAATTTTTAACCTCCACTGGTAAATGGGCGCCTACCCCAACCGGGACTTTTCGGATCTGGACTAAGCTGCGCTACGCGAAGATGAGCGGTGGTTCCCGGGCAATGGGGACCTACTATTATCTTCCTAACGTGCCCTACATCATGTATTTTTACAAGGGTTACGGCATTCATGGCGCCTATTGGCATAATAATTTTGGCACGCCGATGAGCCATGGCTGTGTTAATCTGGCTATTCCGGATGCCGAAAAGCTTTTCTACTGGGCCGGCCCCAGTCTTTCCGAAGGAAAGAATGTGGCTTATCCCACCAAAGATGACCCCGGCACTTTGGTTGTCGTTCATGAATAAAAAATAAGGCTTGACAATTAGCAGACCGTATGCTAGACTGCTAAAAACTAGATTAGAAAATGGCCATTCTTCTTGATTCAAAACAGCAAGAAAAAACACTCCCCTTAGTGGCGATTCGCGAGGGAGTGATTTTCCCTCACACCGAAGTGGTTTTAACCTTTGGTCGGCCTAAATCTCTGGCGGCAATTGAGGCCGCCTCCAAGTCAGGCCGGCTGATCGCCCTTTTGACCCAGAAAAAGCCCCGAATTAATGACCCCAAAAAGGAAGACCTTTATTCAGTGGGGACTTTGGCGACCATTGAGCGGGTTTTGCGGACCAATGGTGAGCTTCACGCCTTGGTTAAAGGCGTTGCCAGGGTTCGACTGGAAGCAATTGAAAGCGAAAACCCCTACCTGGTGGGCAAGATCAGCGAGATTATGGAAATTATTGAGGATTCAGACAAGACCAGGGCTCTTTGCAAGCATTTGACCGTTAACTTTAAAAAAGCGGTTGATCGGGGAAAACAGGTTGATTTTATGGTTTTCATGAGGCTGATGGGCGAGATAGGCGCTTCTGAGTTGGCTGACCAGATTGCCTATACTTTAGACATTAAAACCTCGGAGAAGCAGGCCCTTTTGGAAACTCCGGAGGTTCGCAAACGACTGGAAAAAATTGCCAACCATCTTTCCCAGGAAGTTAAAATTTTAGAACTTGAGAAATCAATTTCTTCAAAAACCCAAAAGCGTTTTGACAAGACTGTTCGGGAAGCGATGCTCAGGGAGCGGAAAAAAACAATTGAGAAGGAATTGGGCGAGCAGGAAGATGAAGATGAGATTAAGGAGTTAAGGCAAAAAATCAAAAAGGCGAAAATGTCCAAGGTAGCTGAAGAAAAGGCCAGCAAAGAGCTTAAGCGCCTTTCCAAAATGGCTCCCCAACATCCGGAGGTGGGTTACATCAGGACCTATCTTGATTGGCTAACGGAAATGCCCTGGAGTTTTTCTACCCCCAACAAGACCACCATTACCCGGGCCGCCAATATTTTAGACGAGGACCATTACGGCTTGAAAAAGGTTAAAGAACGGGTGGGAGAGTATTTGGCGGTAATGAAGTTAAAAGAAGATGGCAAGAAGAAAAAGAAAAAGAGAAAAGAAAAAAAGACCGAAAGGGAAGAGGTTGGAGGACCAACAATTCTTTGTTTTATTGGTCCGCCGGGGGTTGGTAAAACCTCAATTGGCAAATCAATTGCCCGGGCTTTAGGCCGGAAGTTTGTCAGGATGTCTTTGGGCGGGATCCGTGATGAGGCCGAAGTTCGCGGTCACCGCCGGACTTATGTTGGGGCCATGCCCGGCCGGATTATTCAGGGAATTAAAAACGCCAACAGCAACAACCCGGTTTTTATGCTTGATGAGATTGACAAGGTCGGTAAGGATTTTCGGGGCGATCCCTCGGCAGCTCTTCTTGAGGCTTTAGATCCAGAACAGAACTATGAATTTTCTGATCACTATTTAGAGGTTCCTTTTGATTTGTCTAAAGTAATGTTTATTACCACCGGCAATATTTTAGACACCATTCCTCCGGCTTTGCGCGACCGGATGGAGGTCATTCGTTTTCCGGGTTATACCGAGGAAGAAAAGTTCAATATTGCCAAAAGGTTTTTATGGGCAAAACAGCTTCGCTTTAACGGTTTAACAGCCAAGGTGGTTAAACTGGCAGACCCTGCCTTAAGCCATATTGTCCGCCGCTATACCCGGGAAGCAGGCGTCCGGGAGCTGGAAAGAAACTTGGCCACCATTTGCCGGAAACTGGCCAGGAAAATTGCTGATAAGAAAAAAGTCAAAAAGACAATTTCCAAAAACGACATCCGAAAATTCCTGGGACCGGCAAAATTCACGGAAACTTTAGCGGAGAAAAAGGACGAAGTCGGCATGTCCACCGCCCTGGCCTATACCCAAGCCGGCGGCGATATCTTATTTATTGAAGTGGCCCTGATGCCCGGCAAAGGCAAGCTTCTTTTAACCGGTAAACTGGGTGAGGTGATGAAAGAATCGGGCAAGGCGGCTTTATCTTATGTGCGGAGTCGCTGGCGGCAGTTGAAGCTGCGGGAATCTTTTTACAAAAACCTTGATGTCCATATTCACGTTCCTGAAGGAGCCGTTCCTAAAGACGGTCCTTCGGCTGGGGCAGCCATTGCTGTGGCCTTGGTTTCGGCCCTGACCAAAAAGCCAGCTGACCGCCAACTAGGGATGACCGGCGAGATTACCCTTCGCGGCCGGATATTGGAGATAGGGGGCGTTAAAGAAAAGGTCATTGCCGCCCATCGGGCGGGTTTAAAAACCGTGATTTTGCCGAAAAACAACCAAAAAGACCTTGAAGATGTGCCCCAAAAGATTAAAAAAGATATTAACCTGGTTTTTGCTTCCCACATGGATGAGGTTTTAAAACTTGCCTTAAAGAAAAAGGGAAAAGGCAAGATTTGACTTCCCTCTCAAAGGCTTTTAGAATAAGATTGTGGACTGGATAAGGAAAAACAAGTTAGCCTTATTTTTAATTGTCATCCTTCTTTTCTTTCTTATAAGAGATTATCTTCCCGGTTTTTGGTTTTCTCGTTTGGGTTTGGAAAAAAGGATCGGTTTGGAGCCGGCAATGGAAACCTCAATTGGGGGGGTGGGAGGTGCTGATCTTTTAAGAACCCAAAGCCTTTTGCCTGTCCCTTTTTCCAAGTCAGCCCCGGTGGAGCAGGAAGAGCGGCTGGTGATTGAAGAGTCTTCAATGTCTTTGGTGGTAGAAAACGTCAGGGAAGCTGGGGACAAGGTTGTTGATAAAGCCAAACAGGTGGGCGGCTTTATGGTCAGCACTTCCTTAACCCGGCCGGAAGAAGCCCCTTTTGCCACCGTCGTTGTCCGGGTGCCGGCTGAAAAATTTCAAGAAGCGCTTGATCATTTTCGCGGCCTTTCCGTTAAGGTTTCCTCAGAAAATATTTTAGGCACTGATGTAACCGCCGAATACGTGGATCTTGAGGCAAGGCTGGCCACCTTGGAAAAAACCAAAGCCAAATTTGAAGAGATCCTTGTTGAAGCGGTCGAAGTTCAAGACATCCTCCAGGTCCAAAGGGAGTTGATCAGGCTTCAGGAACAGATTGATGCTTTAAAAGGAAGGCAGAAGTATCTGGAGCAGACTGCTAAATTGGCAAAAATTACTGTTTATCTGTCAACCGATGAGTATGCCCTGCCTTATGTGCCAGCCAGGCCTTTCCGGCCGCAGTTGATCTTTAAACTGGCTGTTCGGTCACTGGTTAGTGCCTTGCGCGGCCTGGCGACCGTGATAATCTGGGTTGGTGTTTACGTTATTGTCTGGGGCCCGGCTCTTTTGATCTTCATCCTGGCCAGGAGATGGTGGCAGAAGAAAAACTCCTAGAAAGAAAACTTTTCCAATTAAAGAGAGATGAGCTTGTTAGTGGTTTCATCCCAGCATTCGGGGACCATGCTGGCGGGGAAGCTGTAATTTTTGATATCCTCGCAAAGCACTGATCCGTTGCCGTCGGCAACGATAACCCATTCACCACTCACTTTGGCTGCCAGCCACCAGCCGCCGCCGATTTCACCTTCAAAGCGGACACCGCCGTTGGCGTACTCGTTGTCATTGCTTTCAATAACCACGTTAACATCAGTTAAGGGTTTGTTGTATTTGTCAGCAAAAGCCTGGCGGATTTGTTCAAGATCGGAAATTTCCTCACCTTCTGTTGGGGTAACCGGAATGGCGGTGGGTGAAGGTAAAATCTCCTCAGGTGTGGGAGTGGTGGTTGGCTGGTTAGTGGGAAGAGCAATCTTGGTTTGGTAAAACCAAAAAAGGCCGGCGCCGGCAATTAAAAGAAGGATAATGGCGGTTACGGCTAAGAAGATTTGGAGGAAATTATTTTTCATCTCTGTTGCCTTTTTTTATCATAGATTTTAAAAGATTGCAAGGTTTCCCTTTAAGGGAAGCAATTTGGCCAAATGTTGCCTCGGCCAATTGAGAGGATAAAAGCGGCTGTCTTAATTGCTTCTTCGGCGTTAAGGCGCAAATCAAGGCTTGGATCCTCACCCATTAATTGACGATTGTTTTCCCAGGTGGTTGGGTTAAATTGATAAAGCCCGGCATAAGGACCATTAATGGCGGCTGGATTGAAGTTAGACTCACAGATGGCAACATACCTTAACACGTTGGGATCAACCCCATATTGGTCAGCATAGATTTTAATCAAGGCGTTAATCTGTTCTGTATTATAGACAGGCTGAGGAAAAGGAGTGGGGGTGGGTGTCAGCGTAGGAACAGATGTAGGCGTAGGTGTGGGGGTAAAGGAAGGGGCTGGGGAAGGAGTTGAGGTTGGGGTGGGGGTGGGGGTGGGAAAAGATATGGTAAAAAATCCAGGAAGTTTTGTGTTTTGGTTGTTAGCCAAAAGAAAAAGGGAGGCTGAAACGAAACCGATTAAAAACCCTAAAAAAAGAAATCTTTT
>Ga0307379_10009598_pt1 | contig 12897 bp, 10 predicted proteins | sample UN2MG_FD_202237 | JGI IMG/M metagenome (GOLD analysis project Ga0307379, IMG submission 202237) | Soil microbial communities from Risofladan, Vaasa, Finland - UN-2 | ecosystem: Environmental > Terrestrial > Soil > Coastal area > Acid sulfate soil | place: Finland: Risofladan, Vaasa | collected... | reverse complement strand
CAGTCGCTGAGGTGCAACGGTTCGGCGACATCAGCTAGTCGATTGCGCCCGCTCTGCTCACTGGCGGCTATCGCCAGCTTGCGCCAGTGTTCCGTCTTGCGCTCCGCCCGCCCCGGTGTCAATTTGATGACTGACCGTGTTGTGGCCAGAGGCTGGATCCGGGTGATTCCCAGTTCCACGGCCTTCTGTATGGTGAAGTCCATGCGTTCGCCGCTTGACATGCCCTGGGCGAGCAGCAAATCAATTGGGCTTTCTGCGCTGCGGTCGTCGAATGGGCCGGTTCTTGCTAACACAGTATTACGTTCGATTCGGCAGATGCTGGCTTGATACTCTCCGCCAAAACCGTCAAACAACACGATCGGGTCACCCACCTGGAGCCGCAACGCGCGCACGGCGTGGCGCGCTGTGTCGGCGGGCAAACCCACTTCTGCTCCACTGGCGAGCTTGTGGGGAATGAAGAATCGGGCTCCCGGCTTCACGCGGCGCTTTTGTATACTTTTGTTCATTGTTAAAATTCTGCCATGCAGCAATTAAACGGTCATGATGTCCTTGCGTGGTTCAGCGTGACCATCATGCTCCCGGCGTTCCCTGCCAAGGTTGATTGATTGTATGGGCACAGCAATTATTCCGTGTCCGAGAATTTTTCAGCTGCACCGCATCGAACCGACGGCGATTGAAGAAATCGACGAGTACCCGGCGAAGGCGCTGGCCTGCTGGCTGCGCCATGGCTATTTCCCGGGTGCACCGGCTACGGGGTCACCGGGTGTTAGCGAACTGCGACCCGGAACGGCAGTCCAAGTTTCTCCTGCAAAAAGTGTTTTGAGGTAAATGAAAGCGGCACTTAGCGAGTCAGCAAGCACACTTGAACGTCTCAGTGCGTTGGTTCGTCGCGTCGCCGCCGAAGAGGTCATGCCCCGCTACCTCAAGGTAGCCCACCATCGAAAAAGCGATGGCAGCCTTTTCACCGAGGCCGATCTGGCCGCCCAGGACCGTTTGACCCAGTTTCTGCCGACGATTGTCCCCGTTGCGGTCGTTGGCGAGGAGATGCCGCTGGAGGTGCAGCAGCAGCGTTGGTCGGCAGGTGAGAACGGTGTCTGGTGTGTTGACCCCATTGACGGGACTTCCAACTTTGTCAACGGGCTGCCGTATTTTGCGATCTCTGTCGCCTTGATGCGACAGGGACGCAGTGTTCTCGGCGTTGTTTATGATCCGGTGGCGGACGAGTTGTTCTGCGCCGAACGTGGTGCCGGGGCGTTCCTGAACGGCGAGCGCTTGCCGATCAAGGAGCGAGTGCCACAACTGAAGAACGCCATGGCCGAGGTGGATTTCAAGCGCCTGTCCGCGCCGCTGGCCCAGGCGCTTGCAGCATCACCGCCGTATTCCTCGCAACGAAATTTTGGCGCCAGCACACTTGAATGGTGCTATGTGGCAGCAGGCCGCTTTGACGTCTACCTGCATGGCGGCCAAAAGCTGTGGGACTACGCCGCCGGTTCTCTCATCCTCGAAGAGGCGGGTGGATTGATGTGCTCGCTCGATAATGATGATTTCTGGGCCGGGGAGGGCTGGAAGCGTTCGGTTCTTGCCGCCCGTACCCCCGAGCTTTTTGATTCCTGGGTGCAGTGGGTCCGCGCTCGAATGTAAGCTCCCGATCCTGTCTTCCTGAGAACTGCTGCATTGCATCACCTGTCTTGACCGGTTAATGCCGAGTCGGTATCGTGAACGGTTTTCCGCAACAATCTGCCGACTCAGGTGTAGCCATGGAAATGACAGAGGCCCAGACCACAGAATTGACCGGAGCCGAGATCGTCTCGCGCTGTCTCGCCGAAGAGGGGATCGAGTTCGTATTCGGTTACCCGGGTGGCGCGGTTCTGCCGATTTATGATGAGTTGTTCAAGCAGGAAAAGGTCAAGCACATCCTTGTCCGGCATGAGCAGGCCGCTGTCCACGCTGCCGATGCGTACTCGCGCTGCACCCAGAAGGTCGGTGTTGCCCTGGTGACATCCGGGCCCGGCGTGACCAATGCCATTACCGGTATTGCTACGGCGTATATGGACTCGATCCCCATGGTCGTGATTACGGGTCAGGTTCCAACGCATGCCATCGGTCAGGACGCGTTTCAGGAGGTCGATACCGTCGGTATTACCCGGCCCTGCGTCAAACACAACATTCTGGTCAAGAATGTGGCGGACATAGCGCCATCGATCAAGAAGGCTTTTTACCTTGCGGCAACCGGGCGTCCGGGACCGGTTGTGGTCGACATTCCCAAGGATGTGACGCTCGAGAAGGCTAATTATTTCTATCCGAAATCTGTGTCACTGCGTTCCTACAACTTGGTGACCAAGGGCCACAACGGACAGATCAAAAAAGCGATTCAGCTCCTGATGAATGCCAAGCGCCCGGTTATCTACAGCGGTGGCGGCATCGTGCTTGGCAACGCAGCGGCGGAGTTGACGCAGATGGTGCGCAAACTGGGGTTTCCCTGCACCAACACACTGATGGGTCTTGGCGGTTATCCGGCGACGGATCCCCAGTTCCTGGGCATGCTGGGGATGCACGGTACCTATGAGGCAAACATGGCGATGCAGAACTGCGACGTTCTGATCGCAATCGGGGCGCGCTTTGATGACCGCGTGATCGGTAATCCGAAGCACTTCGCCCAGGAAAGCCGCAAGATTATTCATATTGACATTGATCCTTCATCGATATCCAAGCGGGTGCGGGTTGATGTGCCCATCGTCGGTGATGTGAAAGAAGTCCTCGCCGAACTGAATCGTCAGCTTGAGGAGGCGTCGGACAAAGTCGATGCCGACGGGCTCAAGCAGTGGTGGGAACAGATCGACACCTGGCGGACGCGTGATTGCCTTAAATATGACCGCGCCAGTGAAATCATCAAGCCGCAGATGGTGGTGGAAAAGCTCTACGAGCTGAGCATCGGCAAGGACGTTTATGTGACATCGGACGTCGGGCAGCACCAGATGTGGGCCGCGCAGTTCTACAAATTCGACCAGCCGCGCCGTTGGCTCAACTCAGGTGGTCTGGGAACGATGGGCGTGGGCCTGCCTTACGCGATTGGCGCACAGTTCGCCCACCCTGAAGCAACGATCGTCTGCGTGACCGGTGAGGCGAGCATCCAGATGTGCATCCAGGAGCTGTCTACCGCCAAGCAGTACCGGCTGCCGTTGAAGATCGTCAACCTCAATAACCGCTACATGGGTATGGTCAGGCAGTGGCAGGAGTTCTTCCACGGCAATCGCTACGCCGAGTCCTATATGGATGCTCTGCCCGACTTTGTGAAGCTCGCGGAGTCCTACGGCCACGTCGGGATGCAAATCCACAAACCAGGTGACATCGAGGGGGCGCTGAAAGACGCGTTTGCCCGCAAGGACGATCTGGTGTTCATGGACTTCATCACCGACCAGACCGAGAACGTCTTTCCCATGGTTCCGGGCGGCAAGGGTTTGTCTGAAATGATCCTGGTGTGATGATCGCGCCGGGCTTACAACACGAATAAAAGACTTAAGACATGCGCCATATTATTTCCCTGCTTCTGGAAAATGAAGCAGGCGCCCTTTCTCGCGTAGCCGGACTTTTCTCCGCGAGGGGCTACAACATCGAGTCGCTGACCGTCGCCCCGACTGAAGATCCGTCGTTGTCGAGAATGACGATTGTGACCAGCGGCTCCGATGATGTCATCGAGCAAATCAACAAGCAGCTGAACAAGCTGATTGATGTAGTAAAAGTCGTCGATTTATCGGAGGGGATGCATATCGAGCGCGAGCTCATGCTGGTAAAGGTGCGGGCAACCGGCAAGGATCGCGAGGAAATGAAACGCATCTCTGACATATTCCGCGGCCGCATTCTCGACGTTACCGACAAGACCTACACAATAGAGCTGACCGGAACCGGCGCGAAGCTCGATGCTTTTATCGAGGCATTGGAGAAGGGCGCCATACTTGAGACAGTACGCACGGGTGCTTCCGGCGTCGGGCGAGGCGATCGCATTCTGAAAGTGCAGTAATCCAGTCGCAGAAGCCTCCGTCGCATCGATTCTGGCGGAGCGCCTCGCGCGAGGAAAAACAATCAAGAGGGGATCATGAAGGTCTACTACGACAAGGACGCAAATCTGCGTCTGATCAAAGGAAAGAAAGTCACCATTCTTGGCTACGGCTCGCAAGGCCATGCCCATGCGCTCAATCTGAAGGATTCGGGTGTCAAGGTTACGGTCGGTGTGCGCAAGGGTGGTTCCTCATGGAACAAGGCGAAGAAAGCCGGCTTTGAAGTAAAGGAAATGGGTGCTGCGGTGAAGAGTGCCGATTTCGTCATGATGCTGCTGCCCGACGAGCACATTGCCGATGTCTATCGTGACGACGTCGAACCGAATATCAAGAAGGGTGCGACGGTCGGGTTCGCGCATGGTTTCAATATTCATTTCGGACAGGTTGTTCCGCGTTCTGATCTCGATGCCGTCATGGTGGCGCCGAAGGCGCCGGGACATACAGTGCGAGCCACGTATGCCCAAGGCGGGGGCGTTCCCTGCCTGATCGCGGTTCACCAGAACCCGACCAAGAAGGCGCGTGATGTTGCGCTGTCTTACGCCTCGGCGATCGGTGGCGGCAAGGCCGGCATTATCGAAACCAATTTCCGTGAAGAGACCGAGACCGATCTGTTTGGCGAGCAGGTTGTGCTTTGCGGGGGGACGTCCGCGCTGATCCAGGCCGGATTCGAGGTGCTGGTTGAAGCCGGCTACGCGCCCGAAATGGCGTATTTCGAATGTCTGCACGAGCTCAAACTTATCGTTGATCTGATCTACGAGGGGGGCATAGCGAACATGCGTTACTCCATCTCGAACAATGCCGAGTACGGTGACATCAGTCGCGGCCCGCGCATTATCAATGAAGAGAGCAAGAACGAGATGCGTCGAATCCTCAAGGAAATCCAGACCGGGGTCTATGCCCAGGAGTTTCTGCTGGAGAATATAACTGGCGCAACCAAACTCACAGCGATGCGCCGCATCGCTGGCGAACATCAGATCGAAGTCGTGGGAGAACGCCTGCGCTCGATGATGCCGTGGATCAAGGCCAGCCGCCTCGTTGATAAAACCAAGAACTAGTCAGTAAGCAGTCACTGCGGGGTGTTGTCCCGCCAAGTCTCACAACAAAGCCACCCTGACTGTGTCACCAGACATGCACTCACGCTATCCCCATCCGATTATCGCCAGAGAAGGTTGGCCTTTTCTGGCGATCGCGGTGGTGGTTGCGGCGTGTGTGAACTGGCTCGCTGGCTGGTGGTCTTTGCCATTCTGGCTGGCAGCACTCTTTGTTTTGCAGTTCTTCAGGGACCCGGCGCGCAACGTGCCGGACGATCCTGCCCTTGTATGCTCGCCGGCTGACGGGCGCATTGTCGTTGTTGAAAAAGCGCAGGATCCGTACAACCGGCGTGATGCGTTGAAGATCAGTGTGTTTATGAACGTATTCAACGTGCATTCCAACCGGGCACCCGTCGATGGCGAAGTGATCGATGTTAACTACCACGCCGGTGGTTTTTTCAATGCTGCGCTTGACAAGGCATCGCTGGAGAATGAGCGCAATGCGCTCACGATTCGCATGAAGGACGGCCGCGAATTGACCTGCGTGCAAGTGGCGGGATTGGTGGCGCGGCGCATTCTTTGCTACGTTGAACGGGGAGACCAGCTGAACAAGGGCCAGCGCTTCGGCTTCATTCGGTTCGGGTCGCGCGTCGACCTTTATCTCTCCCCGGCGTCCCGGCCCCGGGTGTCAGTCGGCGACAAAGTGTATGCTGGTGAAACCGTTCTGGCCGAACTGGAGATCCAATCTAGCGAGCAATGAAGTATCCCGACTCCCAGCCGAAGTGGCAGATGCGAAGCGCTTTTCGACGCCAGGGCATTTACTGGTTGCCCAACGCCATTACAACTTGCGGTCTGTTTGCAGGGTTCTACGCCATTGTGCAGGCGATGAACCTGCGATTTGAACTCGCCGCTATGGGTATTTTTGCAGCAATGGTATTTGACGGGCTGGACGGTCGTGTCGCCAGACTGACGAGGACGCAGTCGGCGTTTGGCGCAGAATACGACTCGCTCGCGGACATGGTGGCTTTCGGTGCTGCTCCGGCCCTTGTCTTGTACGAGTGGGAACTCAAGGGAATGGGCAAGCTTGGCTGGCTGGCAGCATTTGTTTTCTGTGCCTGCGCCGCGTTGAGGCTGGCTCGTTTCAATACCAATATGGGGCATGTCGATAAACGTTTTTTTCAGGGGTTGCCAAGTCCCGCTGCAGCCGGATTGGTCGCAGGTTTCGTCTGGGCGATGGAGGCGTACGAAATCCGGGGACTGCCCTGGCTGGCCTGGATGTTGGCCCTGATCGCCGGTTTTACCATGGTCAGTAACATCCCGTATTACAGCGGCAAGGAAATCAACCTGCGTAAAGCCGTGCCGTTCAGGGTGGTTGTCCTCATCGCATTCTCGGTCGTAATCGTGGTGCAGGCGGCGGATAATCTTCCGGAATTACTGTTCGCTGTCTTTCTGCTCTATACGCTCTCGGGTTACGCAATATGGGTATCGAGACGCTCGAAACGGCGTGAAAAGACACCTGTGCCTCCTCGCAAGGAGCCAGGAAGCAGCTAGGTCGCCTGCATCAGGGGCTTGCGGTCGGGGTCAAATACCCATATATTTGATCGCTATGAGTCAGCAACAGCACGGCCAAACGACCCCTCTTCTTGCCAGCCTCCCGCTGCAAGGCCTGCTACTGCGCCGCGGGCGCTAACTACTCTTTCAATCCCCAACAGTTTGCGGGTTCGCTGAAAAAACCCGAGCATCCAAAGACACCCGAGTTGCGCCCGCCACGCCATTGGCCCCGGGTGCAGTTGCAGATCTAGAGTGGAGAGTGACATGACTGACCGATTAATCATTTTTGACACGACCATGCGCGATGGCGAGCAAAGCCCCGGCGCATCGATGACGCGTGAGGAAAAACTTCGAATTGGCAAGCAGCTTGAACGTATGCGAGTCGACGTCATCGAAGCCGGGTTTCCGGCCGCGAGTGATGGCGATTTCGAATCAGTAAGAGCGATCGCCCAGACCGTCAAGGACAGCATTGTTTGTGGTCTGGCGCGGGCGTCGGATGCGGACGTGCGACGAGCTGGTGAAGCCGTCAAGCCGGCCAACGCGGCGCGCATTCATACGTTCATTGCGACCTCGCCGGTTCATATGGAGCGCAAGCTGCGGATGAGCCCGGAGCAGGTGCTTGACCAGGCGGTGAAGTCGGTCAAGCTGGCACGTTCGCTCTGCGATGACGTCGAGTTTTCGCCCGAGGACGCTGGCAGGTCAGAGATCGATTACCTGTGCCGTATCCTTGAAGCAGTCATTGACGCAGGTGCGGGCACTATCAACATTCCGGACACTGTCGGCTACACCGTGCCCGAGCAGTTCGCAGGCATGATCCGCGAACTGCGCGAGCGGATCCCCAACTCCGACAAAGTGGTATGGTCAGTACATTGCCATAACGACCTTGGTCTGGCCGTTGCAAATTCTCTTGCTGCGGTCACTGCCGGTGCCCGCCAGGTCGAATGCACCGTAAACGGCCTGGGAGAGCGTGCCGGAAATGCTTCACTCGAAGAAATCGTCATGGCGGTTCGAACGAGGCAGGACTTTTTCGACTGCGATACCCGTATCGATACGACGCAGATCGTTCCGATCTCGAAGCTCGTTTCTGCGATCACAGGGTTTCCGGTCCAGCCGAACAAGGCGATCGTCGGAGCGAATGCCTTTGCACATGAGGCGGGCATTCACCAGGATGGGGTGCTCAAGCATCGTGAAACCTACGAAATCATGCGCGCAGAGGACGTGGGCTGGACGGCAAACAAACTGGTGCTTGGCAAACATTCCGGGCGAAACGCCTTCCGGCAACGCCTTTCAGAACTCGGGATCGAGCTGGAATCTGTCGAAGCGCTGAACGCGGCATTTGCCCGTTTCAAGGAGCTTGCCGACAAGAAGCACGAGATTTTTGACGAAGACCTGATGATGCTCGCCTCTGACGACACCCTGAGTCAGGATAACGAGCATTTCAAGCTGGTTTCGATTCAGGCACAGCTCGAAACGGGCGAAACACCGCTTGCACGTGTCGTTATTTCAGAAAACGGCGCTGAAAAGGATGCCGAGTCACGCGGTAGCGGCCAGGTCGATGCAACGTTCAAGGCGATCGAGTCAATTGTTTCCAGTGGAGCTGACCTGCAGCTTTTCTCGGTGAATGCGATTACCAGCGGTACGGACTCACAAGGCGAAGTCAGCGTGCGCCTTGCCAAATCGGGACGTGTTGTCAATGGTCACGGCGCCGACACAGACATCGTGATCGCGTCTGCCAAGGCTTATCTGAACGCGCTCAACAAGCTGCGTGCAGGTCCGGAGCGCCTCAACCCCCAGCTCTAGCGTTTACCGTTGCGGCACGCATCCGGCGCCTGGCGACAGGCCGTCGGCCGAAGTCCGATATGACGATGCGTGCCTTACGTGGGGGTTGAAGCGCCGTCGCTGTGGGAAAATCTCCCCTGGTTGGCTATTCTCTAGCCTTTAGGGATTCTTTAATGCATGAAAACGCGAACGCTGGCGCCGCCGGACCGCATCGCATAGTTGTCGTCGGCGGTGGTGCAGGCGGCCTCGAACTGGTCACCAGACTGGGAGACTCGTTGGGGCGAAAAGGTCTCGCTGATGTCACACTGATCGATAGTTCCCGCACCCACCTGTGGAAGCCGTTGTTGCACCGGGTTGCTGCCGGCAGTATGGATCTGAACGATCACGAAATTGATTACCTGGCGCAGGCGCGCTGGCATCATTTCCGGTTTCGACTCGGGCGCATGCAGGGGCTTGATCGTGCAAGCAAGAAGGTTTTGCTGGCGCCCACTCTCGATGAGTCCGGCATCGAAATCATCGCCGCGCGATCGGTTGATTACGACACTATCGTTGTTGCTGTCGGCAGCAAGACAAATGATTTTGGCACGCCCGGTGCGAGCGAGTTTGCGCTGTCGCTGGATGCACCCGCGCAGGCCGCGCGCTTTCACTCGCGACTTCTTAACGCCTGTTTGCGTGCCAACACGCAATCCGAACCGCTGCAACCGGGCCAACTGCACATCGCGATCATCGGTGCCGGGGCAACTGGTGTCGAACTCGCCGCCGAGCTGCACAACACCACGCGCGAACTGGTTGCCTTTGGCCTCGATCAGATCGATCCGGAGCGTGACATCAAGGTCACGCTGATTGAAGCCGCACCAAGAATCCTTCCGGTGCTGCCAGAGCGGTTGTCGGATGCCACGCAGCGCTTGCTTGAGGGAATCAATGTTGATGTGTTGCCCGGCGAACGCGTTACCGAAGTCAGCCAGGAGGGCGTGCATACCCAAAGCGGACGATTCGTTCCGGCCGAGCTGGTTGTATGGGCTGCCGGTATCAAGGCCCCGGAGTTTCTGGCCGATCTGGACGGGCTTGAGTCCAACCGCATGAATCAGCTCATGGTGCGCCAGTCGTTGCAGACGACACGCGATGCAGACGTATTCGCTATTGGTGACTGTGCCAGTTGCACCTGGCCTGGCCGCGACAACGCGGTACCACCACGGGCGCAGGCGGCGCACCAGCAGGCATCTCATCTGGCCAGATGGTTAAGACCGCACATTGAGGGGAAGCCGGTTAAGCCTTGGGTCTACAGGGACTTCGGTTCGCTGGTGTCGCTTGGCAGGCACAGCACGGTCGGCAGTTTGATGGGTGCGCTGACCGGTGGCAGCTTGATGATCGAGGGCTATTTCGCGCGCCTGATGTATCTGTCACTGTACAAGATGCACGAGTACGCGCTGCATGGTTTCGCCAAGGTGTTCCTCGACACCCTGGCTCGATTGATCATTCGCCGTACCGAACCGCACGTCAAACTGCATTGACTGGAGTGGCAATCTGCGTGCGTGAGTGGAGTTGGAAACTGTGGACTGTGGTTATTGCCGGAGCGCTGGTCACGGCCTGCTCGACGCGCCTGCCTTACACCTCCGCAGATCTGGAGCGACAGGCCGCGCCGTCCGAGTTTATGGATCGTGCCGCGGACGATCCCACACTTGCCGATCTGGTCCGTGCCAGCGGTTACGATAAGCAATGGCCGCCGGATCAGTGGCGACTCGATACGCTCACACTGGTCGGACTGTATTTCAACCCTGACATCGATGTTGCCCGTGCCCAGGCCGTGGCGGCCACCGCAGCCCTGAGCACGGCAAGCTCGCGCGCCCCGCTAAGTGTTCAGCTCGCCGCAGAACACCACAGCCGCGAAGTCGACGGCAGCCCCTGGAGTCTCGGCATTGCGATCGGACTCCCAATCGGCACAGAGAACCGTCGCGAGGCACGAGTGATGAAGGCGAGTTTGCTTGCCGATGCCGCCGAGCTTGAGATAGCGGCTTCAGCCTGGCGTGTCCGCAGTGCTGTGCGGGACGCCGTCATTGATCTGAGCGCGTCCAGCCAGCGAGTGCATTTGGTGTCGCAACGGCTGGTCGTGCACGATGAATTGCTGCAGCTGTTAGAGCGACGGGTTGATGCCGGCATGCTCTCGGCGCGTGAGCTTGGGCGCGAGCGTGTGGCGAAAGCGATGGCCGAAGCCGAGTTGGCGATCGAACAAACCAGGCAGTCTGATGCACTTGGCGTGCTTGCTGCTGCGCTCGGATTGCCTTTCGAAACTGTGCGGACACTGCGGATCGCTGACAATCCACTCGATGAAACGAGCGCGATCCCGGATGGCGCCAGCGCGCGCGGCGAAGCCTTGCGCAACCGTCTCGATGTCCATGTCAGCTTGCTGGAGTATGGCGCTGCGGACGCCGAGCTCAGACTTGCGGTGGCCAGGCAGTATCCGGTAGTCGTACTGTCGCCAGGTTTTCTGTGGGATCAGGGCGACAATATCTGGTCGCTTGCAAGTGCTTTTGTCGTGCCGCGCTCGACGCTCGCGGCGGTACGAGAGGCCGAAGCGCGCCGCGATGTTGCGGGCAGGCAGTTCACAGCGCTGCAAATTCGTGTCATTAATGAAGTTGAGCGTGCCCGCGAAGCGATGCAGGTTACCCGTTCAAATGTGAATGCCGGAGCAGACGTCGTCAGACGGGCGCAAGGGCAGCTGGACCGGGCGGGCCGATATTTTGAGTCGGGTGGCGGCGACCGGGTAGATCTGGTGACGGCACGTCTGGCCGCGGTGCAGGCCCGCCAGCACCTGTTGGACGCGCGGATCGTTTGGCGCAAATCCATCGCCCGACTCGAGGATGCCATGCAGCGACCGGTGCTTGGAGACTTCCTGAAATTACCGGATCAAGAAACTGCACCTGGAGCATCGACATGAAACTCACGGCAAATCACATCATCATCGCCCTGATGGCAGTTGTGATTGCCGTGTTGTCGTGGACGCTGATATACGTCTCGCGCGATGAACTGCAGCTCCACGACGAAGAGTACGAAGAAGAGATCGAAACCGAAACGACTGCGACGGTAGAGCAAGGCCGCGCCATCGTCCGTGTCGATCTGCAAAGCCAGAAAGCAAGCGGAATTCGCCTGCAGTCGCTGCCATCGTCTGAGTATGAATCGGCACTTCAGGTCTATGGCAGCGTGGTGAATATCGAAGGTTTGCTTGAAACGCGAGGCCGTTACCTTGGCGCGAGCGCGGAACGGCGGGCATTGGAGTCGGCCCTTGCCGCGGCACAGGCCGATTACCGGCGTGCCGAGGTGTTGTATCAGGATGACCGCAACATAAGCGAGCAAGCGCTGCGCGAAGCGGAGAGCCGCTTTCGGGTTGCGCAGGCCCGCCTGGGTGCCGCGCGGTCGATGCAGTCGGTCTTGCGTGACTCTTTGCTCACCGGTTGGGGTCCGGTGGTTAGCGAATGGGCGATGGCCACGGAGTCTGCCACGCTGCGTGAACTGTCGTCGAGAAGCGCGGCGCTGGTGCAGTTGGTGTTTCCTTATGACCTTCCCATAAGTGCGGCCGTGCCGCGATTGATGCTGGCGCCGGTTACGGCGCGCGAGAACGCGGTTCAAGCGCAGTTTGTATCTGCCGCCCCCCGGGTAAGTGCCGCGCTTCCTGGCAACACTTACTTCTATCTGGTTAGTGGAACCGCTTTACGCGTCGGTGCGCACGTCGTCGCCCGGGTGGCGATGGACGAGGCAGTGGTCGATGGCGTTGTTGTCCCCAACGAAGCGGTGGTGTGGCATGCCGGCAAGTCATGGGTGTACCGCAAACACGACGCCGAAACATTCGGCCGATATGAAATTTCGACAGCAAACGAACTCGGTGAGGGTTGGTTTCAGGCAGTCCCTGCCGACGCAGGTCCGGATGGCGCTATTGCCGTCGAAGCCGGTTCGCCGAATAGCAACTTTTTGAGCCCCGGTGATGAAGTGGTGACCAGCGGGGCGCAGCTGCTGCTCTCCGAAGAGCTGAAGTTCCAGATTCGCAACGAGAACGAGGACTAGGCGGAATGATTGCCGGTCTGGTTCGATTTTCGATTCGGTACGCTGGCGTTGTCGTCGCAGTGGCCGCTACCATCGTTGCCTACGGGCTCTACACCTTGTCGCGCGCCAACCTCGATGTGTTTCCGGAGTTTTCGCCGAGCCAGGTCGTGTTACAAATCGAGGCACCGGGTCTGTCTTCTGAACAGGTCGAAACCCTGGTAACCCAGCCGATTGAAAATGCTCTGGCCGGCGTGCCCGGACTGGACGGGATTCGCTCGCAATCGATACCGGGATTGTCCGTTATCACTGTCATTTTTGAGGATGGCAGCGATACCTACCGCAATCGCCAGGTTGTGAGCGAACGTCTGGCGGCGTTGGCGGCACAGATGCCCGAAGGGGTGGATGCACCCACAATGACGCCGCTGACATCTTCCGCCAGTACCGTG
>Ga0307379_10009596_pt1 | contig 12899 bp, 18 predicted proteins | sample UN2MG_FD_202237 | JGI IMG/M metagenome (GOLD analysis project Ga0307379, IMG submission 202237) | Soil microbial communities from Risofladan, Vaasa, Finland - UN-2 | ecosystem: Environmental > Terrestrial > Soil > Coastal area > Acid sulfate soil | place: Finland: Risofladan, Vaasa | collected... | reverse complement strand
CAATAAACCCTTGCCTGTCTATGGAAAAGGAGAAAACATACGAGATTGGCTATATGTAGAAGATCATTGCGAAGCGATTTGGACTGTCATTCAAAAAGGCAAAATTGGAGAAACCTATAATATTGGGGGAAATAATGAATGGAAAAATATAGATATTGTTAATAAAATTTGCGAATTATTATCTGAAGAAGTTAGTAAGAATCCCCTCGAATTTAAAAAATTGATAACTTTTATAAAAGATAGACCGGGTCATGATTTGCGTTATGCTATAGATTCTACTAAAATTAAAAAAGAATTACACTGGCAGTCTCGAGAAACCTTTGAGACCGGTCTAAGAAAAACGATTAAATGGTATTTAAGTAATCAAAAATGGGTAGATAGCATCAAAACCGGTGAATATAAAAAATGGATTGATATTAATTATTATAGAAGATAAGATTCTTTCATAACAAACCACCAACCATTATCATTAAAAAATATCGTTATTAACAAATAATTCTTATATATACTAAAATCATAATATTTCATTTAAAAGAGAACTAAAAGAGTAAATAACAATAAATATTGAACCATTATTGCATATACTGCTAAAAATTTTATAGAAAGCGTGAAAGAGATATGAAAGGAATCATTTTATCCGGTGGCTCTGGTACCCGGCTCTATCCTTTAACTAAAATAATATCCAAACAATTATTACCTCTTTATGATAAACCGATGATTTATTATCCTTTATCAGTATTAATGCTATCAGGAATAAGAGAAATTCTTATAATATCTACACCTCAGGATATTAATTTATATAAAGCATTGCTGGGAAATGGGAAACAAATTGGCTTGAATTTTAGTTATGCTGTGCAAGATAAACCAAGAGGTTTAGCTGATGCCTTTATTGTGGGTGAGGATTTTATTGGAAAGGATAAAGTTATCCTAATTTTAGGAGATAATATATTTTACGGACAAGAATTTATCGAGAAATTAAGACGAGCAGTAAATAGAGATGAGGGAGCGACTATATTCGGATATTATGTAAATGACCCCACACAATTTGGAATAGTTGAATTTGATGAGCAAAGAAATGTTATTTCATTAGAAGAAAAACCAAAACACCCTAAATCAAATTATGCTATACCAGGATTATATTTTTATGACAATGAAGTAATATCAATTGCAAAGAATATTACACCATCTGATAGAGGGGAATTAGAAATAACTGCAGTTAATAATGAATATTTAAAAAAAGGAAGATTAAAACTTGAAATATTAGGCAGGGGAATGGCCTGGCTGGATACTGGAACCTTTAGCAGCTTACAAAAAGCGGGAAATTTTGTAGAGACTATCCAGACCAGACAGGGATTGTATTTGGCTTGTATAGAGGAAATAGCTTATAGAAAAGGATATATAGATAAAGAACAGCTATTAAAATTAGCTAAACCATTAAAGAAAACAGATTATGGAAAATATTTAATAAGTATAGCTGAGGAAATCAAAACAATTGATGAAAGTAAATATTAAGCCTGGAGAGTGCAGGCTGTGCAGACATATCTTTAAGCGTCAGAGAAGTTATAACGATTATTGGAAAAATTATGAAATACAAAGCTAATGTGGTCTCAATAGAAAAAACAGAATTTCAATCTGTTACGATTTCAAATGAGAAGTTACTTAATGGAATAGGCGTTGATAATACGTTTTTTACTCCTTTCGAAGATACTATAAAGGAGTTTATATGCTAAATAACTATAAAAGATACATCTTCTTTTCAGATCTACACGGTAATTATCATGCTTTGCAGTATTTCTATGAATATCTTAGAAATCTAAAAGAGAAAACCAAGGTATACTTTTTAGGTGATTTAGTTGGATATTATGAATTTGATCTTAGGATTATGGAAATATTTTATAAAATGATTTCTGAGTTTGATCTTGTATTGATTTTAGGAAACCATCACGCCAAACTATTAAATACATATTTTTATACTTCTTTTAATGCAAATTGCCCTATCCTTCTTTATGGAGATATTCTCATTAATGGAAGCATGCGCAAACAAATCAAAGACCTTCTTGGATTGTCAAAGATAACTGAACAGACCAAGATTTTTAATCGCAACACAATAATAAGCCACGGAGGAATAACAGACCCGCTAAATGACTACTATTATCCTGATTTGAAATTTTTAGATTATAACCAAAAAAAATTCGAAAAAAATACAGATTATATTTTTGGACATACCCATCATTGCTTTTTACACGAAGATAATAACCATAGAAGATTTATAAATGCTGGATCATTGGGAATACCAAGAAATAAAGAGATCTATGGTAGTTTTCTAGAAATCAAACCCGATACTATTGAAATAAAGAAAATAAAATATGATCTAGATTTACAATTTGAAGATAATAAAAGGTTACCAAATTCTATAAAAAACAGAGTATACTTTGGAGAAAATTCTAAATATGCAGATGAAAACTTGGAAGCATTTAATTCCTTAGAATTGAATATTTTTAATAAATGGAAACTAAATACTAAAATATTCAAAAGGTTGGTTGTTATAAATAATGAGACAAAGATTTTAAAGTTAATGGATGGATACTTACGAATAGAGAAAAATGTAGAGAAAAAATATGACAATATTGATTCTTTAGTGGAGGGATTAAATGATGAGATATAATGTATTGGTCACGGGAACAAGTTCTTATGGTGTAGGAGAAGGGCTATTAAAATCAATAAATGAAAGTGAATATAGAAATCAGTTAAATCTAATCGGTGCATCCAACAGCAAATTAACGGCATATAAGAATTTGGTTGATAGTTATTATATACTACCAAATGCAAATCATCCAGATTATTCTAAGGAAGTTAACAAAATTATTAAAGATGAACAAATCCATATCCTAATTCCTGGCTCAGAGGCAGAGACGTTATTTTACAGTCAAAACAAGAGTAAAATTGAAAGTGAACTATATATTGATATCTGGGTAAATGAAAATGAAATTATAAATATTTTTGATAACAAACTTGAAGCGGAAAAATTTTTTATAAATTTTGGGATAAAAACTCCGAAATCTTATAGTGAATGCAAAGAAGAATTTCCTTTAATAATTAAACCTGTAATAGGCAAATCTTCTGAAGGAATCTTTATCGCAAAAGACAAAGAAGAGTATTATGCTGCCAAGAACTTTTATCAGGTAATTGGAGAACAAATAATTGTTCAAGAGTTTATCGAGAAGGAAAAAGAATATTCGGTTTCATTGATTAATCTAGGTAATCGATTAGAAATACTTTCTATGGAAAGGATTTTAAATAAAGGAGCTACTCAGTATGCTAAAATAGTATATAAGCCTGCTATTGAAGATATGGCGAGAGTTTTACATAGTGCACTGGGGGATGAATTAATATTAAATTTACAAATATTAAAGAAAAATAAAGAGTATTATATTTTTGAAATAAACCCTAGATTTTCCGGTAGTGCACCAATGAGAGCCAAGCTCGGGTTTAATGAATTTGACATCATATTTGCTAATAAATATTTAAATAAAGCACATGTGTATCAATTGAAGGAAGATTGTTACTGCATTAGAGGGTATGAAGAGGTGATATATAGTGATAAATTTTAATGTTCCACCTTTCGTTGTAGGAAAGGAACAACAATATATAAAAGAAGCAATAGAAAATAACCATAAACTTTGTGGGGATGGTTCGTTTACTAAAAAGTGTAGCGTGTGGTTTGAAAAAAATTTTAATACGGCAAGATCTTTACTAATTACTTCTTGCACCCATGCATTAGAAATGGCAGCTATTTTAGCAGCTATAAAGCCGGATAATGAAGTAATAGCGCCCTCATATACATTTGTATCGACGGTAAATGCATTTGTACTTAGAGGAGCTAAACTGGTTTTTGTTGATATCAGACCAGATACTATGAATATAGATGAAAATTTAATAGAAAATGCAATTACTGACAAAAGAGGAAAAACCAAAACAACCTAAATCAAATTACGCCATACCAGGATTATATTTTTATGATAACGAAGTTGTCTCCATAGCAAAGAACATTACACTATCTGAAAGAGGAGAATTAGAAATATCTGCAGTTAATAATGAATATTTAAAGAAAGGAAAATTAAAAGTTGAAATATTAGGCAGGGGAATGGCCTGGCTGGATACTGGAACCTGCAGCAGCTTACAAAAAGCGGGGAATTTTGTAGAAACTATTCAGTCCAGACAGGGATTATATTTGGCTTGCATTGAGAAAATAGCTTATAGAAAAGGATATATAGATAAAGAACAGCTCTTAAAATTAGCTAAACCATTAAAGAAAACAGATTATGGAAGGTATTTGATAAGCATAGATGAGGAAATTAAAACAGTGTAAATATTAATTTATTTTCAATAAAATTAAAATATATCAAGGTGAAATAATTGAAAAAATTATCTATTGTAATACCAGTTTATAATTCGGAAAAAACAATTGAAGAAGTTGTTAATGAGATAGAAATTGCAGTTTCTAAATTAAATTCAAAATATGATTTAGAAATTGTACTAGTAAATGATTATAGCAAAGATAATTCTTTACAAGTATGTAAAAATATCTGTAGACATAAACCGTTTGTAAAATTAATCAGTTTTTCAAAAAATTTCGGGCAGCATAATGCTTTGATGGCAGGAATTAAAATTGCTTCTGGTGACTATATAATTTCTATGGATGATGATCTACAAACTCCTCCAACCGAAATGCATAAATTAATAGATGAGCTGGAAAATAATAATCATGATGTTGTATTTGCAAAATATAAAACAGAAAACAAATCAATTTTTAGAGTTTTTGGTAGTTTTGTAAATGATTTAATGGCAAATGCTTTAGCGGAAAAACCTAAAAATATAACAATAAATAGCTATTTTATTATGAAAAGATATATTGCTAATGAAATAATTAAATATGAGCATGCTTATCCTTATATCATTGGACTTATTTTTAGAGTTACTCAAAATGTAGGTAACATATTAATTGAACATAGAGATAGAAAAATTGGTAAAACTAATTATACCCTTAAAAAACTCCTGCAATTATGGTTTAATGGGTTCACTAATTTTTCGGTTAAACCTTTAAGAATTTCCAGTGTTTTTGGATTATTTTTTTCAATTACAGGATTTGTATATTTATTAATTATAATCATTAAAAAAATAATTAATCCTGGGATACCAACTGGGTGGACATCTATAATGGCAGCCATAATATTCTTTGGAGGGATACAATTATTAAGCATTGGTTTATTGGGTGAGTATATAGGAAGAGTATTTTTATCAATAAATAAAAAGCCACAATATGTGATAAAAGAAAAATATAGTATAGATAAAGTGAAGAGTAAGAATGTCAATAATTAAGAACATTAAAGATATTTTATATTTGCAATTAATTTTTGTGTTTTTTTCTTTTATTGGTGTTATTGCCAAAACCGCATCACAATATGTTATTTTCTAAGGAATTTATAAAATATTATATATTAGAATTGTTCCTAATCATGATATATGCATATTTTTGGCAACAAATAATTTAAAAAATTAAATTAGCAGTGGCTTATTCGAATAAAGGGACAGTTATTATTAGGAATTTATTATGGTCGGTATTATTTTTTCAAGAAAACATCTCCATTAATAATATTATTGGAACCATTATAATAATATTTGGAATTGTGCTGGTAACAAGCGATGGCATATAAATATGTATTAATATTTTTATTTTCTGTTTTTATTGCCTCGCTTTCTCAAATTTTTCTTAAAAAAAGCGCAAATAAGAAATATATTAATAGGTGGAAAGAATATCTAAATAAATATGTTATATAAGCATATTTTATATTTTTTATCTCTACAATATTAACTATTATAGCTTACAAGGGTGTTGAATTAAAATATGGCCAGATTATTGAATCTGTCGGTTATATTTTTGTATTAATAACGAGTAAAATATTTTTGGGTGAAATAATAACTAAAAATAAGTTGTTAGGTATTTTTTTAATTATTTTTGGAATATTTATATTTAATTATGATATATTCTATGTAGTATAGAAAATGTTTACTTATTAATGGAAATTTATTACAAGTTTCTTTTAGTTTTTTGCGGAGGTTTTATATTTCTCATATTTTTAAATACTATTTTTGAAAAAGAAATGTTAATGCGAATGTTAATATATTTTAAAAATAAAGTTAAAAAAGGAAATTTATTATGGATAAAATTGTTGAAAAAGTAATCTGGGATTCGGATTTTTTCGATATGAATATTTATAAGATTATTACCAGAATAAACAACCAGGGACAAATAGAATTATTAAATAATTTGATGAAAAAAAAATCTATTGATTTGTATTATTATTTTCTTGATAGCAAGGATGAAGAAAATATAAAATTGTTGGAATTTAATCGTTTTTATTTAGTACAATGTAAAACTAGCTTTGAACTAAACTTATCTGATTATAATAAATATAAATCAAAAGAAACAAGCAAAAAAGTAAAAATATTTAATGACTCTGAATTTAATATTAAGGATTTATATAAATTATCAAAGCAGGTTTACGAAAAAAGTAGATTCTATGATGATAATAATATTAATAAAGATAAAGTAAAAGAATTATATGAACTTTGGATTTACAATAGCTACTACAAAGGATTTGCGGATAACACATATATATACGTAGATAATAATGAGATTTATGGATTTTGTATAATAAAAAATGAAGCAAAAGATATTTTTAGAGTCAGTTTAATATGTGTAGATAAGGAACAAAGAAGTAAAAGAATTGCAAGTAATATGTTATCTAAAATTATTAATGATTATAAGATAAAAAATTATAAAAAATGCATAGTAGCCACCCGGTTATCCAATATTAATGCTTTAAATTTTTATATAAGTAGTGCTTTCAAATTTTATAAATCGGAATTTATTTTTCATAAATGGAATAATAAAAAAGTAGATAGTTCACATGAAAATTTCTTTTAACAAACCTTACACGACTGGTATGGATTTTAGATATATAGACATTAAAAAAATAATTAATCCTGGGATACCAACTGGGTGGACATCTATAATGGCAGCCATAATATTCTTTGGAGGGATACAATTATTAAGCATTGGTTTATTGGGTGAGTATATAGGAAGAGTATTTTTATCAATAAATAAAAAACCACAATATGTAATAAAAGAAAAATATAGTATAGATAAAGTGAAGAGTAAGAATAACAATAATTAAGAATATTAAAGATATTTTATATTTGCAACTAATTTTTGTTTAGACTTTTATCAGAGAATTGTTGGTGCAATCTAAAAATAACTAAATTCTTTTGGACTATTAGATTACAAACTATTCATTTGCTAAATTTTTAGAATGTGATAATAAATATTAACAAATTTAGGAGTGAATAGAATAGTTGCAAAGTAACGTCGTTTTTTAAATTAAAATACCTAATATCACCTAGAATATTTTTAGACAATTTCTTTTGCTTAAGATTTTAATCAAATAAATCAAAATCAAGGGGGTGTTTTTTTGTTAGAGAGTAAAAATATAATTTTAAGAGGCTTAGAGCATGATGATTTAATTTTGCTGCATAAATGGATGAATAAATTTGAACTATTAATAAAGCTACTTAGAATTGAACCTAGCATTAATTATTTTACAGAAAAATGGTACATAAATGTTAATAGTGACAAAAGAAAAAAAATATTTGCTATAGAAGAGAAAACAACAAATTGTTTTATTGGATGCGTAGGTGCTAATGATATTGATTATATTGACAGGAAAGCAAATTTTTATATTTATATTGGCGATGAGACTTTCAGAGGTAAAGGATATTCAAAGGAGGCGATTCATACTTTTTTAATGTATATGTTTGGTTATTATAATTTAAATAAAATTTATCTTGAGGTAAAGGTTAATAATCTCATTGCAATAAATTTATATAAAAAAACTGGTTTTAAACAAGAAGGATTATTTAAAAAAGAAAAGTATATAGATTTTAGATATATAGACATTATTAGGATGGCAATATTAAGGGATGATTATAAAAAATGAGAAAAATTACAATGCTTCAGTCAAATTATTTACCATGGAAAGGTGTTTTTGATATGATACATCGAGTAGATTTGTTTGTGTTTTGTGAACATGTTCAATATACCAAGAAAGATTGGCGAAATAGAAATAAAATACTGACTTCAAATGGACCTTTATGGATAACAGTTCCTGTAAAAAGTAAAAACAGAAGAAATCAACTAATTTACCAAGCTGAGATTTTTCATGAATCTTACTGGCAAATGCAACACTTTAAATCATTTCAATCCAATTATGCAAGAGCGCCATTCTATAAAGAATACAAATGGATAATCGAAGATATATATTTAAGTAGGAAGTGGAAGAACCTTTCAAATTTAAATATTTATACAACTAAATTGATATCCAACGTGTTAGGGATAAAAACAAAATTTATAAATTCTTTAGATTTGAATTGTAAAGGGAAGAAAGATGATATGATTATTGACGTTTGTAAAAATTTAAACGCTGATTATTTTTTATCGGGTCCAGCAGCTAGAAATTACATTGATTCTCGAAAATTTAAAGATGAAAAAATTATATTAGATTACATGAAATATGAATATCCTGAATATAATCAATTGCACAAGCCATTTAATCATTTTGTAACTATTTTAGATTTAATTTTTAATTGTGGTGATAATTCTCCTTATTATATATGGGGATGGAGAAGAAATTTATAAATATATTTCTTAACTGTTCTATTGGAAAAATCGAGGTAAAAATTGAAGGATAAAATTGAATTTTATAAAAATTATTTTTACTTGCATTGCTTATTTTTTTTATATTCCTTAATCTCCGTCATTGCTAAAACTGCAGCTCAATTACAAATGCTTTCTTCAAAATTTATTACTTTATGTTTTGCTGCCTTAATATTATTAATTATATACGCTTTTTTTTGGCAAAAGATTCTTAAAAAATTTTCTTTAGTTGTTGCTATTTCAAATAAGGGGATTGTAGTATTTTGGATTTTTTTATGGTCAGTTATATTTTTTGAAGAGAATATAAAATTTAATAATATTCTTGGAGCTTTAATAATTATAATAGGAATTACGTTGGTAACAAAAAATGATAAATAAATATTTCTTATTGCTTATATTTTCTGTATTTATTGCTTCTATTTCTCAAATATTATTAAAAATCAGTGCAAATAGAAAACATAATAGTAAAATAAGGGAATATTTTAATCCATATGTAATAATTGCTTATAGCATTTTTTGTTTTTCTTTAATATTAACCATACTTGCTTTAAGAGGATTAGAATTAAAAAATGTTCCAATAATTGAATCAACAGGATATATATATATATTAATTTTAAGCAGAATATTTTTAAAAGAAAAAATAACAAAATATAAAATCGGAGGAAGTTTTTTAATCATCTTAGGTATAATTGTATTTAATTTATTCTAGTTTAAAACAAATAATTTAGCGTAAGTTTTAAACATTATTTGAATTTAAAATAATTTAAATTTAAAGAATAGTTGAAGAGTAGTAATTTTATAGAGGTTTTATATTTGATTAATAAAATAAAAGTGGGGGTAAAATATATTGAAGATTCCTTTTAACAAACCATATACAACCGGAAAAGAATTGAATTATATTCAAGATAGCATAAATAGAAATAAAATTTCAGGTGACGGCTACTATACTAAAAAAGTTAATGAATTTATAGAAAAAACTTTTCATGCTCCCAAAGCATTACTAACTACTTCAGGAAGTACTGCCTTAGATATGGCGGCATTGTTACTTAACCTACAACCGGAAGATGAAGTAATACTTCCCTCGTATACTTTTGTTTCTACAGCGAATCCATTTTTAATGGGCGGAGCTAAAATAGTTTTTGCGGAAATAAAAGAAGATACTTTAAATATTGACCCTGATGATATAAAAAGAAAGGTTACCTCCCATACTAAAGCCATAGTACCAGTTCATTATGCCGGGGTAGCTTGTGACATGGATACCATTATGGAAATAGCAAATAAAAATCATATCAAAATTATTGAAGATGCTGCCCAGGGAGTTAATGCAAAATACAAAGGAAAATATTTAGGAACAATAGGTGATATGGGATGTTATAGCTTTCACGAAACCAAAAATTACTCCTGTGGAGAAGGTGGAGCCATTTTAATTAATAAAGATAAGGAATTAATCGAAAGAGCGGAAATAATAAGAGAAAAAGGAACTAATCGGAGTAAATTTTTCATAGGAGAAATAGATAAATATACCTGGGTGGATATAGGTTCAAGTTATTTACCTTCAGATATGTTAGCAGCATTTTTATATGCCCAGTTTGAGCAATTAGATGAAATAAATAATAAGAGGAAATTTATTTTTAATTATTATTATGAACATTTGAAGGAGTTGGAAGACCAAGGAATATTAAGATTGCCTATTATTCCTGAAGGACGTGAATGCAATGCTCATATGTTTTATATATTGCTTAATTCAGAAAAAGAAAGAAACAAATTAATGGCAGAATTAAAAGAAAATGGAATACACGCTGTATTCCACTACATCCCTCTTCATAGTTCACCAATGGGAATAAAGATGGGATATAAGGTCGGTGACTTACCCATAACTGAAAATTTGAGTGGCAGACTCTTAAGGCTGCCTATGTATGCAGACTTAGGAGAAAAAGAATTAGAATATATTGTGGGAGAAATTTATAGGATATTAGGATAAAAATAAAAAATAAAAATATTTTTAGAAATATATTAATTTATGGTGATAAAAGAAATAAATTAACAATAAAATTAAAATGATAACCAATAAAATAAAAGAAAAAAAATATTTTATATTTCTTTAAAGGAGAAACCGTATGAAAATAAATATTTTTCGCCATTTGACTTTGATATTACTTTTTATCATTCTTTCTGCGGCATTGACAATTCGCTTACTGGGGATCGATTTCGGTTTGCCATATGTCTTCTATCCAGACGAAACGGTCATTGTAAACCATGCCATAGCTTTTAGTACAGGCGATCTTAATCCACACTATTTTATCTACCCTTCTCTATATATGTATGTCATGTTTGTAATATATGGATTGACTTATGTGGTTGGGTGGCTGACTGGGATATTTGCGTCAACTGCCGATTTTGCACAGCTTTTTTTTAATGATGTTACTTTGTTTTACCTGCCAGGTCGTTTGATTTCAGCCCTGTGTGGAGTAGCAAGTGTAGCAATGGTGTATTTCTTAGGTCGACGTGCATATAATGTTCGAGTTGGCCTGATATCGGCGTCCTTTTTGGCATTTAGTGTACTTCATGTAGAACATTCCCATTTTCTCAAAACGCATGTTCCAGCTGGTTTGCTTGTGATTATTGGGCTATACATAGCCGTGTCTATTTATAACGGCAAGGATAACTTACGTCGTTATATATTTTGTGGTGCTATTGCCGGTTTAGCTGCTTCCACCATTTATCATGCCGGCTTTGTGCTTGTATCAATGGTTGTAGCATATATGCTGCGTCGGCATGATTCACTAAAAGATGATGATAAGATGCCTAAAATGATTATTATGGTGATTGTCTGTTTTGTGGTTTTTGTATTAGGAACCCCCTTTGCCCTCCTTGATTGGTCATCGTTTATTCGCGACCTAACTGCAAGCGGTGCCGCGAGTTTTAAAGGTGGGTTCTGGGAAAGAGGCACTTTTTATCCTTTTACTTCCTTGTTGACTACTATGGGTTCCCCGTTGGGATTCGTGTCACTGCTTGGCATGGGCTATGCGATTTTACGGCATCGACCGGTCGATCTAATTCTGCTGAGTCAGCCATTATTCGTAGGCGGATTCCTGATGTTGTTTGCAGTCAAACAACCTCACCACATGTTGATTGCTTTCCCTGCGCTTTCCATCCTTGGGGCGTTGTTTGTAGCAGATATTATTGCTTTTCTTATTCGGCCGCGCATCTTACAGGCAGGAATCTTAATTCTGGTGACCATATTACTCCTGATTAATCCAGCAATAATTTCTTTTCAAAACAGTTACAGGATGACCTTACCGGATACGCGAGACTTATCAAAAAACTGGATCGAAGTGAATATAAGCCCCGGTTCTAAAATAGTGATGGACAGTGGGAAGTATTATCTTGGTGAGTTTGGACCACCTGTTCGTTACAGCAAATGGACTCTTGAGCAATTTATTGCCAGGGTAGAGTCTGTTGCTGAAAAATCATTAACGCGAGTAGAAGGATCACGTATCACTGGTTACACTGGAGAGGCGGAGTATTTTAGGCAGTATCTTAAGGCAGTGGATAGTAGTAAGCCTAGTTACGATGTTGTTCAGATCCTTCACGATGAGGCATCTCAAAGAGCGAATGTACTAACCTTGGATGAATATATTTCCATGGGTGTGCAATATGCAGTAGTGAGCAGCAGAGTGAGTTATTACGGCGCAGGTAGTCGGTACCCGCATAAGGCTGCAAAGTACCGTGATTTTTATCAGTCGCTTGAGTCACGTGCTACCTTGCTCAAGGAATTTAAATCTTCTGAAAAAATAGTCGGGCCAACCCTACGCATCTACAAACTTCCCTCATCATCCAACATTAGAAATTAGAGGAATCACTGACTAAGAGTGGGAGAAACTAATTTTATGAAAATACAATTTGTTGATTTGAAGACGCAGTATTATTCAATCAAAGATAAGATTGATCAGGCGATTTTGAGTGTCATTCAAGATTCGGCTTTTACTCCTCAGGCAATGGAGGAGGCAGAGGAAAAATTAAAACATTCACAGCGTAAACAAAATTGGTTGCTGTTCTTTGACAAAATATGCTTAAAACATATTATATTATTTAGTGTTACATAACAGACCTTATAGTGTTAGCG
>Ga0307379_10009595_pt1 | contig 12900 bp, 8 predicted proteins | sample UN2MG_FD_202237 | JGI IMG/M metagenome (GOLD analysis project Ga0307379, IMG submission 202237) | Soil microbial communities from Risofladan, Vaasa, Finland - UN-2 | ecosystem: Environmental > Terrestrial > Soil > Coastal area > Acid sulfate soil | place: Finland: Risofladan, Vaasa | collected... | reverse complement strand
CGATGCGATCGGCCGTCATCAGCAGCCGCGGGTGCTGGTCGGCTATCTTGTCCAGGTACGTGACGGGTTGCCCCTTGGCCGGCGGGTCCTTCTGCGTCAGTATCGGCGCCGGAGGCGGAGGCGGGGCCGCCTTGGCCTGCATCGGCCCGCCCAGCGCGACGGCTACGTCGTCCACCCAGATCGTCTGCATCTTCTCCTTGCCGGAGTCGCCGAAGATCGCCACACCCACGAAGCCCGGCATCTGGGTCTTGTTCCAATCGAAGTTGGCCTTGGTCTTGTCGTCCTGGACGATGGTCAGGCCCTTGGCCGCGTCGAAGTCGAAGGTCCACTTGTGCCAGCCCTGAAGGCGCTTCACCCGCGTGAACTGGCAGTTGAACCAGTTCTTCTGGTCGGAATCGCTGGCGGCGTAGCTCGTGTCGCCGCCCAGGTAGCGGGCGTAGAGGTTGCCCATGACCAGGACTCGCCCGTTCTTGGCGATCAGCCCCCAGCGCGGCCCGACGTAGTAGTCCTTGGGGTTCTTGGGGTTTGAGAGGTCGTCGAAGACCCACATCTCGACCTTGCCCGACCCGTCGTCGTCGCGGAGCTTCCAGACGGCCTGGCCGCCGGGGCCGACCTTCAGCGAGCCGCCCTCGCCGGCGCGATCCTTGGTCTTGTCGATCGTGGCGTCTCCCTTGACGGTCCACTTAGCGAGCGCCCCTTCGTCGTTGAACGTGGCCGTCCCGTCGTCGGCAGCGTCGGCCGGCACAACGCAGGGCAAAGCGAACACCGACGCGGCAATCATTGCTAGCAGCTTTGTTCTCATCTCTTTCTCCCAGATGCTTTCTGCGGCACGGGCCACGCCCCGCTCGTACCTGCCGAGGGGATCTTTCGGCGCGGGCCTGGGCAGACCGGTCAACATAACGCTGGCACGGACGTGTTACAACCCGGTTGATGACAGAATGGGCCGCCGTCCGGACGCGCCGGGAACATCTTCGCCCTTGCCTCGTCAATTGCGAAGGGATAGACTGCCCTGCGTCTGCACGAAGCGGGTTGGCAACGGTCACCACACGCAACCAAGGAACGGGCGTATGAAGGCATGGCAACTGGGAATACCGGCTGTCGCGGCGCTGTTGGCCTGCGGCTGCGTTGACGGCGGAAGGCCGATCGACCACCAGAAGATCATCGCGACGGCCAAGCAGCGAGTGTATCCGGCGCTGGTGTTCGTCAAGCCGATCCAGGAGACGTTCGAGGGCGGCGAGCGGCGGCGGATGGAGGTCTTCGGCTCCGGCGTGATCATCAGCGCCGACGGGTACGTCGTCACCAACAACCACGTGGCGGAGAAGGCCATCGAGGTCAACTGCGTCCTGGGAGACCGCGAGCAGGTGACGGCGACCGTCGTGGGCCTGGACCCCGAGACCGACCTGGCCCTTCTGAAGCTCAAGCTGCCCGACAACCACCCGGCGCTGACGGTGGCCGACTTCGGCGACTCAGATCACGTGGAGGCGGGCCAGTTCGTGATGGCCCTGGGCTCGCCCTTCGGGTTCACGCGGAGCATCTCGCTGGGGATCATCTCCAACACCAAGCGATACATCGGATTCACCACGCAGTACCAGTACAACCTGTGGCTTCAGACCGACGCGGCCATCAACCCGGGCAACTCCGGCGGGCCTCTGGTGGACACCCACGGAAGGGTCATCGGCATCAACACGCTCGGCAGTTGGAGGGCCGAGGGCATCGGCTTTGCGATCCCGGCCAACGTCGTGCGCGACGTGGTGGACCGGCTGAAGGCAACGGCGGCCGCCACCGATTCTGAGCAGTGGCCGGTGAAGGTGCAGCGGGCCTATACGGGGGTGCAGTTGCAGGCGCTGAACGACTTCAACAGCAACACCTTCACGGACAGCCTGCTGGGCGTGCTGGTCCAGAGCGTGGACACCGACAGCCCGGGTGACCGGGCCGGCCTCCGCTACGGCGACATCCTTCTGGCGGTCAGCGGCCAGCCGATCGACGGGGCGTACGTCGAGGACCTGCCGGCGCTGCGGGTGGGGCTGGCCGACCTGCCAACCGACAAGCCGGCGAAGTTCGTGATAGCCCGGCGCGCCGATCGCGGAGGGTCGTCGGCCACCCGGCCAGCAGGCGGCTCCCGGCCGGCCACGCGCTCGACATCGGCGGCCGCGGCGCCCACCGCCTCGGCGCTGGACGCGACCGAGGCGGAGCTGGCCGCCGGCGCGGAAGCCGCCGAGGCCCTGGGCGTCAAGACCGACCAGGTCGGCGGCCGCGCTGTCGTGGAGCTTCTCGTCACCCCCGTGGACCGCGGCAAGTTCGAGGGCGAGGACTTCGACTGCCGGCGCTGGAACATGACCGTCAAGGAGATCACCAAGTTCTCCAACCCTTACCTTCACTTCCTTCACCCGGCCGGCGGGGTTTATATCCAGGGCGTCCGCCATCCGGGCAACGCCTCCGACGCCGGACTGAGCTACAACGACATCATCCTGAAGATCGGCGCCTCGGACGTCCGCACGATCGCCGACGTCAAGAAGGCTTATGAGAAGCTCGTAGACGACAAGACCCTCACCGAGAAGAAGGTCCTTCTCACCATCAAGCGCGGCGGATACATCGAGTGGAAGACACTGAACTGGCAACGGGATTACCTGAAAGAGGACTGACCATGAGATCAGCGGCTTGGCAGCGGATCGTAATGTGCCTCGTTGCGCTGTGGGGGCTTGGTTTGGCACGGGCTGAGGACCCGGCCACCAAGCCGGCCGCCACGCAGCCCGCCACGGCCGCCTCCGCACCGGCACAGGATGAGGACAGCGCCCTGCCCCGGGCGCTGCTGAAGGCCGGCACCGAGTCCTTCGTCATCGTCGAGGTCTGGTACAAGAAGGACCTCTCCGAGTCGGCCCAGGTGCTGGACCGCGACTACCGCATCAGGCAGATGTACGAGGAGTACGTCGATCAGAAACGCTCCGACGAGCGATCCGGCGTGGTGCTGGACGACAAGGGCCACATCCTCGTGATCGACGACGGCCTGGAGGACCGGTTCCTGGATAGGCTCGTGGTCAAGGACGCGAGCAACAAGGGGTTGCCGGCCAAGCGAGTCAAGCTGCTCTTCGACGCGCCGGGAGTGCTGCTGAGGGTGGACGAGAAGGCGGCCAAGCTCAAGCCGCTGAAGTTCGTGCCCCTCAAGGACGCCGACAGCGACAAGACGTTGTTCCAGGCCCGCCACTTCCGCGTGGACGACCAGTGGCGTATCGGTGCGTCGGCCCTCACGCCGGCGGTCATCTACGGCACTGACGAGCCGGAGAATCTGTATTTCGGCTACCGCCAGAGCGGCAGCTACTCGCGCCGTTACAGCGGTTCGCCCACGATCATCGCCAACGCCGACGGCGAGCCGCTCGGCGTGGGGTTGGCGCCCTTCATGGACCTCCGGCAGACCGAGATACTCTGGAAGGGTCCCGACCTCATCCAGGGCAAGGGAATCGACTGGCAGGACCTCGCCAAGGCCGAGCAGGCCACGCGCAAGGCACTCATGGAGGCGGTGCAGGAGGTCGTCATCCGCCTGCGGGCCGGCGAGAGAGACGAATACGGGCCAAGCTCTTCCGGCGCATCCGGGCGGGAGATCAACGTGTACGGGGTGGCCCTTAACGCCACTGACGTGTTCGTGCCGAAGCCGCTGACCAGCCAACTCGCCGCGCAGATCGACAGGCTCTTTATCAAGTTCTCGCCAACCCGGCGGACCGAGGCCCAGTTCGTCGGCGCCTTCAAGGACTTCGGGGGGTTCCTCGTCCGCCTGACCAAGGGCAAGCTGCCGGCCTCCGTGAGGCTGGCCAAGGACGACCCGCCGCGCATGAGGCCGCTGTGGGAGGCGCGGATCCGCAAGCGATTCGGAGACAAGTACGTTGACCTGATGACCAACCGCATCGTCGGCAAGACCCGCGGATACAAGGGGCTGTTCTACTGGTACGCCGGCCGGGAGATGACCAGCGGGTCCATGCTGGTGGACTTCCAGGGCAGTGTCGTGGGGTTCAACCTGGCCGAACGGCTCGAACACGAGGAGGAGCGGCGGCTGGAGAGCACCGGCCGCTACTCGCGGCGAGACCAGAGGGTCCGAGTCTTCACCATCGGCGAGGTCAGAGAGGCGCTGACAAGCATCAAGGCGCACCTGGATCCGAAGATCGTGGTCAAGTCGCGCAGCCAGGCCAAGCGCCGCGCCTGGCTGGGAGTGGAGTACGTGCCCATGACCAGCGACCTGGCCGAGCAGTTCAAGACCGAGAAGCCCACCAAGGACGGGCAGCTCGGATTCGTGGTCAACGCGGTGTACGCCGGCAGCCCCGCATCAAAGCTCGGACTGAAGGTCGGCGACATCCTCCTGAGGCTGAAGGCCCCCGGCATGCCCTACCCGATCGAGCTTCAGAGCCGGATGGCCGGCGGCGACGGGTACGGCTATCGGGGCCGGTACTACGACTACGGCAGCGACGAGGGAACGGGCCCGCCGTCGCAGAGCTGGAAGAACCGAAGCAACTTCCTCACACGGGCCTTCGACGCCGTCGGCGTCGGCAAGAAGGTGGAGCTCACCTACCATCGCCCCGACGAGAAGACCGGCAAGGGCAAGGATGTGACGTTCAGCTACCAGATCGAGCAGGCGCCGCCCGACGTTGAGTCCGCCAGCAAGTGGCAGAACCGCAAGATCGGTCTGACCGTCAAGGACATGACCTACGAGATCCGCCACGCCCTGAGCCTCACCGACGCAGACCCGGGAGTGCTGGTCGCCAAGGTCGAGGACGGCTCGCCCATGACCGTGGCCCGTATCTATCCCAACGAGATCATCACGCGCCTGGACGATCAGCCCCTCAAATCGGCCAGACAGATGCGCGACCTTATCGCCAAGGCGAGCAAGGCCGGCCGGCAGAAGGCCCGCCTGACCGTGCTGCGCCTGGGCAAGACCCGCTTCGCCGACCTGGCCGTTACGGAGTACGACCCGGCCGACGACGAGGGGCTGGACGAAGACAAAGAATAGAAGGGACGATATGCCTAAGCCTAGACGTCGCAGGAAAGTCGGCTCCAAGAAGCGCCGCGAACGCCGCAATCGCCGCAAGAAACGCTGACGCCATCACCGTATGGCGGGCGCCCGCCCGCGCGTTGCGTGTAGCGGACTTTACGGCGGCCGGGGCACGCTCACGGCGGAAACTGACTTGACCGCGCCAAGCGATCACCGGTATTCTGGATGTCATGATGGCACGTTGCTGTGACAGCCTGTATCCGTCGCGGCCCCTCGTCGGCGTATCCATGTGCGCCGCGCGGGCAGTCGGCATTGCGCCGCGCGCGGAGAACGGGCCGCCATGACGCATTGAAATGCCGAGTGGAATCATCAAGGCCCGTTCAAGTGAACGGGCCTTTTTTTGTGCACCCGATCACGCAGGCACTGGGAGACATCCAATGGGCGGACTGAGGCCACAGCAGGATGCGTTCGGGCGGGCGTTGTACGACCACCACCTCGGCAGGACCGACTGGGCCGTCGTGGAACGAAGCGACGGGGCCGTCGAGCCGATGGGCATGGCCCCCTACCTCCTGCCCTACGCCGGCTGGCGCGCACACAAGAAGAAAGGCATCGCCTTGGCAAAGGGAAGGGCCCTGGACGTCGGCTGCGGGGCCGGCCGGGTGGCGCTGCATCTTCAGCGCAAGGGCATAGACGCGCTCGGCATCGACAACTCGCCGATGGCGGTGAAGCTCTGCAAGCTGCGGGGCGTCAGGAAAGTCCGCGTCCTGCCGGTCGCGCAGGTCAGCCGCAAGCTCGGCGCGTTCGACACGATCGTGCTCTACGGCAACAACTTCGGCCTCCTGGAGAACGCCCGGCGAGCACGCTGGCTGCTGCGCCGATTCGCCGGCATGACTTCGCCGGCCGCGAGAATCCTCGCCGAGACCAACGATCCGTACCAGACCAGCAATCCTCTCCATCTGCGCTATCACCGGCGCAACCGCGCCGCGGGCCGCATGAGCGGGCAGGTCAGGATCCGCGTTCGCTATCGGGACTTGGCCACACCGTACTTCGACTACCTGATGGTGTCGAAAGACGAGATGCGACGAATCGTGGACGGCACCGGCTGGCAAATCGCCCGCTTCATCGACTCGCCGGGATCCATCTACATCGCCGTGCTTGAGAAGGAGACGGAGCGATGACCAAGCCGACCGAGTGGTACAAGCGTTTCTTCGGCGGCCTGTATGCCAGCGTGCTGCCGAAGACCTTCGAGGGCCCCGATACTCTGCGCCAGGCGCGGGTGGTTCGGCGCCTGCTCCGCGCCCGCAAGGGCCAGCGGGTGCTGGACATCCCCTGCGGGCAGGGCCGGCTGACGATCCCGCTGGCCTCGATGGGCATGGAGATGACCGGCGTGGACCTGACGGCCCCGTTCATCCGCCGCGCGCAACGAGAGGCGCGGCGCTGCGCCCTGGACGTGCGTTTCCTCCGGTGCGACATGCGCGAGATCGACTTCGACGGCGAGTTCGACGCAGCCTTCAACTTCTTCGGCAGCTTCGGCTACTTCTCCGACGCCGACAACCTCGCCTTCTGCCGGCGAGTCCTGCGGGCCTTGCGCCCCGGCGGGCGGTTCCTCGTCGAGGGGCTGAACCGGCCCTGGCTCCTGAGGCATTTTCGGCCCCGGGTGGAGGGAACGATTGCAGGCGTCCAAATCGTGCACCAGACCCGGTGGCTCGCGCGGACCAACCGCGTGTCGTCCCTCTGGACGTTCCATAGGGGCCGCAGGACAGAGACGCATCGAATCCGCATGCGCATCTTCAGCGGGCCGGAGCTGAGGGACCTGCTGCGCAAGGCCGGCTTCGCGGACATCCAGGTTTTCGGCTGGCGGCCGCTCGGACCGTACAGCCCCGGCTCACGCAGACACATCGTCGTGGGCCGCCGGCCTCGCATCTAGTGCATCTCGCCATAAGTTCCGATACACGCCAAATAGGACGCGCCGAAATTCGCCCTCTCACCGCAGTCGCTTCCACGTCTTGGCCATGCGCTCGATGTTGGCCCAGACGGCGGGCCAGCGGGCGTCGGGGTTGTCGCAGTCGATCCTCACCGAGTCCACGGGCGAGAGGATGAACCGCCCGCCGGGGGCCAGCGTCGCCATCGCCCGCTCGACGGCGGCGTCCACGTCGGCCGGCGCGCCGTCCACGACGGTCAGGTACGCGTTGATGCCCCCCCACAGGCAGACCTGCCCGCCGATCTCGGCCTTCGCGCGGGCGAAGTCCCAACCGCCCATGAGCGGGTCCAGCCCGAACAGCACGTCCACGCCTAAGTCCCTGAGAATCCCCAGGAACGGCATGACGTTCGCCGTGGCAATCGCGCAGAACCGCGCGCCGGCTGCATGGGCCATCTCGACGCGCCGCCTCAGCGCCGGGACCATGAACCGCTCGTACAGCGCCGGCGAGAGGAACGTCGTGGCGTACCACTGGGCGTCAAACAGCACGTCCGGCCGTTCGCTCAGAACCAGTTCGATCCGCCGCCGCTGCCACGAGTCGATCAGGTCGATCAGCGACTGGAGGAACTCCGGGGCGGTGATCCCCATCGTGGCGAACTGCTCGCAGCCGCAAAGCCAGCAGACCATGTCGCTCAGCCGGTTGAACCCGCCGCGAAGTGCCAGCCCGTGCCGGTCAGCCAGTTGACGCGCCGCGGCCGCCCCCCGGTGAAACTCCTCGACGCCATCGGCGTCCGGGTCGGCAAGCACGTAGCGCAGCGGCGCCAGGTCCTTCGGCCCGGTCACGAGGAACTTCCTGGCCCGGGGAATGACGAAGTCCGTCATCAGCGGTATCTCGTCGCCGTGCGGCCAGTCGGACGTCCGCTCGACGATTGTCTCCAGGTCGCCGGCCGGCGTGTGGTAGATCTTGTGCAGCAGCGGGTTCGGTTGGGCGGGCTCCTGCCGGAACTCGACCCGAACCTCGGGGTGGTGCTGAAATGGCGGCCCGGGCATGGCGGCGAAGACGTCCATACCAAGGTCGAGTTGGCGGCGGATCGACTCGTCCTCGTCCTTGCATCGCTCGTCCAGCGCGGTGAGGTGCCACATGCACAGAGGAGCATAGTCGGCCGGGCGCCCGTCGATGGTGTTCAGGATTCGCTCTTTGGACGTCACGTCATTCGCTCCTCGCGCGGCGGCTCGCCGGGCAGCAGGTTGACCAGGATGCCCGCGAGGATATAGCAGCCGACGGCCGCCAGCGTCAACGGCGCAAAGCCGAACGCCATGGCCGCCAGAGGCGCGCCCACCGTCGCCGCCACCGAGGCGAAGCCGTTGACGGCCCACGCCCACGGCACGAGGGCCGGCGCGCCGCCGCCTATCAATCGCAGGCCCGTCGGGAAAAGATGCCCCATCGCGACGGCCAGCGGCGCGATCGTCAGCGCCGCCACCGCGAACCGCGCCGCCATCGGCCACGGCTGCGTCAGCCTCAGCCAGCCGTCCATCGCGAGCAGGTATGCGACTGCCGCGCACGCCACGACGGCCGCCGCGACGGTCCCAACGCGCTTCGCCCGCGCCGGCCATGCGCCGCTCAGCCGGCTGCCCAGACCCGCGAAGATCAGGAACGAGGCTATCACCGCCGCCGCCGAGTAGATCGGCGCGGCGAGGTACAGGATCAGCCTCTGTAGGAAGCCCATCTCCAGGAGCATGAAGCCGGCCCCGAGCAGCAGGAAGTAGCCCAGCGAGGCCGCCCTGCCGGGCTCGCCGCGGAGCGCCCGCACCCCGGGCGCCAGGGGCAGCAGGATCAGCACGACCGCCAGGATGACAGCCTGCGCCAGCGCGGCGACGGCCATCAGGTAGCCGGCTTCGAGGAACGCGCGGCCGGCGCCGTGGAGCTGGTCGCGCAGGACCGGCAAGGCCCGCCAGCGGAAGGAGTGATAGAAGTACGGCCGCTGATCGGTTGTGGCCTCTATGCCGAAGAGGTAGTCGGCGATGAACTGCTCGCGCCGCGGGCCGAGCAGGTCGCGCGCGGCCCGGAAGTAGTACGGCTCGTCGAGGACGTGGAACTGGTTGGCCTCGCCCTCGTCCATGCCGGGCAGGTAGCACAGGTCGAAGGAGCGGCGCTTGCAGAACGCCCGCAGCGCGTCGGCCTGCGCGGGCGTGATCGGGTCGGCGAAGGCAAGCACGGTGACGGTGGCCCAGCTTCGTATCATGGCCAGGCGGCGGGCGGGCTCGGCGTCTCGTCGGGCCAGCGCCGCCCGTGCGATATCGAACGCCCGCAGCTCGTCTCGCGGCGGCATCCGCGACCAGCGCGTCACCGCCAGCACCCCCCCCGGCGCCAGCCGACCCAGCATCGCCGCGAACGACTCGACCGTGTAGAGGTACGACTCCTGCGAGGCGTACAGCCCCGCCCCCGACGCACCGAAGGCGTCGATCGCCGGCAACTGGATCACGTCGAACGGCTCGCCGGCCGCCGCGAAGAACCCGCGGGCCTCCGCGTTGAGTACCTCGACGGCGTCGGCCTCGTAAACGCGCCCGCCGAGATCGCGCAGCGGGCCGGTCATCGCGTCGATGATCTGGCCGTTCATCTCCAGCGCGACGATCCGGCGGCTGCGGTGATGGACGGCCAGGCCTATGTCGGCCCCCCCGCCGGCGCCGACGATACATGCACTGGACCGCGGCCGCAGGTGATATGCCGCGGCGGCCGTCGTGTGGTCCATGAAGCGCCAGTCGTTGGCGTCGCGGCAGTCATAGACCGCGCCCAATGGCTCGCCGTCAACGAGCAGCAGCGCGTGCGGCGGGATCGGCCCGCCGTATTGAAGGCTCAGCCCCGGCGCGTAGTGAATGGCGGGCCCGGCCACCACGTCGATCCGCCCCAGCGGCCCGGAGTTGTGGTGGACCGTCCGCGTGCCCGGCCAGGTCGCCGCCTGCGCGAGCATCTTGTAGGGCGAGACGGCCTGCTCGCGCGGCATGGCCCATGCCGCCGCGCCGAGGCCCGCTGCAACGACGCCCGCCAACAGCACCGCGCCCGCCCGCCGCCACGGCAGCAGGACCGCCGCCCCCATGTACGCGGCGGCCGCGCACGCCACCACAAGGCCGTGAACGTCCAACACGAACATCGCCGCGACGGCCGCCACCGCACCGATGCCCGAACCGGCCAGGTTGGCCGCGTAGTGGCCGCCGATCCGCCGCGGCGCGTCCATCAGCGCGACGCCCACGAACGCGCCGCCCAGGCCCAGCGGCACGAGGATCAGCAGCTCGATCAGCAGCACGTTGCCCGCCTGCCGGAAGCTCCACGAGAGGTACTGCACGTCCAGGGGGACGCGCTGGGCCGCCCAGAAGCTCAGCGGCACGCTCAGTGCGAACGCCAGCGCCAGCCCGCACAGCCAGCCGCGAGGGCTGCGGACGATACGCCGGCGCAGCAGCGTGATGGCCGTCCCGCTGGCGCCGAACCCCAGCAGCGCAACACCGACGACCATGTAGGCGAAGTGCGACCAGAAGCGCAGCGACAGGCTGCGCATCAGCGTCAGCTCCAGGCCGATGACGGCCAGCGACACAAGGCCAAGCCCAAGACGTGTTCGGACGACGGGGATCATTTCATCCGCGCTACCCGCCCCCGCGGACGAGGGGCACGAACCGGACGGCCATCAGGCTGCGGCTGTGGACGGCGCCGTGGGCGTCCTTCTCGACGAGCATGAGCGACTGGATGGCCAGCGGGCTGCCGACTGGGATGACCATCCGCCCGCCGGGTGCGAGCTGCTTGATCAGCGGCGGCGGGATCTGCCCCGCGGCGCAGGTGACGATGATGGCGTCGAACGGGGCCTCTGCCGCCCAGCCGAAGTAGCCGTCGGCCATCTTGGTCTTGACCGTCGAGTAGCCAAGGCGCCGGAGCCGCGCCGCGGCGTGGTCGGCCAGCGGCTTGACGATCTCGATCGTGCAGACGTGCGGCGTGAACTCCGTCAGCACGGCGGCCTGGTAGCCCGAGCCCGTGCCGATCTCCAGGACGCGCGAATCGCGGCGAAGCCGCAGCTCCATGGTCATCTTGGCGACGATGTACGGCTGGGAGATGGTCTGGGCGTAGCCTATGGGCAGCGGGCCGTCGCCGTAGGCGCTGCCGGCCAGCTCGGACGGCACGAACTCGTGGCGCGGCACGGCTGCCATCGCACTCAAGATCGCGGCATCCGTCAGCCCGTAGTCACGAATAACCTGCACCATGCGGTCGCGCTCGCGCTGCCGCGCGCCGAACCGCGGAGGCGACCAGCCATCCGCCGCCCGGAGATCCGGAAGCGACGCCGGCAGCGTAAACGGCCGCCCGACGGCCCCGGGGCCAGGAGTGTCCTGCGCTTCCCGCCTATTCATCGTAACCCAGGTCACCATCAGCAGCACCGTCAGGACAATGACCACCACGGCCAGGACCTGCTTGCCGCGACGCGACGCGTTCTTGCCCGAATCAGCCATGACCCACCTCCCCTTGTCTGTGACCCTGCGCCGTGCGACCTCGGCGGGCACCCCGCTTCGTCCCGAGAGAACTCGGGACTACGCAGGGCACGCAGCCCGCACGACACCCTTCACTCGCGAATCTCCACGACGTCCTTGTCGCGGAGCTCCTCGGTCCGGTGGACCTGCTGGCCGCTGTAGCGCCCGTCGCCCCAGACACGGGCGAACTTCATCTTCTCAGGAAGCTCGCGGTGTATCTCGCGGGCCAGGTCCTCCACCGTTGAACCCGCCTGGAGCGTAAATGGCCTCTTGTGGTCGGGCGGGCGGCCAGGCTGCTTGGTATACACGCGGATGATCGAAAGCAGCGCCCACAGCCGCTTCAGCAATGCGTCCAGCCCCTCGCCGCTGACGGCGCTGACGGCCAGCACGTCCAGCCGGCCGCGGTAAAGCTCGCGGAGCGCCTGGATATCGCCGGCCGCCGCCAGGTCGGCCTTGTTGGCCAGCAGCAGCCCGCTGTACTGCCCGCCGTCGGGGGAGGCCAGCTCCGTCCGCGGCGCCGAGCGCAGCTCGATCCGCCTGGCGGCGAGCAGGTCGAGGACCATCTCGGCCTGCGCGAGCGGCGCGTCGGCGGCATCGACGACCACGCAGACCACGTCGGCCGACCGAATCGTGTTCCACAGCCCCGGCGGCACGTGGTCAGCCGCCACGGGCGGCGTGTCCACCAGCTCGATCCGGACATCCTCGTAGTTCCACATGCCGGGCTGCGGCAGCGCGGTGGTGTAGGGGTAGTCGCCCACCCTGGCCGGGGCGTTGGTGGTGACGGACAGAAGCATGCTCTTGCCGACGTTGGGCGGGCCGACCAGGACGACCTGCCCGGCGCCGCCGCGTGGCACGTGGAAGGGGTCGACCGTCCGCCCGGGGCCTCTCTTGCCCTCGGCCTTGCGGAGCTGGCTGATACGCCGCTTGATGTCGGCCTGGAGCTTCTCCGTCCCCTTGTGCTTGGGGATCGTGCTGAGCATCTCGCGGAGGGCCGCCAAGCGATCCTCGTCGCTGGCCGCCTCGCGGTAGCGCTGCTCGGCCTTCTCGTACTGTGGCGTCAGGTTCGCCGGCATGACGATCAGCCCTGTGCGGGAACGCTGCCAATATACTCCCGATCCGCTCAACCTTGTAGGGCGGGCTCCGCCCGCCGCTCACTCCGGGTAGTAGTACTCAACCTGCCCAGGCAGCTCCACGCGCCCGTGCCAATCGAGTTCGTACTCGCCCAATCGCACATATCTGTGGAAGCTCGACCACGGCCAGTCCGCCGCTCGGCGGACCCAACCGTGTTTCACGGGATTCATGTGGATGTAGTCCAGGTGCAGTTTGAAGTCGCGCGCGTCACGGATGGTGTGCTCCCAGAAGCGCGGCTGCCAGACACCGTGATATCGCTTTCGCCGTTCGCCCGGGGACACAGGCAATTCCCCGAAGCCCGCTTGCATGTAGGCCTTCGTGAAGTCCTTCTTGATCCGGGCAATGCGCCCGGAGTAGTCGGCATCCCCGT
>Ga0307379_10009594_pt1 | contig 12900 bp, 9 predicted proteins | sample UN2MG_FD_202237 | JGI IMG/M metagenome (GOLD analysis project Ga0307379, IMG submission 202237) | Soil microbial communities from Risofladan, Vaasa, Finland - UN-2 | ecosystem: Environmental > Terrestrial > Soil > Coastal area > Acid sulfate soil | place: Finland: Risofladan, Vaasa | collected... | reverse complement strand
AGGTACGGGAATTCGACCTCGGGGCGGCTGGCTCGCCGAGCGTGCGGAGCCGCTATGGGGTCGGCGGGTGCCCTGGCATCGGTCGCGGCCATCGGGATCGTGGGTCTTTCTCCGGCGGGTAGGTCAGTGTCATGCGGCGTTCGGACCGGCCAGCGAGGATAGCATGGCCTGAACGGCGGACCCGCGGTCAGGCGTGCTCCGCATGACGGTCCGGGGCCGGGATCACGACAGCCTCGGCCTTGTCGGCGAGGCACGCTTCGCAACCGCATCGATCGCGGAGCATCGTGAACGTGTAGTAGCCCGTGTGATGACCGTCCGCCCAGCTTGGCGCGATCGCGTAGCCGCCGACCATCGCCACGTCCACGAGTCGGGTCTGCTCGTCGGTCAGCGTCGGAGCACTATCCAGCCAGCCCGGCATCCCGGCCTCGCCGCGGCAGAACGCGCACGGACACAGCCAGCGCAGCGCGACCGCGTCGTATTCGGTCGTATGGCCATCGTCCCAGGTGATCATCAGGCTGCCCGCGGCGCGATCAGCATGGATCGTCAGCGGCGTCGTACCGTTCATGACATCGATCGTACCCCTTCGGCCATCATTGACGGTATGACGACCGACCAGTCGGCGTCGTGGGTCTCCACCGCGGCGACGGCCCACGCAACACCCGCGGCCGAGGTGGAGCGCGCGTTCCAGGTTGAGCGCGCCGTCGGTCTGTCGTCGTCCGAGGTCGCGCGGCGGGCGATAGCGGCGGGGCCGAACGAGCTTGAAGCAGCGCAGCGGACCTCGGTCCTGCGATTGATCCTGGGGGTGCTCAGAGAGCCGTTCCTGATCCTGCTCATCGGTTCCGGCGTACTGGCGGTCCTGATCGGAGAGATTCGCGATGGGCTGCTTGTCCTGCTCGCGCTCATCCCGATCGTCGCCGCCGACGTCGTGACCAGTTTTCGGAGCGAGCGAGCGCTGGACGCCCTTCGCGAGGCGTCGGCTCCAACGGCCCGGGCCCGACGCGACGGGGCGGTCGAGGACGTACCGTCGATCGGTCTGGTCCCGGGCGACATCGTGCTCCTCCGGGCCGGCGACATCGTGCCCGCCGATCTCCGACTGCTCCGAGCCGACCGACTGCTGATCGATCGGAGCGCCTTGACCGGCGAATCGATCCCCGAGGTCGGGCTCCTGGAGCCCGACCGAGCCACAGCACCACTGGCCGATCGACGGGCTCTGGCCTATGGCGGGACGAGCGTCGTGGGCGGTCGCGGTGAAGGCGTCGTGATCGCGACCGGCCGGGCATCGGAGGTGGGTCGGATTGCCACCGGACTTGGCACTGTCGAGCGACGTCGCTCTCCGATCCAGGCCGAATTCGACCGCCTGGTCCGGATCCTGTTCGTTCTGGCCATCGGACTCATCATCTACGTCGTCGGGATCGGCTTCGCGAGAGGTGAGGATGCCGGCGCGAATCTGCTCGCCGGGATCTCCGTCGCGATCGCCGCGATCCCCGAGGAGCCGCTCGTCCTTCTGGCCGTCATCCTCGGGCTCGGCGCGTATCGGCTCCTTCGTCGCGACGTTCTCGTCCGGCGGCTCAATGCCGAGGAGACGCTCGGCGCGGTCGATCTGATCATCACGGACAAGACCGGGACGTTGACCCGCAATCGGCTGGACGTCGCCTCGGTTCGTGATCTGAGCGGGACGTTGTCGGGTGCGGCCCGGCTGGTGATCCTCGGTGAGGGGCTTCGTGCCGAGGATGACGCATGGGTGCGCGCCGAAGGCACGGCGCCGGGGTCGTTCACGGCTGCGCTCATCCGGGCAGTCGAGGATGCCGGTGGCGATCCGTCGCTTGATCCGGCCGACCTCCTGGGCTCGATCCCGGTCGAGGATGGGCGGCGGATGTCGATCACTCGGGGTCGCGGACCGGACGGCATCGACGAATTGGCGATCGGTGCGCCCGAGGAGGTCCTGGCCATGGCGGCCCCCGACCCGCGGGAAGCGAACGCCTGGGTCGCGCTCGTCGAGGCGAGCACGGCCACCGGGGAACGACTCGTCGGCCTGGCGAGGCGCCGCGAGGGCGGACCCTGGCTGCTCCGAGGCCTGATCGGTTTTGCAGACCCACTCCGCGAAGGGATCCGCGAGGCGCTCCAGACCGCGAGAAGGGCGGGTATCGAGGTCGTCATCGTGACCGGCGATCACCCGCTGACCGCCGGGGCGGTCGCTGCTGCCGCCGGATTGGATCGTGACCGGGTGGTCGTCGGCGAGGAGATCGCGGCCTGGGACGACGCCCGGCTGACGAGCGAACTGGACGACCTCCAGATCGTCGCCCGCTCGGCACCGGATCAGAAAGAGCGTCTGGTTCGTCTGGCCCGCGCGGCCGGTCGCACGGTCGCGGTCAGTGGCGACGGCATCAATGACGCCTCCGCGCTCCACGGGGCGGATGTCGCGGTCGCGATGGGCTCCGGTACCGGGGTCGCCAAGGAGGCCGCCGATCTGGTCCTCGGCGACGACTCCTTTGCCACCCTGATGTACGGCCTGGCCGAGGGCCGGCGGATCGTCGACAACGTGCAGAAGGGTCTCGTCTTCATCATCTCCACCCATGTCGCGTTATTGGGTTTCATCCTCATCGCCACCGTGTATGGCTTCAGCCAGCCCTTGTTTCCGCTTCAGATCCTGTGGGTCGAGTTATTCATCGACGTGTCGACCTCGGTCGCGTTCGAGCTGGAGAAGGCCGAGCCCGACCTCATGCAACGGCCGCCCAGACGACGCGGTGTGCCGCTTCTGACCAGCCCACTGCTTGGTCGGATCGCGGTGGCCGGCGGGTTCAGCGCGATCGCCGCGCTGGTCGTGATGGCCAGCGACCCGGGCTCGGACGACCACACCCGGTGGCTGGCGTACACGGTCCTCGTCGTCGCCCAGGCCGTCCGGGCCAACGCCAACCGAAGCCTCCGGATCCCCTTCCATCGATTGCCGCCGAACCTCTTCCTCCTGCTGGCCGGCATCGTGGTGATCCTCGTCCAGGCCATGATCCCGGTCGTTCCGATCCTGGCCGATGCGTTCAGGGCTTCGCCGCTCGATCTTTCCGAATGGGCGGTCGTTGCGGCCATCGCGCTGGCACCGGCCCTGGTCGCGGAAGTGGTGCGCACAGCCACCGGTCGGACATGGGTCGCCTGAATTCCAAGTTATCCTCCGAGGGTGAGCCTCGAGATCGACCACGTCACCAAGCGTTTCGGCACGACCACGGCCCTTGATCGGCTGACCTTCGAGGTCGGGCGGGGGGAGGTCTTCGGCTTCCTCGGCGCCAACGGCGCGGGCAAGACGACGACCATGCGCATCTGCCTCGGCATCATCCGACCGGACTCGGGCGAGATCCGCTGGGCCGGCCAGGCTGCGGCCGTCCTGCCGCGACGGACTTGGGGCTACCTCCCCGAGGAGCGCGGCCTCTACCCACGGATGGGCGTCCTCGATCAGCTGGTCTACTTTGGCTCGTTGTACGGCGAGCCGCCCGACCGCGCTCGACGCGAGGCCCGGGCCTGGCTGACCCGGTTCCGGATCCTCGACTACGCAGACCGACGCGCCGAGGAATTGTCCAAGGGCAACCAGCAGAAGGTCCAGTTCATCGCGGCCGTACTCCACGAGCCGGAGGTCCTGCTGATGGACGAGCCCTTTACGGGGCTCGACCCGGTCAATCTCGTGCTCCTGCGCGATGCGTTCACGGAGCTCCGCGATCGAGGTCGGACGCTCATCTTCTCGACCCACCAGATGGAAGCGGCCGAGGCGCTCTGCGAATCGGTCGCCATCGTCGACCTTGGGCGCGTGGTGGCCGGCGGTCGGGTACGAGATCTGAAGCGGGCCAGCGGTCGACGAACGCTTCGGGTGGTGCTCGGTGGTGATCCAGCTCCGCACTGGCTCGAGTCATTACCCGGCGTCGCGACGGTCGCTCGCGATGCCATCGGGGCCGACCTGGACCTGTTGTCGACCGCCGATCCAGACGCGATCCTCGCGGCGATCCTCGGGCATGGCTCGTCGGTGACCCGGTTCGACCTGGCCGAGCCCTCGCTGGAAGCCCTGTTCATCGAGCACGTCGGACGGGCGCCAGATGACGAGCCGGCCGTGTCCGCCGACCTGGGGACCGCATCCGTGGCCGCCGGGGGCTTCGCCTGATGCGCCGTCGCGACCCGCTGCTGCCCAACGCCGGCATCATCGCGCGCCGCGAATATCGTGACCGCACGCGTAGCCCGCTGTTCATCGTCTCGACCATCCTGCTCGCGGTTCTGGCCATGATGGTGGCCATCGCACCCATCGGGGTCAGGCTGATCGACCGGCAGAGTGTCTCTCGGCTGGTCGTCATTTCGAGCGACGCCGAGCTCGGCACGCGAGCCCTCGCCGTGGCGGAGTCACTGCTCAACAGCCCGCCGGCCGGGGTCGATCTCGCGACCTGGCAGCGGCCCTACCAGCTCGAGATCGGCTCGGACCCCGAGACCACCGAGGCACTGCTGTCCAGGGGTCTCGTCGCGGGGATCATGCTCGTCGAGCGCCAGGCCAACGGGGGCGTCGATGTCAGGCTGCGAACCGCCGAGGGACCGACCAGCGCGCGCAGCCAGATCCTCAGCGTGGCCGCGTTCGGCGTGGGTGTCCTCGACTGGAGTTCCAGGGTGCCGAGCGGGGCACTCGCTCCATTCGTGACGCCGACCTACACGGTCGAGTCGATCAATACCGCGACGGATGGCGGCGCGCCGCTCGACATCCGCCAGGCCGCCAGTCGATATCTGCTCGGGATCGTCTTCGTCATCCTGCTGCTGATCTCGATCATCATCTATGGGATGTGGGTGGCCACCGGCGTCGCCTCGGAGAAGAGCAGCCGGGTCATGGAGCTGATGATCAGCGCCGCCTCCCCACGTCAGATGCTGGCCGGCAAGGTCGTCGGTATCGGGTCGGCAGGTCTGACCCAATACGCCATGATCGCCCTGCCGGCGCTGATCCTGCTCGCGTTCCAGGATCGGATCGCCTCGGCCCTGCTGGGGCCCGACTGGATTTCCGGGGCGCCCCTGGGTGGACTGACAGCTGGATTGCTGCTCGGGTATGGCCTCTTCTTCCTCCTCGGGTTCGCGCTGTTTGCCCTGATCTACGCCGCGATGGGCTCGTTCGTCAGCCGGCCGGATGATCTGCAGACGTTGTCGCTGCCACTCAGCCTGGTGGCCATGGCCGGTTACCTGATCGCCATCGTCGCGCTCGGTGGCGGCAGTGGGACGATCGTGACCTTGGCCTCCCTGCTTCCACCATTCAGTCCATTCGTCATGCTTGCCCGGGTGATGGTGTCCGCGGTCGAGCCATGGGAGCTCGTCCTATCGATCGGGTTGCTGATCGCGGCTATCGGCGTCGTGGCCGTCATCGCGACCCGGATGTACGCTGCCGGGGTGCTCCTGTACGGCCAGCGTCCGGGGCTTCGAGCCTTTGTCACGGCGGCGCGCCGAGCCTGACCGCGGGTCAGATGTCGTCGAACGGCAGGCGGCTGATCAGAGCCAGGACCGGTCCCGCGCCCGCGTTGGGTTCGTCGTCTGTCGATCCAACGGCATCCAGCCCAGGCTCGCTCGGCGTCGAGCCGATGAACCGCCACAACCGACTCCGGACTCCGGGCAGGTACGGGCTCGATCGCTGTCGGGCCAGGATCCCGGCCACGCCCTGCGCGACGACGGCGTCGTAGAGCGCCACTCCTTCGGTGGCGATGGCCGGCACGGCCACGACCTCGTCTCCCGGCCGAAGCACCTTTCGAAGGGCTTCGCGTCGGCGGACCAGGGGTTGCGACAGCATCGATCGACCGTCGATATGGAGCAGGTCGAAGGCAAGGAAGGCCACCGGTCGCCCGGGTTCGCCGGCCAGCCGTCGCCGGAGCGCAGCGGCGTCCGCCCGACCCGCGGGATCAACGACGACGAGCTCGCCGTCGAGGATGGCCGACCGAGCCGCCACTCGGACCGCCAGACCGGCCAATTCGGGAAACACGCTGGATCGATCAACGCCCGCGGCATCGCGGATGACGACCTGTCCACTCCCTTCGGTATCGGCCGGTCCGATCGAGACGACGGCCCGTTCGCCGCCCCACCATGGCTCGAACAGGTGCGCATCGGAGTCGAACGGCGCCGGCAACGACCGCGGAAGCATCGGCCGCAGGTCCGGAAGATCGGGCAGTCGGTCGGCCTCGAGGAGCAGCGAGAGCTGGTCGGCCATCGTCCCCCGATGGTAGCCCGCTAGACTGGAAGCGTCCCGACCGATGGAGGATCGCCTGTGCCACGCGCCCCCCGACCAGACGACCTGTACCGCCTCAGGGTCGCGACTGAGCCGCGGCTGTCGCCCGATGGCCGTCTGGCCGTGGTCACCCTCCAGACCGTGGCCCCGGGCTCGAACGGCTACCGTCACGCCCTGTGGCTGGTCGACACGGAAGGGCAGGCCGAACCTCGCCAGCTGACACTCGGCGCAAACCACGACGTGCACCCGCGCTTCGCCCCGGACGGCCAGTCGCTTGCCTTCATCTCGGATCGGCGCTCCATCGTGGAGGCAGGTCCGACCCACGCCGACCGGCGGGCGAAGGACCGGGAGGACGGCGCTCAGGTCTACCTGCTCCCGCTGGACGGGGGCGAAGCACGGCGGCTGACCGATCTGCCCCGCGGCGTCGATGGGTTCGAGTGGTCGCCCGATGGAGCAAGGCTCGTCGTCGTAAGCACCTCGCACGGAGCGACCCAGACCGAGGATGATCGGCTGCGGCGGATCGAGCGTAGCCGTGATCGCGCCGCACCGCCGCCATCCGACTTTCGGTTCATCGACCGACTCAACTACATGCTCAACGGTGAGGGCTTCACCTACGACCGGATCGGCCATCTCTGGCTCGTCGAGGTGGCGACGGGCAGCGCATCGAGGCTGACCGACGGACGCGTCTCCGATAGGGCGCCCGCCTGGTCGCCGGACGGCCGTTCGATCGCGTTCGCCTCGAACCGTCGACGCGATGCGGACCTCCGACCCGAGCGTCTCGACCTGTACGTCGTGGATGTCAGGAAGCGCGGCGTCAGGGCGATCACCAGCGGTCCGAGGTCGGTGTTCTCGGCACCGACCTGGCTGCCCGACGGACAGGCGATCGCGGCCCTTGGTCACCGGCTCGAAGGTGGTGCGGGCAGTCGCAATGACATCTGGCTGTTCGCCGCCGACGGATCCGATGCGCGACCGGACGGCGGTCGCAACCTGTCGGCCGAGTACGATCTGATGCCCGGAGCTTCGATGAGCAGCGACGTGGCGCCCAGCGCCGGCGCCACGCTCATTCCGTCGAGGGGTGGACGGTGGCTTCACTTCAGCGCCCCGATCGACGGCGCCTACGAGCTCTGGCGGATCGCCGTTGCCGATGGCCGGTTGGAGCGACTGACCAAGGGTCACCACTACATTTCCGGATGGCACGCGGTTCCAGGGAGCGAAGAGGGCTCGAGCGGCATGCGCCTCGCCTACCTTCGCTCTTCAGCGACCGCGCTGCCCGACCTGTGGCTGCTCGACAGCGCGTCGGGAAAGTCGAAGGCCAGGGCGACGACCGCATCCAAACCACTGCGCCTGACGGCGCTCAACGCGGACGTCATGGCCGATCTCGCGCTCGTCGAGCCCGTGGAGCGGCACGTGACCCTCGACGGCCACGACATCCAGGGCTGGCTGCTGCCCGTCGCCGGCGGGGCCCGACCGCTGGTCGTCCAGATCCACGGCGGGCCGCACGCGTTCTATGGCTGGGCGCCGATGTGGGAGTTCCAGATCCTGGCCGCAGCCGGGATCGGGGTGTTCTACTGCAACCCACGTGGTTCGGAAGGCTATGGACAGAGTTTCAACGACGCGAACCATCGTGACTGGGGTCCGGGCCCGATGCGCGACGTGCTGGCCGGGGTGGATTCGCTTGTCGCCGAGGGCCTGGCCGACCCGGATCGATTGGGTGTCACCGGAGGCTCATACGGGGGCTACCTCACGAACTGGATCATCGGTCACGATGACCGATTCCGAGCGGCGATGACCTGCCGTTCGGTCAGCGATATGGGCGTCCTGTTCACGACCGGCGATATCTCGGGTGGCGACTGGGCCAAGCTTGAGTTCGACGCGACGCCCTGGGGAGATCCCGAGTACTTCCGCGAGATCTCGCCGATCACCTATGCCGACCGGATCCGGACGCCGCTGCTCATCCAGCACTCCGAGCGGGATATCCGTACGACTATCGCCCAGGGAGAGGCCCTCTTCACCGTCCTCCGCTCGATGCGCCGGCCGGTCAGGCTCCTCCGAGTACCAGAGGAGACCCACGAGTTGACCCGCTCAGGGACCCCATTCCGCCGGGTCGAGAATCTGCACGTCGTGGAGGACTGGTTCCGGCACTTCCTGATCGACGGCCGCCACCGGTTGCCACCGCTCCCCATGGTTCGCGGCGGGCGATAGGGGAGCGAAACCGGTCCGCTCGACACGGCCGGATCGAGGTGTATCCTCTCCCTCCCATGACCGCCACTCGACGACCTGATACGGCCACCCGCGAGCGTGCCGATGCGTTGATCCGTGCTTGGGACCGACGACCAGGGCCGCTCGGCAGTCTGCTCGGTCGGGTGACGGCGGTCGATCAGGTCGGGGTCGAGGAGCGGGTCGACTCGCTCAAGCGGCGCTCTATCAAGAAGGCATCGAAGATGTGGGCGCTGGAGCTCGCCATCTCGATGATGGACCTGACCACCCTGGAAGGAAAAGACACCCCGGGCAAGATCCGGGCACTGTGCGTCAAGGGGATGCGACCCCAGCCCGGCGATCCGACCATCCCATCGGTCGCCGCCATCTGTGTTTACCCGGCTCTCGTCGCCGAGGCCAAAGCCGCGCTCCGCGGCTCGCGGGTCAAGGTCGCCAGCGTCGCGACGGGGTTCCCATCCGGCCAGACGTTCCGGGACGTCAAGGTGCTCGAGACGCGGGCTGCCGTCGGCGCCGGCGCCGATGAGGTCGACATGGTCATCGATCGCGGCGCCTTCCTGTCGGGCGACTACCTGACCGTCTTCGAGGAGATCGTCGAGATCAAGGAGGCCGCCGGCGCGGCCCACCTCAAGGTCATCCTGGAGACTGGCGAGTTGGAGACCTACGACAACGTCCGGCGCGCCTCCGTGCTCGCGATGGCGGCCGGTGCCGATTTCATCAAAACTTCGACCGGCAAGGTCACTCCCGCGGCGACGATGCCCGTGACCCTGGTCATGCTCGAGGCGATCCGCGACTTCGAGCGCTCCACGGGCCGCCAGGTCGGGATGAAGCCGGCCGGTGGGATCCGCACGGCCAAGGAAGCCATCCAGTACCTGGTGATCCTGTACGAGACCCTCGGACCGCGATGGATGTCGGCGGATTGGTTCCGTTTCGGGGCGTCATCGCTGCTCAACGACGTCCTTATGCAGATCCAGTTCCAGCGGACCGGTCGCTACCAGGACCCCGACGACTTCACCCTCGACTGAGGTCGCGATCCGAGCCGGATCGTGGCCCGGCCCGCCCGACCCGCCCGACCGGCCGGCTGAGGCCCGCCCGACCGGCCGGCTTCGGCCCGCCGGACCGGCCCGACCGGCCCATTCGGCGTCAGGCGCCTGAAGCGACCGCTGAGGCCCGCCCGACCGGCCCGACCGGCCCATTCGGCGTCAGGCGCCTGAAGCGACCGCTGAGGCCCGCCCGACCGGCCCGCTTAGGCCCGCCCGACCCGCCCGACCGGCCCATTCGGCGTCAGGCGCCTGAAGCGACCGCTGACAGAGCGCACGAGCGCCATTCGGCCATCCTCGTTGGTCCGTAGGGGCGTCTGGCGCCGAACGAAGGGCGCCCGAATGAGGACTGGCCCGCGCCCGGGGCCATGCCGACCCTGACCTTTACGTCAACGTTAAGGTTGTGGTATGATCTTCGCAGATGGACCGACCCCTGCTGAAGATCAACGAAGTCGCCGCCGAGGCCGGCCTGACGACCCGCACGATCCGTTACTACGAAGAACTCGGCCTGCTCGAGCCAGCGGCCCGTTCGGATGGCGATTACCGCCTGTATGACGCGTCGGACCTCGCTCGCCTCCAGTTCATCAGAGGCCTGCGTGACGACGCTGGTTTCTCGCTGGCCCAGATCGGCCAGTTGCTCGAGGACGAGGCGGCTCGGGAGCGCGGTCGCGAGCGACTTCGACAGACGAGCGATCCGGCTGAGCGGCGCGTCTACTTGACCGAGGCACAGGAGCGGGTCGAGCGGCAGATCGCGTTGCTCGAGGAGAAGGCGGCTCGACTGGCCACCATGATCGACGAGGCCCAGGTCCGGCTGGCGCGCATCCATGGGCGGCTGGCCGAACTCGACGGCAAACCGTCGGCGCACCCGATCCGACCCTCGAAGCGCGCAGCAGTGGCCAAGGCGCGGCCGTGACTGGGCCCGGATCCCTCGATCCACGCCGACTCGCGCGCGCCGAAGGCATGAATGCCTTCCGGCATCGGAACTACCGGCTGTTCTTCGGTGGCCAGGCGATCTCGCTCGTCGGGAGCTGGATGATGCAGGTCGCCCAGGCGTGGCTCGTCCTCGAATTGACCGGCGATCCGTTGTGGCTTGGGATCGTGATGGCGGCGCAATTCCTCCCGGTCATGATTCTCGGCCTGTTCGCGGGCGTGTACGCAGATTCGCTCCCAAAGCGCCAAACCCTGATGGCGACCCAGGTCGTCAAGATGCTCCTGTCGATCGTCCTGGCCGTTCTCGCCTTCAGCGGACTTGCAACGGTACCGATCTTGATCATTCTCGCGCTGCTCATCGGCGTGACCAACGCGGTCGATATGCCGGTCCGCCAGTCATTCGTGATCGAGATGGTCGGTCGCGAGGACATCGGCAACGCCGTCGCCCTCAACTCGGCCATGTTCAACGGCGCTCGCATCGTGGGCCCGGCCATCGCCGGTTTGACGATCGGAGCGGTGGGCGTCGCGATGGCGTTCGTCATCGATGCCGTGAGTTTTGTTGCTGTCATCGCTGCGCTCTATGCGATGCGCGACGGTGAGCTTCGGTCGCCCGTGCGGATCGCCCGACCCGACTCGTTCGGCGGCGTCATGAGCCAGTTACGGGAGGGACTTCACTACGTGCGGGTCACCCCAGTCGTGTTGATGGCGATCCTCGTCCTGGGGCTGGTTGCGACGGTCGGCATGAACTTCGCCGTGATCATCCCGGCGTATGCCCAGGACATCCTTGACAGCGGCGCGTCCGGCTACGGGTTCCTGATGGCGGCTTCCGGGGTTGGATCCCTGTTCGCCGCACTGTGGCTTGCGTTCAGTGGCCGGGGGCGGCTGCGGTTCATCGCGTACGGCGCGATCGTGCTCGGCCTGAGCGAAGTGGGCCTCGGGATCGCGCTGTCATTCCCGGTTGCGATGGTGTTGATGATGGGTGTCGGATTTGGCGGGATCCTGATGGCCGCCACGGTCAACACGACCATCCAGATGGCGGTCCCGGACGGTCTGCGCGGTCGGGTGATGAGCGTCTACACCACGATCTTCGCTGGATCCACACCGGTCGGTGGCCCGCTGATGGGCGGTTTGGCATCGGTCTTCGGCGTGGCCATCTCGCTCGCCATCGGCGGGGCGCTGGCCATTGGTGTCGGTCTCGGCGCGCTGGTCTGGATCCGGCGCCTCGGGGCGGATGGGTCGGCCGCCGGTGGACGCGAACCAGGACGTCGATCGGCAGCATCGGCCGCGCCTTCCAGCACGCTGAGTGATCGACCGACAACGTGATCGTCGTCGCGGGAGAGGCCCTCATTGATCTCCTCGTCGGGCCAGATGGACGGCTCGCCGCGACACCGGGCGGTGGCCCGTTCAACACGGCCCGGACGATCGGACGCCTGGGCGGGCAGGTGGCCTTCCTTGGCTGCCTCGCCTCAGACCGGTTCGGACAGGTCCTGCGCGCTGCGCTGATCGCCGATCGGGTCGACCTGTCCCTCGCGACCGCGACCGATGCCCCGACCACGCTGGCCATCGCCGAACTGGACGATTCCGGCGCCGCGACCTATCGCTTTCACACAGCCGAAACCGCAGCCCTCGTGCTCGACGAACTCGCGGTCGACGCGGCGCTCAGGAGCGACCCATCGGCGCTTCACGTCGGGACCCTGGGACTGGTCCTGGAGCCGATGGCCTCGGCCCTCGCATCAGGCGTTGGGCGGGTCGCCGAATCAACCCTCGTGATGGTTGACCCGAACTGTCGCCCGGCGGTGATTCGAGACCGGGCCGACTATCTGGGTCGACTCGATCGTGTGCTGCGTCGAACCGATGTCGTCAAGGTCAGCGTGGACGATCTCGCCTACCTCGAACCCGCGACCCCGTCGCTCGATGCCGCGCGGGCCGTCGCGGCCCGCGGCCCCGCCCTCGTCCTCCTTACCGATGGTGGCAACCCGGTCATCGTCATGACTCGGGATGCGACCTTCGAGATTCCCGTGCCGCCGATATCGATCGTCGATACCGTCGGGGCCGGTGATGCCTTCGGCGGCGCGTTTCTGGCCCGCTGGATCGAGCGCGGTCTTGGCCGCGACGATCTGCTGGATCCGACCGCCGTACGCGATGCTGCGTCCATGGCGATCGAGGTCGCCAACCTGACCTGCCAACGCGCCGGGGCCGATCCGCCCTGGAGAACCGAGCTCCGCCGACCCACGCCCTGAGCGCGACCGGGTACCCTACGCCGATGTCCAAGATGATCCGCCGGCTCGTTCCGTTCGTCTTCGCGCTCCTCGTCCTGGCCGCGAGTGCGCCCGGCGCGGCCGCCTCCGCCGCCCGCGAGTTTCCCAACCAGAGCCTGGGCAACCGCGGCGAGAACGTCCGGGCGATCCAGGGCTTCCTGCTGGCTCACGACGTGGTCGCACCGACGGATGGGATCTTTGCGAAGTCGACTCGCGCTGCGGTCAAGACGTTCCAGGCGGC
>Ga0307379_10009593_pt1 | contig 12901 bp, 12 predicted proteins | sample UN2MG_FD_202237 | JGI IMG/M metagenome (GOLD analysis project Ga0307379, IMG submission 202237) | Soil microbial communities from Risofladan, Vaasa, Finland - UN-2 | ecosystem: Environmental > Terrestrial > Soil > Coastal area > Acid sulfate soil | place: Finland: Risofladan, Vaasa | collected... | reverse complement strand
GGTGAGGCCGTAAAGGTGGGTGACGTTGAATCCGGCATCGGCCATGGCGGCGAGTGTCGCTTCCGGTGGCGGGGCGGCGGCAGTGAAGAATTCGACCACGTGATCGAGCGGTCGCTTGTCCTGTTCAGGCGCGCCGAGAATGGTCGACATGACGATGGGTGCACCACACAGATGGGTCACGCGATGGTCGGCCAGCGCATCCCATATTGCCTTGGGGCGGACCTGGCGCAGACACACATTGGTGCCGCCGATGACCGACATGGTCCACGGGAAGCACCAGCCATTGCAGTGGAACATTGGCAGCGTCCACAAGTACACCGGATGCTTGGCCATGGATGCCGTGATGGCGTTGCCCTGTCCCAGCAGGTAGGCACCACGGTGATGGTAGACGACGCCCTTGGGATTGCCAGTGGTGCCGGACGTGTAGTTGAGCGAGATGGCATCCCACTCATCATCAGGGCCCTTCCAGACATAGGCTGCATCGCCATCAGCGATGAATGTCTCGTATTCGATTGCGCCAATCATCGGTCCGGTCTGGGCGAACTCGGGGTCGTCATAATCGATGACGAATGGCCTTGCGCCGTCCATCAGGTCGAGGGCGTCCTGCACCAGTGCCGAGTACTCGCGGTCGACGATCAGCACTTTTGTTTCGGCGTGGGCCAGCGTGAAGGCAATGATCGGGGCATCGAGCCTGGTGTTCATGGTGTTGAGGACAGCGCCTGTCATGGGAACCCCGTAGTGGGCTTCCAGCATGGGGGGCGTGTTGGCCAGCATGACCGAGACGGTGTCACCCTTCTTGATGCCGTGGTGCACCAATGCCGAGGCCAGCTTGCGTGACCGGGCATACATTTCAGCATAGGTGAAGCGTTGCTCGCCATGAACGACCGCCGGGTGGTTCGGGTATACCCGGGCAGAGCGCGCCAGGAACGTCAGCGGTGTCAATGGCTGGTAGTTTGCCTTGTTCTTGGCGAGGCCTGTCTCATACGGGTTGGTCATGGTGTTAAATCCTGAAAGTGGAGGCGTTGATGTGCGCTATCTAGCGCGGAGTCAGAGTGCGTGCAAATTCAGTGTGTCAGGCCGTCGTAAATGAGTTTCAATCCTACGGGTAACAGCACAGAATAGGAAACCCGGTAAAATAGCGTCTGGTCAACGCGCTTTACCAGCCATGCACCGGTCAGCGTTGCCAGCGGCGCCAGTGGGACCAGCACGGCTGATGTCATGAGGTTTGCGGTTGAAAACTGCCCCAATGCGAAATAGGGGATCAGTTTGACAGCGTTAACAACTGCGAAATAGATGACAGAAAACCCGGCATAGAGCCGTTTTTCCAGCTTGAGCGGTAAGGCGTACATCTGGAACGGCGGGCCGCCTGCGTGGGTCATGAAGCTGGTGAAGCCGGAAACAGCAGCCCACAAGCGCGCCATCCCCGGCCTTTGCGGTTGAGGTGGCCGGGCTTCGCGCCCGCCGAAAAACCATTGTGCGGCAAACAATAGTGACAACGCGCCGACTACAATGCGGATTTCGCTCTCCGTTACATAAGATGCCAGCAACCATCCGATGGTAATGCCGATGATAGCGGCAGGCAGCATCAACTTCACTGTCTTGCTGTCTCGAAGGCCGCGATAGGTGATGAGGGCTGCAACATCCATGACAACGAGGATCGGCAGGAAAATCGCGGCGGCCTGAACCGGCGGGATGATCAGCGCTACCATTGGCACGCCCAGCAGGGACAATGCGCCGCCAAACCCGCCCTTTGACAGGCCTATCAGGATCACAGCCATCGTGGCCAGCAGATAAAACACGGGATCAGTAATCATCAGGACAAACGCCATACGCCTTTTTACTGTCTTGCAACAAGCTTCAGTTTGACCACAATGCGGGGCAATTCACATGCAGACAGCAGGGAACGACAGACTCATGAGCCGATATCACGAAGTTTATGCGGGCTGGAAGGCCGATCCGGAAGGTTTTTGGGCAGATGCAGCGCGTGACATCGACTGGATCAAGCCCTGGGACAAGGTTTTTGACAAGGTAGACGGGCTGGATCGCTGGTTTGTGGGGGCTGAATGCAATACCTGCTGGAACTGCGTCGACAGGCATGTTGAGGCAGGCCGTGGTGATCAGGCAGCCATAATTTATGACTCTCCCATCACCGGGGCTAAACGGACCTACACCTATGCCCAGCTGCAGGGCGAAGTATCGGCATTTGCCCAAGTGCTGGCAGACAAGGGCGCGGCGAGGGGTGACCGGGTGATCATCTATATGCCGATGGTGCCGGAGGCTGCAATTGCCATGCTGGCATGCGCGCGTATCGGGGCGATACATTCAGTGGTTTTCGGTGGATTCGCCGCTACAGAGCTCGCCACACGTATCAATGACGCGAATCCAAGGCTTATTGTATCAGCTTCGTGTGGTATTGAGCCGGGAAGGGTGATTGCCTACAAGCCGCTGCTGGATGAAGCGATCAGCCTTGCTAAGGTGAAACCTGCAGGCACAATCGTGCTGCAACGCAATCAGGTTACGGCTGAACTGAAAGACGGTTATGACCATGACTGGCAATCGTGCGTCGACGCGGTAAAGGCTGAAGGCCGCAAGGCAGATTGCGTGGCGGTGAACGCAACCGACCCGCTCTATATTCTCTACACTTCGGGCACAACCGGCCAGCCAAAGGGCGTGGTGCGCGACAATGGCGGACATATGGTGGCGCTCAAATGGTCGATGTCAGCGATGTATGGCGTCAAACCGGGTGAGGTTTACTGGGCAGCATCCGATGTGGGCTGGGTGGTTGGTCATTCCTACATCGTTTATGCGCCGCTGTTGCATGGCTGCACGACGATCCTGTTTGAGGGCAAGCCGGTGGGCACACCCGATGCAGGCACATTCTGGCGTGTGATATCGGAACACAAGGCAGTTTGCCTGTTTACTGCGCCAACGGCGTTCCGGGCGATCAAGAAGGAAGACCCGAAGGGAGAGTTTATCGGAAAATACGACCTGTCGCATTTTCGCACATTGTTCCTGGCGGGCGAACGGGCCGACCCGGACACCATCCAGTGGGCTCAGGCCGTGCTCGACAGGCCGGTCATTGATCATTGGTGGCAAACCGAGACAGGCTGGACCATTGCCGGCAATCCGGTTGGTCTTGGCACATTGCCGGTCAAGCTTGGTTCACCGGCAGTGCCCATGCCGGGATATGAGATTCAGGTGCTGGACGAAGGTGGTCATGAAATGCTGCGTGGCAAGCTTGGCGCGGTGTGCGTGAAGCTGCCGCTGCCGCCATCCTGCCTGCCAACCCTGTGGAATGCTGACGAGCGCTTCCGCAAGAGCTATCTCAACACCTTTCCCGGATACTATGAAACCTCTGATGCGGGCTACATGGATGAGGACGGCTATCTCTACATCATGGCGCGTACCGACGACATCATCAATGTGGCTGGTCACAGGCTGTCGACCGGCGGCATGGAAGAGGTATTGTCATCTCATCCTGATGTTGCCGAGTGTGCGGTTGTTGGCGTCGCAGACAAGCTCAAGGGCCAGTTGCCGGTCGGCTTTATCGTGCTCAAGAAGGGGGTCAACAAAACCAACGAGAGCGTTGAAGGTGAATGCGTGAAGCTGGTGCGTGACAAAATCGGTGCCGTGGCAGCACTTCGCACCGTAATGGTTGTCGCCCGCCTGCCCAAGACGCGCTCAGGCAAGATATTGCGTGCCACCGTGCGCTCGATTGCAGACGGCGCTGACTGGAAAATGCCCGCAACCATCGACGATCCGGTCATTTTGGATGAGTTGACTGACGCCATGAAGGCGCGCGGGGTTGGTACGCTGTGATTGACACCGCTTACGTGAAAATCATGGCGCGCTATAATGCGTGGCAGAACCAGTCTATTTATGGCGCGGCTGATACGCTGGATGATGTTGCGCGCACTGCGGACCGCGGGGCATTTTTCGGTTCCATTCATGGTACCCTGAGCCATTTGCTGTGGGGTGACCAAATATGGATGAGCCGCTTTGCCGGGACACCAAAGCCGGAGGCTGCCTCGATTGAAGCGTTCGTTGGCATGGTGCCGGACTGGGTGGAGCTGAAGACCAGACGTATCGCGATGGATAAGACCATTTTGAATTGGTCGGCAACCATTGATGCCGGATGGCTGGCAGATGACCTGACCTGGTTTTCAGGGGCTGCGCAAAAGCAGGTGACCAAGCCCTGCGGTTTTCTGGTAGCACATTTCTTCAACCACCAGACCCATCATCGCGGACAGGTTCACGCCATGCTGACAGCTGCCGGTTCACGGCCAGATGACACAGATTTGTTCTACCTACCTGCAGAAAATTGAACGAATAGCCCTGGACGTGACTATATTAAGCGATAAAATTGAAAATTCATTAATCTCCTTAGAGTTAAAATAGTAACTCAACAATACTTTCTTGCAGGCCCAGATATCTTTCATGCGGCGTGATAGCCACAATAAAAACCTGATCGGCATCTGTTGTGTTCTTGGCGGGACACTTGCGCTTGGCGTGCAGGACATGATCATCAAATTGATCTCCGGGATATATCCGCTTCACGAGATTGGTTTTGTGCGGTCAATTTTCGCAATTCTACTGACCTGCGCATTCCTGAAGATGGAAGGTGGGTTTACCCAGTTGATAACAAAACGCCCTGGCGCCCATCTGGCGCGTGGCGTGTTGCTGATTGGTGCCAACATGGCCTATTTTCTGGGCCTTGCATCCATGCCGCTGGCCGATGCGGCAGCGATTTTCTTTTCTGCTCCCCTCATCATAACGCTGCTTGCCGTTCCATTGCTTGGCGAAAAGGTCGGTCCGCGCCGCTGGGCTGCGGTGTTCGTCGGCATGCTGGGCGTGATTATCATGCTGAGGCCGCAGACAAATGTAATCCAGCTGGTAGGGCTTTTGCCGCTTGTTGCAGCGGTTTGCTACGCTTCGATCCAGATACTGGCACGAAAACTGGGGGCCACCGAAAGTGCCTCGGTGATGGCGTTTTATGTGCAGGCTTGTTTTCTTGTGTTCTCGATCGGGTTCGGGCTGGTGTTTGGTTCCGGGTGGATGTCATCGGGTGACAATCTAACCGCGGATTTCCTGCTGCGTGCGTGGAGCTGGCCGGACGTGTTCGGCTTTGGGATGATGGCGGCGTGCGGCATGCTGGTTGGCATTGGGGGCTATCTGCTGTCACAGGCCTATCGCCTCGCGCAGGCGCGCACCGTCGCTCCGTTTGAATATGCAGGGCTGCCGTTCGCCGTGCTGCTCGGATTTATTGTATGGGGTCACTTGCCAGACGGACTGAGCCTTGCTGGCATTGCCCTGATTGCAGCGTCTGGCCTCTACGTATTCTTCCGGGAGAATGAAAACCGCAAGGAACAAATGGCTGCAGAACCGGTGCTGCACGATTGATGCAACAGCGGAGCGTGCAGGCAGGGCAGGGTCAGGCCAGGCACCTATTCTTCGGCAGCAGCATCCGTCTTCAGATCTTTCAGCTTGGCGAACACTGAGTCAGCATCCACGTCGGCTTCCTCCTCGGCAACCTCCTCCATAGCATCCGACTTGAAGCCCTTGAAGGTTTCATCTGCACTGGGAACCGACTTATCGTCCTTTGCAGCTTCAACCGGAGCATCAGCAATTGCATAAGGTGGTGGAACTGTTTCTTCCGCTGGCATAAGGGTCTTGACCTGCCCGCCAGCCTTTTCGACACGCTTGGCAGCCTTGCGCACGGCAAGATCAAGCTCCAGCTGTGAGCACAGGCCCAGAGTTACAGGATCAACAGGCTTGAGATTGGTGCTGTTCCAGTGGGTGCGGTCGCGAATGGCGTTGATGGTTGTCTTGGTGGTGCCGACCAGCTTCATGACCTGACTGTCTGCCAGCTCCGGATGATAGCGCAACAACCAGCTGATGGCGTCTGGGCGATCCTGACGGCGCGAAACTGGTGTGTACTTCGGGCCGCGCCGCTTTGATGCTGCGGGCACAATAACTTTCGATTTGGCAAGCTGCAGCTTGTGTGCCGGATCCTTCTCGCCAGCAGCGATTTCGTCGCGGGTGATCTGGTTGGCAGCAACAGGATCAGACCCCTTGATGCCAATTGCAACTTCACCGTCGGCAATGCCCTTTACTTCCAGGGGGTGCAATTTGCAGAAATCGGCGATCTGGATAAATGTCAGGCCGGTATTGTCGACCAGCCATACAGCAGTTGCTTTCGGCATCAACGGGGTATCAGACATGGGGTTTTCTCCTTCAGAACCTTTTCAGGGGCTCTGCTGATCCAGCAGGATCAAAGATGTTTGGAATGGCCTTGTGTATAGTGCTGATGGGCGAATTACGCAAATACTGTTTTCGCACTGCTCACAGTTTATAGGCCAGGTCGCTCGCCTCACCCCTCAAACGTTTGGCAAAATGGTCTTCAAAGTTCAGCATATCCATGAGGGGTGTGCCCTTTTCAAAGGCCGCAAAGGCTTTTTCCTCGTTGGCCATGACCGTTTGTGCACCGGGTACGAGAGCAGCCAGTTCGTCCTGTGTACCCACAACGATGCCGTCGGCATCGCCCAGCACCAGGTCACCGGGCGAGACCACAATACCGCCGCAGGAAACCGGCACCTGAACCTGGCCGATTTGCTGGATGGTGCCGGCAACGGGGTGCACACCTCTGGCATAGACAGGCAGGTCAATGTCCTGCATGGCGTCTGAGTCGCGCACATAGCCGTCGACGATAATGCCGCCCAGCCTTTTGCGGGCCGCTTCCATGGTGAACATTTCACCTGCCAGTGCAAGGTGCCCCTGCATGCCGTCGATCACCAGAACGTCGCCTTCTCCAGCATCTGCCAGCACCCGCATGACGGTTAGAAAATCATTGCGGCAGGAGGCTGTGCGGGCCGGACCGACGAGCTTGCGGCCATGGTTAATGCGTACGATGCCGGCGTCCATTGCGCGGATCATCTTGTCGATGTCTGCCAGCATGGAAGTTTCGAGTTTGGCGAGTTGGGACAGGAAGGTCATATCAAATCCGTGGTGAAGGCAGACCCCGGATCCAAGTCCGGGGCCTTTAAATGTTGACTCAAACCATAGCAAAAATACGCGCTGGACCGCCGGTGCCGCCGCGGTGCTTCGGTGCGCCAACGACAAGCGTTGCGCCCTTTGCCGGAACCGTGTCGAGATTGGCGAGGTTTTCAATTCCCCAGCGGTTGGTGGGCAACCAGGCATAATGTGTAGCGAAGTCGCCTGACGGGCCGTGGTCAAGCGACAGCGTGTCAACCGCCATGCCGACAGCCTTGGTTTCCAGCAGCATATTTGTTGCTTCCACATGAAAACCGGGGAAGTGCATCTTCTTCTCGGCGTCGGCTCCGCGGAACTTGTCAGAGCCCAGATGGGCCGCCCAGCCGGAGTTCATGGCAACACAGGCGCCGTCCGGGATGTCACCATTGGCGGATACCCATGCCTTAATGTCAACGGGCGTCACCTGGTAGTCGGCGTTTTCTGCCGCCTTGGCCTTTACGTCGATGACGCAAAGCGGGCAGATCAGATTGCTGACCGGAATTTCCGCCACTGACTGGCCGTTTTCGGAAAAGTGCAGGGGCGCATCCACATGGGTGCCGGTGTGTTCATTCACCCGCAGTTCAAACAGGTTGAACTTGTGCTCCTTGTAGTTGAACTTCTGGTCCTTCCAGAATTGTTGCGCCCCGAAATAGGTTGGAAAGTCTTCATGGAGCTCATGGGTCATATCCTCGACCTTCTGGGCTGCCTGCGCCATTACGGGACTGCTCACGCGGGTAGAAAGAGCGGCAGCGGCTGCACCTGCTGCGGCGGTCTTGAACAGATTGCGGCGCGACAGCATCCGGCTTTTCACGCTTTCCATTACACATGCATCACACATTGCAGAATTCTCCTCGCTGATTGACCAAACATGCCCGGCGCCGTCACACCGAAGCAGATATGTTATCACCAGTTTTGCGTAAGGCGAGTCGAAAGAGGGGGCAGGGCCCGGTGTTGATCAAACCTCCAGTACGATCTTGCCGATGTGCGCCGAAGTTTCCATCAGCATGTGAGCCTTGCTGGCTTCGGCAAGCGGAAATGTTTTAAACAGCTGTGGCTTGACCTTGCCCGCCTCGATCATTGGCCAGACGGTTTTGCGCAAGGCGCTTGCTATGGCGGCTTTTTCTGCCGTGGGGCGGATGCGCAGGGTTGATCCTGTCAGTGTCAGGCGCTTCAGCATCACCATCATGAAATCGACCTCTGCCCTTGAGCCGTTGAGGTAGGCAATGTTGACAATGCGGCCATCGCGCGCGGCTGTCTTGATATTACGCTGAATATAGTCGCCGCCGACCATGTCGAGGATGACATCAACACCTTTTTTGGCCGTGACCTCTTTCAGCACCTCGACAAAATCTTCCTCGCGGTAGTTGATGGCGCGCGTGGCCCCAAGCCCGACACAGGCGGCGCATTTTTCCGCTGAGCCTGCGGTTGTGTAAACGGTTGAGCCAAGTTGGGACGCAATCTGTATGGCCGTTGTGCCAATGCCGGACGAGCCGCCATGCACCAGCAGGCTTTCGCCCGGTTTCAATGCACCGCGTTCAAACACATTGGTCCATACGGTGAAGAAGGTTTCCGGTACACCGGCGGCTTCAGCCATGGAAAGCGTGAACGGCACCGGCAGGGCATTGGTTTCGTGTACGATGCAGTATTCGGCATAACCACCGCCTGCCACCAGCGCGCATACCTTGTCGCCGATTTTCCATTGTGTTGCACCTTCGCCCAGTGCCACGACTTCACCGGCAATTTCCAGACCCGGCAGTTCTGATGCGCCGGGTGGCGGGGGATACGCGCCTGCACGCTGCAACACATCCGGCCGGTTGACGCCTGCCGCTGCCACCTTGACCAGCACCTCGCGGTTGCCCGGTTTTGGAGTGGCCACAATTACAGGCTTCAGCACATCAGGCCCGCCCGGTTCGATGATGGCAATGGCGGTCATTTTGGCGGGTATGGTGGTCATTGAAATTGTTCTCACATGGCGGGTTGTCACAAAATGGCCTGTTCGGCACTATGGCAACTTGATAGTGCTGCCGGTCAGTTGTTGCAAGCGGAGGTCAGTTTGATGGATGAAGATATTCTGAAACCGAAAAAGCCGGGTCCAGCTGTCGGCGATGACCTTTCGGCACTGTCGGTTAAGGAACTGGAAGAACGGGTATCAGAATTTGAAGCTGAAATACTCCGGATCAAGGCTGATATTGCGGGAAAACAGTCTTCGAAATCAGCTGCGGATGCGTTTTTCAAGACCTGACTGAAAATAAAATATACTTTTCTGAGTTTTCTAAGTATTTGAATTCAAAGCATTACCAGATCAGTAACCTGAACAATTTGAGTCTAATTTTGCCAAAATGAATCATGTTAACCTTTTGGTAACGACCATCTGTGCATATTGTTAATTGTAGTCCTTAGGGATTGCCCGAGTGGTTTTCCACTCTGTTTGACGCCTCCCTGTTAGACTTTCGAGCCGCGATTCGTTCGCGGCTCTTTTTTTGGCATTACACTTGCTTGACAGGTAGTCAGGCTGGCCTTCGTGGTTCATATTGACCCTCTAGTAGATTCTGGCCGATGATTGAGGCCATGGGCGCGTGCGTCCTGTATTTTTTGAGGTTTTAATGTTTACTGATGGTAACTCCGAGCGCGCCATGCCTGTTGATTTTCTTTCCCGATTCACAGCTTCCAAGCAGTTCCATGAAGTTTTTCAGGAAGGCATGAGCCTGATTGAAGAAACGGCCGACTATCTTGACGGGCCCGGGCGCAACGATGTCAGAGAGCTCAACAAGGGCGGCTCGATCACCTATGCCAGTCAGTCGATGCGCCTGACGACGCGGCTGATGCAGCTTGCTTCCTGGCTGCTTCTGCAGCGCGCTGTCAGTTCCGGCGAGATCACCCGCGATGATGCGGATCACGAAAAGAGCCGCATCTCGCTCGATGAAGTTGGTGAGGGAGAGCCGATTGAAGGCGCAGACCAGATGCCGGACACACTGAAATCCCTGCTGCTGCGTTCCTTGCGGCTGCATGAGCGGATCGTGACACTGGATGTCATGATTGCCGAGCGTGACGAGACATTGCTGTCCGGCGAGGCGGCAAACGAAGTCAACGTTCACATGGAACAGCTTCAAAAGGCATTCAACGCCAAGCGTTCCTGAGATTTGACGTCACAGCACAACCCGACAAAAAAAGCCCAGCTGCATATCTGCAACCGGGTTTTTTTGACTTATTGCGTTCCAAACCTTTGCGCATCGCTGCGCTCTACGCGCGGTTTGAGCCCGTCGTGTATGCGTGCGAACCAAATCCTACTTCTTCAGGAAGCCGAACTTCTGGTTGAAGCGGCTGACGCGGCCACCACGGTCCACCAGGTTGGCGTTGCCGCCGGTCCATGCAGGATGTGTGGATGGATCAATGTCGAGCTGAAGGTTATCGCCTTCCTTGCCCCATGTTGAGCGCGTCTGGAAAGAGGAACCGTTGGTGTTGGTCACGGTGATCATGTGGTAATCGGGGTGAATGTCTTTTTTCATCGGGGAGTTCTCTCGGACAAATTTGAATTCGGTGCGGTGGCTATACATGAGCGGGCGCATTAGTGCAACCGTTGCAATCAGTTCACCGGGTGTGGCACCGGGCCACGCAAGCGCGAGCTTGCCGGGGTGGACCGGGCACGGCTAAGGTGCGGCCTGTTTTTGCGAAGATCAAGGGTTTCGGACGTTGACAACAAAATTGGGCAATGCAGGCGGGCTAGCCCAGCCTGCACAGGGCAACGCTGAACCGGCTGCGGATTTTGGCAATGACATACCGGGACGCCGGCCCAGGGCGTCATCATTGAAACCACTTGCACGGTTGCTGCCGTTGCTGTGGCGATACCGGCCGCAAATTGCGTTTGCTTCAGTATTCCTTATGCTGGCGGCGTCGTCGACGCTCGTGGTGCCTGTAGCGGTTCGCCGGGTCATCGATCATGGCTTTTCCGGCGAAAATGCCGGCTTTGTGGATCAGTATTTTTCCGTGATGCTTTTTGTTGTGGGCGTGCTGGCAGTGTCGTCTGCGGGGCGGTACTATTTCGTGACGTGGATTGGCGAGCGTGTCGTTGCAGATTTGCGCGACATGGTTTTTTCGCACCTGTTGAAACTGTCGCCGGCGTTTTATGACACGGCGCAATCGGGAGAAGTGCTGGCGCGGCTCACCGCTGATACCACGCAGGTCAAGAATGTTTTTGGTTCCACTGTGTCAGTGGCGCTCAGAAACATCGTCATGCTGTTCGGCGCCATAATAATGCTGATGATCACCAGCCTGAAGCTGTCTGGAATGGTGCTGCTGGTCATTCCTCTGATCGTGCTGCCAATGGTGTTTTTTGGCCGCAAGGTGCGCAAACTCTCGCGAACGGCGCAGGATACCCTGGCGGCCTCTGCTGCTCTGGCGCAGGAGTCGTTGTATTCGGTGCAGGCAGTTCAGGCGTTTGGGCAGGAGCCGCGCATCGGTGAAACCTTCAATGCCGCCACCCAGCAGGCCTTTGACGCAGCTGCGGCACGTGCCAGAGGCCGTGCCATGCTCACCGCTGCCATCATCTTTCTGGCTTTCGGGGCAATTATCGCCATTTTGTGGTATGGCGCGCAGGAGGTGTTGTCCGGCGAGATGACACCGGGCACGCTTGGCCAGTTTTTGCTCTATGCGGCGTTTGCTGCCGGGGCAATGGGATCGCTGTCTGAAGTGTGGGGTGAGCTGCAACTGGCAGCAGGCGCCGCGGAACGGCTGTCGGAACTGCTGGATACGGAGCCGGGCATTGCTGAACCAGCCTCGCCCAAACCACTGGCAGCGCCTGCGCGCGGTTCAGTGCAGTTTGACAAGGTCAGATTTGCCTATCCATCACGCCTTGATGATGCAGTCCTCAAAGGATTGAGTTTTTCGGTCAAGCCTGGTGAGACGGTTGCCATTGTCGGACCTTCAGGGGCTGGCAAGTCGACGCTGTTTGCGCTCATTCTCCGCTTCTATGACCCGCTGTCAGGCAAGGTGTGCCTTGATGGGGTGAATATTGCTGATTTGTCGCTGGGGGACTTGCGCGGTTCTATTGCGCTGGTGCCGCAGGACACTGTCATTTTCTCCGCATCCGTGTTCGACAATATTCGTTTTTCGCGGCCATCAGCCAGCTCGGAAGAAGTGTTGCAGGCGGCAAAACTTGCCCGCGTGGATGAATTTGCGAACCGCCTGACCAATGGATTCGATACGCAGGTCGGGGAACGTGGTATCACCCTGTCCGGCGGACAGCGCCAGCGCGTGGCCATTGCGCGTGCGGTATTGCGGGACGCGCCGCTGCTTCTGCTGGATGAGGCAACCAGTGCGCTCGATGCTGAAAGCGAGCAATATGTTCAGGCTGCCTTTGCTGACCTGATGCAGCACCGTACCACCATTGTGATTGCACATCGTCTGGCCACCGTGCGCAATGCCGATCGTATCATTGTGCTGGATGATGGCGGTGTGGCGGCAGAAGGAAGCCATGCCCAACTGATGAAAAAAGGCGGGCTTTATGCGCGTCTGGCCAAGTTGCAGTTCAGCGAATAGGCACTGCACCCTGATGCATTCGCCAATGTTCCTCACCCTGCGTGACATTACCATGTCACCGTCGTATTGTTTTGGTCGGGGAGAAACCATCTCAAATCATCAAGATCCGTTCTGAGCGCCGCTGGCGCCGGGGGCCGTCACGGCAACCGTTTCAGGGGCCGTAGGCGCGGTTTTAACCACTTCTATGATGGGTTCTATTATGCCGTGCCATGGTGGGAAGATGGCTACTATGACGATGGCGGCGATGATTACGGCCGTGGCCGTGGTGGCGGCGACCATGAGGACTGGTGCTTCAGCAGATACAAATCATACAAGCCGCGTTCCAACACCTGGACCG
>Ga0307379_10009592_pt1 | contig 12901 bp, 10 predicted proteins | sample UN2MG_FD_202237 | JGI IMG/M metagenome (GOLD analysis project Ga0307379, IMG submission 202237) | Soil microbial communities from Risofladan, Vaasa, Finland - UN-2 | ecosystem: Environmental > Terrestrial > Soil > Coastal area > Acid sulfate soil | place: Finland: Risofladan, Vaasa | collected... | reverse complement strand
AACAGTCGCCTATTTCTGGTTCGCTGCCCATTGAAAATGGGTGACTCTCCGCGTTTTACGCTCCAAGTCGGCGGCGGAGTGAGGCGGCTCCGGGCTCAGCCTTCCGTTGCCGCGATGATCCCTCGCTCGACCGCCCCGGCGATGCGGTCCAGCTCGTCTAGGGTAATTACCAGCGGCGGCATGATGACGATTACGTTGCCCAGCGGACGGAGGAGGACGCCTTCGGTTCGGGCGTGGTCGCAGACGCGGATGCCCCGCTTCTCGGCCCACGGATAGGGCTCTTTGGTGGCCCGGTCGCGCACCAGCTCGATCCCGGCGATCAGGCCGCACTGGCGGACGTGGCCCACGTGGGGAAGCTTGCCGAGGCGATCGAGATGCTCGCCGAGCCGGACGATCTTTGGGGGAAGGTGCTGGAGCGTCTGCTCCTCCTCGAAGACGTCGAGCGTGGCCAGGGCGACGGCTGCGCCCAACGGGTTGCCGCCGTACGTGTGGCCGTGGAAGAAGGTTTTTGATTCGGCGTACTCGCCCAGGAAGGCTTGCCAAACGCGATCGGTCGCAAGCGTCGCCGCCAAGGGCACGTACCCGCCGGTGAGGCCCTTGGCCAGGCAGAGCAGGTCGGGAGCGACGCCCTCGTGCTCGCAGGCGAACATCTTGCCGGTGCGGCCCATGCCGACGGCCACTTCGTCGGCCACGAGGAGCACGTCGTAGCGCCGCGTCAGCTCGCGGGCGCCGGCCAGGTAGCCCGGCGGATGGACGATCATCCCGGCCGCGCCCTGCACGAGCGGCTCGATCACCATCGCGGCGATCCGCTCGTGGTGCTCGGCGAGCACCGCCTCCAGTTGCCCGAGGCAGTGGGCCAACAGGCGCCGGCTCGTCACGCCCTCGGGCGTTCGATACGGATCCGGGGCCGGGACGCGGAGGCACTTGAACAACAGCGGCTCGAACATGGCGTGGAACCGCTCGACGCCGCCGACGCTCACGCTGCCGAGGGTATCTCCGTGGTACGCGTCGCCGAGGGCCAGGTAGCCGGTCTTCTCCGGACGCGGGTCGTCCCGTTGCTGCCAGTACTGGAAGGCCATCTTGACGGCCACCTCGACGGCCGTGGCCCCGTCGTCGGAGAAGAAAACGTGCCCCAGCCCCGGCGGGGCCAGCTCGACCAGGCGTTTGGCCAGCTTGATCGTGGTGGGGTTCGACGCCCCCAGCGAGGTCACGTGGGCGACCCGATCGAGCTGCCGGCGGATCGCCGCGTCGAGCCGGGGGTGGCGATGCCCGTGCACGTTGCACCACAGGCTGCTCGTGCCGTCGAGGTACTCGTTTCCGTCGACGTCCACGAGCGTCGCCCCGTGGGCCCGCTCGAGGATCAACGGCTCGTACTCGGCCATTTGCGTGAACGGGTGCCAGACGAGCTCTCGGTCCCAGCGACGGAGCTCCTCCCGAGTTGGATCGTGCATGAGCGGTCCAGGTGATCTGTAAACGCAAGTAAAATAGGCAAACGAGCAAATCCGCAGAACGACGATGCTCGCCCGGCCCGGGCCGGCCGAAAGACAGACGGACTCCCGGCAACCCTTGCGCGGCCGCGGCTCACGCGGGCTTCGCCGGGGCCTCTCGCCGCATCGCCGCTCGCCCCCGTCCCGTTGCCCCTCGCCCCTGACCCCTCACCCCCTATGGTGCGAAGTTAGTTTTCGGCCTCCGCTCCTGCAAGGGGGGTTGCAGAAGGCAACTGGACACTTATGATTACGTAAAGCCTCATATTCTTCGGCGGCGGTCGTTGCCTGAGAAAAGGAGTAAGGGAATGCTAGCGCTTGCCCCTGGATGGGAGATGGAGGTGGATCGCGGGCCGGGCTGGCTCTTGGTGAAGCTGAAGAGCCCGGAACGAGACGCATCGGACACTCCGCCATTGGCGGACGAGCTTTGGTCGTTGCTCCAGAGGCATTTCATCTATCGGCTCGTGCTGGAGCTGGATGACGTCAGGCTGTTGCACAGCTATCTGCTTGGCCAACTCGTGTTGCTCGACAAGCGGATTCGGGAGCACGACGGCATGATGCGGCTGTGCGGCCTCTCGTCGTTCAACCGGCGGGTCCTGCGCTTGCACGGTTTGGACCTGCGATTCCCGACTTATGGGGATCCGGAAGAAGCCGTGATGGGTTGTGGCCGGAAACCCCGCTAGGCGCGATGTCACCTCCAAGAGCGTCTTCGCCTTATTGGGGGACATGGATGCGCATGCCCCCCAAACAGGGAGGAGCATGCTCGTGCGCGTCTCGGGCCGCATTGACACCCGATTTGGCCGCGTCTACACTGTTCTGTTCGCGGTTACGTAGGGCGCGCGGGAGCGCATTGGACGCCGGATTGGTGCCGCAGTGCGTGTTGCGCACCCGACGCACATTCCGGAGACGGACCACCCTGGGGAGCTGGCGGACGCAACAGATCGCCGCTGGACCTGCCCCCCCACAATTGAGTAGTACGATGGCTGTACCAAAACGAAAACACAGCAACGCGCGGACCGGGACCCGCCGGTCGCACGACGCCAAGAAGCCGAAGGCGTTGCACACCTGCCCTGAGTGCAGCACGGCGGTGCCGTCGCACGTTGTCTGTCCGAACTGCGGAGAATACATGGGCCGGAAGGTGACCGAGGGATCGTCACACAAGGACCGCTTGGGACGCGACTGAGCTTGACCGTGCCGGGAGGTCAAGGCAATCGAAACGGAATGGTGAGGGCCGAGTTACCTTGAGCAGGATCGCCTTTCTGTTCCCGGGCCAGGGAGCCCAGTTCGTCGGCATGGGCAAGCGGTTGGCCGAGTCGCTGCCGAGCGTGCGTCGTTTGTACGACACCGCTTCGGAGATCCTTGGGTATGACCTGGCGGCCCTCTGCTTTGAAGGCCCCGCCGAGCAGCTCGACTCCACGGTCGGCAGCCAGCCGGCCATTTTCGTCACCAGTCTGGCGGCCCTGGAATGGCTCCGCAACGAGTCGCCCGACGTGGTGCTTTCCTGCGAGGCGGCGGCCGGGTTGAGCCTGGGCGAGTATACGGCGATGGTCTTCGCCGGGGTGATGGACTTCGAGGCCGGGCTGCCTCTGGTTGCGCAACGCGGCGCGGCCATGCAGGAAGCCGCCGATGCCACGCCCAGCGGCATGGTCAGCATCCTCGGCCTGGAACGCGTCGAGGTGGAAGCCCTCTGCGAAAGGGCGCGCGGCGACGACGTGCTGGAGATCGCCAATCTGCTCTGTCCGGCCAACGTCGTGATTTCCGGCTCCAATGACGCCTGCGAGCGGGCGGCGGAGATGGCGCCGGCGATGGGGGCGATGAAGGCGGTGCCCCTGGCCGTCGCCGGGGCGTTTCATACCCAGATTATGCGCCCCGCCGACGAGCGCCTGGCCGACGCGCTGGCCGGCGTGCCGATGCACCGACCCAAGATCCCCGTCGTCTCCAACGTCGACGCCCGGCCGCACGACGACCCGGAAAAAATCCGACGGCTCCTGATTCAGCAAGTCCTCCAACCGGTCCGCTGGGAGGAGTCGATGCGGCACCTCTTGGCCGAGGGCTTCGACTCGTTCTACGAAGTCGGGCCGGGCCGCGTGCTGCGCGGGCTGTTGCGCCGCATCGAGCGGAAGGTCTCGTGCCAGTGCATAGACGTCTGAGTCGGGGCAAAGGGCCGGATTGCCGCGTCGACGCTCGGAATCCGGGGCCTGCGTCCTCAGGATCACGTAACTCGCGACCGCTTGTCGAGCTTCAGCAGCAGGACACTCCCCCTTGCCCCCCACTCCTTCGGAAGCGTTCGATTCCCAGTCGACCATCAACTTGAGAACGGAATCATGACGGAACCAACCCAAAGCCGCATCTCGACGGACCTCGGCGGACAGGTGGCGATCGTGACGGGCGCGGGCCGGGGGCTCGGCCGGTTGATCGCGGAGGTGCTGGCCGGCTCGGGCGCCCGGGTGGCCTGCATCGACGTCCAGGCGGACCTGCTGGCCGAAACCGTCAAGCGCATCCAGGCGGCCGGAGGCACGGCCGAGGCTTTCCCCTGCGACGTGACCGACAGCCGGCAGGTGGGCGAAGTGGTCAACGCCGTGGTCAAGGAGTGGGGCGGGCTCCAGATCCTCGTCAACAACGCCGGCATCACCCGCGACAACGTCATCCTGCGAATGAAGGACGACCAGTTCGACGCCGTGATCAACGTCAATCTCCGCGGCACGTTCCTGTTCACCCGGGCGGCAGCCAAGCCGATGATGAAGGGGCGTCGTGGCCGGATCATCAACATGGCCAGCGTCTCGGGGATCATGGGCAACCCCGGACAAGCCAACTACTCGGCCTCCAAGGCCGGCGTGATCGGGCTGACCCGCTCTGTCGCCCGGGAGCTGGCCGGACGAAACATCACCGTCAACGCGGTGGCGCCCGGGTTCATCGCCACCGAGATGACCGCCGCTTTGGGAGAGGAAATCCGTGAGGAGATCAAGAAGCAGACCCCGTTGGGTCGGCTCGGCGACCCGCAGGACGTGGCCGACGCCGTGCTGTTTTTGGCCAGCGACGCCGCCGGTTTCATCACCGGGCACGTCCTTGTGGTCGATGGGGGACTGACCGGGTAGCTCGCACGTCTCTCGCTTGCTTCACGGCAGGGCCCCCGCGGCCAGGTTTGCGGCCGTACACGTTCGCCACCTGCACGGTGTGGGCAGTCCGAGCGAGATCCGCCGCGAAAGAAGCCCGCGAATGCGCCGCGTGCAGGATGCACGGCCTTCGCGAAACACGCGGATGAAGACTATGGACACGGAGGCGAAAAGTCGCTATTTTTGGTGGGTTGTCAGGAAATCAGGCAAAGTGTACTATTTGGACCGTCTAGGGCGTAATCCGTCGAGACGACGTGTCGCGGGGGACTGATTTATCCCCCATAAGAAGTGTGCTTATCAGGAGGATGGTCAAGGTGGCCTCAGTCGAAGAACGAGTGATTGAGATTGTTGGCGAGCAGTTGGGTGTCAACAAGGATCAGATATCCCGCGAGACCTCTTTCGTCAACGATCTGGGAGCTGACTCGCTGGACACGGTGGAGTTGGTGATGGAGCTCGAGGAGGAGTTCGACATCAACATTCCCGACGACGCAGCCGAGAAGATCCAGACCGTCGGACAGGCCATCGATCACATCGAGGCCGCCATCAGTGCAACCGGTAAGCAGGACCAGGATTCCGAACAGCTTCCATGAAACGTCGCGTCGTCGTAACCGGGCTCGGGGCGATCACTTCCCTCAGTTGCCAAGTGGAAGACCTGTGGACTCGCGTCTGCAACGGGGAGAGTGGCATCCATCGAATCGAACGATTCGATGTCTCTCAGTTTCGGTCCCAGATCGGCGGAGAGATCCGCGATTGGTCCACCGACGGCTACCTTCCCCCCAAGGACGCCAATCGCCTCGATCGCTTCGCCCAGTTCGCCATCGTGGGCGCGATGGAGGCCGTCAAGGACGCGGGGGTCGATTTCTCCAAGCTGGACGTCTGCCGTTGCGGCGTGATCCTGGGATCGGGAGTCGGCGGACTGCGGGAGATTGAAATCCAGCATACGCGAATGCTCGACCGAGGTCCCGCCAAGGTCTCCCCCTTCACCGTCCCCAAGATGATGGCCAACGCCGCCAGCGGACACGTCTCGATTTGTTTCGGGCTTCAGGGGCCAAACGCTGTGGTCGTCACGGCCTGCGCCAGCGCCTCGCACGCCATCGGCGATGCCTTCCACGCCATCCGCCGTGGGGACGCCGACGTGATGATCACCGGCGGCAGCGAAGCGGCGGTCACCCCGCTGGCCATGGCGGCGTTCAGCTCGATGCGGGCGCTCTCGCAGCGAAACGACGATCCGGCCGCCGCCAGCCGGCCATTCGACGCCGATCGCGACGGCTTCGTGCTCAGCGAAGGGGCCGGCATCTTGGTCCTGGAAGAGCTGGAGTTCGCGAAAGCTCGCGGCGTACCCATCTATGCCGAAGTGCTCGGTTGCGCCGCCACTGCGGACGGCAGCCACATCACGCAGCCGGAGAAGGACGGGGTCGGCGCAGCGCGGGCCATGACGCTCGCACTCCAGGATGCGCAGCTCGACCCGTCCGACGTCGACTACATCAACGCCCACGGCACGAGCACCCAGCTCGGCGATCAGGCCGAGACGACCGCCGTCAAGACCGTCTTCAAGGAAGACGCCCGGAAGGTAGCCATCTCCAGCACCAAGAGCCAGCTTGGCCACCTGTTGGGGGCCAGCGGTGGCGTGGAGCTGGTGCTCGCGGTGCTCGCCATTCAACGGGGTGTCGTTCCCCCGACGATCAACTACCAGACCCCGGACCCGCACTGCGACCTCGACTACACGCCCAACGAGCCCCGCGAGCGCAAGCTTTCCGTGGCCATGTCTAACAGCTTCGGCTTCGGCGGGCACAATGCCTCGCTCGTCGTCGGGAAGTTGGCCAACGGCAAGGCTTGACCAGGCCGGGCTTAATGCTCGCCGGCGTCTCGCAGAATCCCCATCTTCCGCAATTTTCCACATCTCTCGTCGCTCGCTGTCCATTGCTCTGCCGATATTGCCTCAGATGGACCGCGTCCCTATACTGCCCGCCTCCGACCCACTAAAACTGCGCGCACTTCGGCAAGGAGGCTGAAGCATGTTGGCAAGAGCATTGCTCGTTGCGGCTGCGTTTCTTGTTGCAGCCGGCTCCGCTTGGGGCCAGACTGCGACCACGAATGCCCAGAACGGCTCGTCTGCAGACTGGGGGCCCCCCACCGCTGGCAGGAACAGCAACGGCACGGCCCGGACACCCGGGCAACCCCCCGCCCCCGGTTCGCCTGCCACAACGTCCGGCCGGGCCGCGTCACCCAGCCAAACAACCGACGCCCTTCCCCCCGAATCCAGCCCGGCCGGCAGCGGCCCTCGCCGCCCCATCGCCAAGGTGAGCGCGGGCACCGGGCAATTGCCGAACAAGCACGGGCAACTCTGGCGCGAGTACGATATCAGCCCCTATGCCCTCCGAGTCGCGTCCACCACCCACCCGGAGCAGGCGATCGTCGACTGGCTTCTCCGCGAGACCGGCTACGAGGCGTGGAATTGCGGGCCGGTGGCCGTCCTCAATGCCAATCCGCGGACGCTCACCGTGTACCATACGCCCGAAATGCACCAGGTCGTGGCCGACGTCGTGGATCGCTTCGTCTCAAGCGAGGCGCAGTCGCAGGCGTTCGGTCTGCGCGTGGTGAGCCTGAGCCATCCGAATTGGCGAGCACGGGCTCAAGGACTCCTCCAGCCGGTCCAGGTGCAGACGCCCGGCGCGCAGGCGTGGCTGCTCCAGAAGGAAGACGCCTCCGTGCTCCTGGCCGAGTTGCAGCGTCGCAGCGACTATCGCGAGCACAGCTCCCCCCATCTTCTGGTCAATAACGGCCAGTCTTCGGTGGTCTCGGCCACGCGCGGCCGGAGCTACGTCCGAAGCGTGGTGTTGCGCACCGACGGCTGGCCGGGCTTCGAGCCGGAGATATCGCTGGTCGACGAAGGCTTCTCCCTGGAGTTCACTCCCCTGTTGTCGGTCGACGGACGGATGATCGACGCCATCATCAAGTGCGAGATCGACCAGGTGGAAAAGATGATCTCGGTCCCGCTCGATCTCCCGTCCGCCGTGGCGTCGCGACAGCGAACGAAGATCGAGGTGCCGCAGATGTCGCACTTCGGCTTCCACGAACGGTTCCGCTGGCCGGTCGAGCAAGTCCTGCTGATCGGCTTCGGCATGGTGGCGCTACCCGTGCCGTCGGAGGGGAAGCCGTTAATCGCGGGCCTGCCCCTGCCGCTTCCTTCGTCGCCCCCCCGAGCCGACGTGCTGGTGTTCGTGGAAAGCAAGGGGAAGAGCAATCAACCGAACGTGGCAAGCCAACCCGGTCGGCCCGAAGCCACGACGTACCGCGGCAGATACTGACGCCGCGTGCCGCGCCGCTGAAGCCCGTTCGCCACTTGGAACGCCGCTCTCCGAGCCTGCATTCCGCAGGCGCTCGCTTTCCCCTGCACGCGTGGCCTACCCTGCCGACTCGCGACACAGGTCCAGAATTCCTATTGGCCATTCCCAACGGCGGCTCGTTTTGGGGGCGATTGTCCGTACTGCGCTGAGGCCTCGGCGGCAGCGAGCGTTGGAGCAACTGGAGCCGAATGCGCCAGCACATGCGCGTCGCAAATGGGTCCTTTGATGACGTGTCTCACGCGCGACGACTTGTTGGGACTATCAGTCGCATTTCGGCGGTCGCACGCCGCCCAGCGCGCGGCGGTGTGTCGGACCTCCGCGCGTTCACGGTCGTTCTTCCCCCGGAGAGAATACACGCTCCTAATGGGGTTATCGCAGCAGGGCGGTTCACTACCAGCACTCGGTCCATGAGTGTTTCCTGGATTTCGCGGCGCGGATGCGCAATGCCGTGAGGGAGATCGTGCCGCGTGCCCTGGTGCCGGTCAGCTTTGGATGAGGCACCACGGGAGCGCTCTTCAAGGGAGGCAGTGAACCGGAGGTTACCCTCGCCGTTCGTGCAAGACTCGGGGGACCCGCACACAACTGACTAAAGCAACGCCTCAAAAGCCTCACTGTGGCCCCATGCACACCACACGCCCGTCGGCGAGCGAAAGAAAGAGCAGGCCGTTCGCCACGGCGAGACTGTCCCATGCCGGCGGGGCGTCGAGCGTGTACTCGGCCAGCTTTTCTCCGGTGGAAGCGGACGCCGCCCACAGGATGCCGCCCATTCGCCCCTCGTACGCTTTGGCCAAATCGTCCTCTGGGAACACGACCGGCGTTCCGGCAACGAACAGCACGTCATCGGCCAGTGCGATCGCCTTGCCTGTGAGCGGAATGGAACTGCTCCAGAGTTTCACCGAGGGGGCAACATTGGACGGGCCTCGGTTTCTGGCTCGCGCTTTCCTGCCCGTGCCCTGCTTGGCAGCCGCCTGCTTGGCGACTCGCTTGCCGGTGCCCGCCGCCGCGCCTGCGGAAGCCTTCGCTGAGGCGCCGTACGTTCCCGCGTAGAGCGTGTAGCCGCTGGTCCGAGGATCGAACCAAGCGGTGCGCCCGGGAGTATAACCCCGCACCTCGTAGAAGCGCGAGCCGTCGATGACGAGGATGTCGCCATGCACGCCGCCCAGGCCCGTGGGGATGTCGTAATGCAACATGGTGTCAATGGTCCAGAACGAGCGGTGCTGAGGGATCGCTTCGAGGAAACCGTGCGAGGGAATCAGGTGCGGCTGCTTGACGTCCTGGAGCTTGACCGGCGAGAGGTTGGGGTTGAAGGCCTGATGTCGGAGATAGAGCAGTTTGTCGTCGGCGATGAAAACGTCCCCTTTGAATCCCTCGATGCTCATGCCGTTGACGACCTCCCGGTTTTCGATGGGGAAACCGTTCTCGCCGTAGGGGCCGACCATGCGTTTCTGATGCACGACTTTGCCGGAGCGCGGGTCGAGCGCATACAGGAAGACGCCGCCGTCAACGAAGGAGTTTCTCCCGGCGGCGAAATACGCGAGGCCGTCCCGGATGAGGACGCTGCCGCAAATCGGCCACGCTGACTCCGGCTGCCCGTAGGCGCAGATCAGCCGCCGCTCGAGCGGGAGAAACCGCCAGGCCAGCGTCCCGTCGGCGGCACGCAGGCAATAGGCCGATCCGTCGCGGGAACCGAAAAGGAGGAGGCCCTGGTAATACGTCGGGGGCGAGTCGACACGTCCCTCGGCAGAGAACCGCCAAACGATTTTCCCGTCCGCCGCGTTCATGGCGCAGACGGCGTGACCGTCAACGTCCGCCGCGAACACCATCCCGGCGGCGATGACCGGGGCGCTGGCGCGGGTGCCGAGTTTGGTCTCCCAGCGTTTGCCGAGCACGGCCGGGACTTTGTTTTTCGTCGTTCCTGTCCGGGCGTTGTCATGACGGTAGGCGGGCCAATCGTCCGGGGAATCTGAAGTCGGAGACTTCAAATGTGAGATTTCAGGGAAGGCGGGGCCCTTTTCGAGCATAGCCTTCGTGCCCACGTTGATGGGTTGGTCCGATTTGGTGAAGCCTGGCTCCGCCGCCATCGCGTTCAGTCCGTTCAGCATGACGCTGTTGCAGCACGCGCAGGACGGTGGACCGCCATAGTAAAGGCCGCCCGACGGGAGCGGACCAATGCCGCAGGTGCTGCGGATCCAGGGATTGGGAAACTCGGATGCGGAGTCTAGGCCGAGGAAATCGCTGCCGCCGGTCGCGGTGTTAATGTAATACCGCGTGGTGATCCGGTTTCGATAGCAACGGTCATGGCCCATGGGACCGGCCATGGCCTGATCGAGCTGTTTGACCAGCTTTCCGGTCTCGGGATCGAAGCCGTTTACTCCCATACGGCCGAGTCCCAGCGCGGGTACCGGCCGCCCGGTCGAAGCATTATATGCCGCCGCCCAGACGAGGCCGTTTGCCAGAAACACATCCGGCGCCTTGTGATGATTGATCGTGGCGGGTGTCTCCCAGAGCGCCTTGCCGTCGGCGAGACGGAACGCCCGGAGCCGCGCGGAATCCGCGAGATAGGCGGCGCGATCCGAGAGCACGAGCGAGACCGCGATGCCCGGTGGCCCTTCGAGAACGACGGGGGCGGGGACACGCCAAAGTGATTTTCCCGTCGCGCGGTCCAGGCAGACGAGTTCCGTCGAGGTTGCAAAGACCGCGCGGTCGCCGATCACCCCGAGCGTCGCCCCTTCGTAGCCTTTCGTGTCCGCCCCGGATATTTTCCAAAGCTTTTTGCCGGAGCCGGCGTCAATGGCCAGGATATCGTTTTGGGGATCGTCGGGCCGCTTGAATATGGGTCCATACGCCTCGCGTCTAAATACGCTCGTATTGAGCGGCGAGCGCGACGGGTCCGTGAGGGCCTCCGAAATATCGGACTGGTCGCCCATGACGACGTACAGAACGTCCCGGTCATACACGAATTCCACCGTCCCCGCGGTTCCTGCGTGCTTCTTGATGACCGCGCCGGTCGCCGCATCGAATACGGTGATAGGCGCCGTGTAGCCGGGGGTGCAATAGACGACGTCCCCCACCGCGGCAAGCCGCCGCTGGAGCTGCACGGGCATCTCCTTGTTGCGGATGTAGATCGGGTGCCAATCGGTAAACATGACCCGCCAGAGGACAACCCCGTTGTAGGCGTCCCGGGCCACGAGCGCCTGTTTACCCGGCAGCGCCGGGTGCTCGGCGGAGCCCTGGTCCTCGACGGTGAACAGGCGGCCGTTCGTCGAGACCATGCTGTTGATCGAAGGCATCGCGAGGTGCGACCGCTGCCACTCCGGCTCGCCCAGCCACTGATACCGCCGGGGCGGACCGACGACGGCGTCCTGAGCGACGGCGTTGTTGTCCGCGCCGTGATAGTGCTGTTCCCACTCGTCGGTGCCCTGCAATTGGGGCTTGAAGGTCACCGTCCATTTGCCGTCTCGCTTGACCGCCGCGGCGCCGTGGGGCCGGAGCACCCGCAGGAGTTCGCCCGCCGGAACCGCGCCGGCTTCCTCGCAGACGACGAGCGTCGCCAGGTTGTCCACGTAGGGGAGCTTTTTCGCGCTCCAGTGCATGACGGACACCGGGCCGTACACTCCGATCGCACGGATCGCCGCGCGCGCCGTTTCGACACGTTTCGCGTCGGCCTCCAGTCCCTGAACGACACAGTTGTCCGCCAGGCGCAGCGCCGCAGTGAGCTTCCCGTCCCCGCAGCCGACGTGGATGACCAGGCCGCCGTGAAAGCCGGCCAAAGAAGCAATCTGCTCGGCCTCATCCGCCGGGCCAGCCAAGGCGGCCGGGGCCGTCGTCGCCAACAGGACGCCAAGAACCGAAACAATCCGCAGTGAAACGGACATCGCACGAAAAGATTCTACTGTCTGCATGAGATGCTCCTCCATTTGCCGGGCATGTCAACTGAAACGCCCCTGGGTTGTTTGACAGTGGATTGATGGTAATCATGCGGCGGGCTCCAGGCAAGCGGTGAAGGCTTGGCGGACCGCGTCGGTTACATCGACCTGGAGCACGAAGCTGCACTGCCGGGCCAAGTCAGAACACCTTGGGAATACGGCGTGTCCAAAGAACCCCGGCACAACCGTTTCCTGCGACGGGGTCGATTGCCTGCGATTTGCCACCCGATTGAGGGGGGGGCTGAAGGTCGCCGCCGCGCGCCCCAGTACGGTCGATACTTGGGATTCTCAAAAAACGTATGGACCGAGACACATTTCCCCAAATACGGGTTACTCTGGTTGCGGGCTCCATCCGGGACGTGGAGCCCTTGCTCCCGTGCGCCGATCCATCGAATTGGCATGCGGAACCTGCTTCCCGGGGGCACCAATCACCCGGAATGCGAGCGCCGAATCTCCCTGGACTAGCGCACCAACTCTGGGACTAGCGCACCAACTCTGCCACAATCGTCAAGAATGCTGTTTGGCGGCGATTGCCAGGCCGTTTGTCCGAAAACCACCCAAGCTCCGGCGATAAATACTTGTTACCCGGCGGGAAGAATCTGGTACGCATAGACGCTCGCCCGATCCATGTGCAGTGTGGCCTCGACCGACTGCCCTTTGGGCCGTGGTGCCAGTACGTCGCCGTCAATCCAGGTCGCAGCGGCGTCAAAACTGCTGCCCGTAAGGGGAATGGAGTTCTCTTCTGTTCTCCCCGGCACATCCTCAAGCGATATCCGGACCGAACCGCCCTGTTCGCATTCGTAGTTGAGCAAGAGACGACACGGCTCCCTGATGCCGTCCAGCTTAAGTGTGAGGGATCCTTTGGGATCACTCCGAAACCCGAACAACCGCCACTTCGGCCAGCGAGCAACGCCGATACGGCTAAGGCCTTCCCTCTGTGTCAATGATAGGTGAGACAACTACCTCCTCAGTTATTACAGTAGAGGGCCAGGAGGTAGAAGGATGGAAAAGACAAGGTGGTCTGGAGTGGA
>Ga0307379_10009591_pt1 | contig 12901 bp, 12 predicted proteins | sample UN2MG_FD_202237 | JGI IMG/M metagenome (GOLD analysis project Ga0307379, IMG submission 202237) | Soil microbial communities from Risofladan, Vaasa, Finland - UN-2 | ecosystem: Environmental > Terrestrial > Soil > Coastal area > Acid sulfate soil | place: Finland: Risofladan, Vaasa | collected... | reverse complement strand
GGCCTGACCGCCTATTACCTCTAGATTCTGTATCTTATCGTTCAGTTCGGCTATCTTCAGGGTCAGCACATTAATCTCTTCTACGACATTTTGCGTGTCCAGCATAAGCTGGTCGTCCAGCCTGGTCAGGAATTCCGCTAATGTTCTGAATTGACTGGTCATCGATTCCGCCGCCGATACCGCCTGCTGCTGGTACGTTGCCTCGTGCGTATGAGCGGTAAGGTCGTTCAATGCACTGAAAAAATTGCCTATGGCAAAACTCAGGCCCCCCGATTCGGTCGTAAGCTCGTTAAAAGCATTTTCTATGCTGCGCATTGCAGCAAGCTGGTGCGAAACCTCGCCTAACGCTGATTCCTGACGTATGATTTCCTGCTCCAGCAGAATGTCCAGTTCCCTTTTTACATTCCCGAACTCCACCCCGCCCCCGAGAATAAGCGTGCCTATTTGCATAGAGTACGCCGGGGTAAAATCTACTCTTTGCCGGTGATAGCCCTCCGTAGCGGCGTTGGCTACGTTGTTGCCGACTATATCAAGGCCTGTCCTGGCCGCCTGAAGACCGCTTAATCCTATGCTCCAGCTGTCCATTTTTTACCTCGTTCCAAAAATCCAATACCGGTATGTCACCGGCCGCCTGGCATCCTCGTTTCAAAACTTCACATTGACAAACGTCGCCGCATCTTCTTTGTTTACGTTTCCGCCCGGGCTGTATGTAACCGCACCTTTGCCGCAAAGCTCAAAAATCTTGCCCAGAAGCATTCGATTAAACCTCGCGCAGTCCGCCAGAAGCAGCCTCGTACTGAGATGCTCCTTTTTAACCCGTGCGGTCAACGACCTCAATCGTTGCTTTTTCTCGGCTAATTGCGCTCGCTTTTGTCCCGCAAGCATACGCTCGAGCCAGGTTAAGGTTATCTGCTCTACCGGCTCACCCAGAATCTGTGCCAATTCGGCCCTTAGCAATTGCCGTCTGGATTCGTTTTGCGAAAAGCTTTCTGCCTGGTTCCGCACCGTTTCAAGCAGGGCGCCAAGGCCTGTATCATCACGCCTTACAACAAGTTCCCGCATCCGGTCCAGTTGTGATAAGCTGGTTTCCAGATGCTCGATGTCCCTGTCCAGAACCGCGGAAAGTTCGTCTATCTTTTCTTCTGCTTCGATTACTTGTGTTTTCATACGCTCTTATCCAATTGCTGTGTCGAATTTGTTTGTGAATTATTTATCCACCGGTATATGTCCTTCCACATTCCAAAGCCGCCGTTGCTTGAAATGTGTCTGCCTAAATACAGCCAGAACAAATCACGAACCCCCCTGCTGCTGCCGTCTTCATCAAGGCCCATCTGGCCGACTGTTTCTTTGACCTGGTCCAGCAGCTTGTCAATCAGCACCGACTCGAAGTTTTGGGCTGCCTGTGCTTTCTTGCCGTCGCTGAATTTGTCGATTTTGCTCGAATCGGCAAGCAGATTCGGCGGTAACACCGCGCCGGTCAGTATTAATTTGCCTGTATCCATAACTACATCCTCAGCTTTAACTACATCCTCAGCTTTGCCGTACGCCAACTGTCGTAACAGATGCCGGCTTTACATTATCTCAAGCCTGGCCTGCAGGGCCCCCGCCTTCTTTAATGCATTGAATATCGCTATAAGGTCTCGCGGCGTGGCGCCTATGGCGTTGAGCGTCTTGGCCAATTCCGCCACTGTCACCGTTCGCGGTACCGGAATCAAAGCGCCTTCCTTTTCTCTGACTTCTATTATCGTCTCCAGAACAATCGCCGTGGTGCCCGAGTCGGAAAACGGCGCCGTCGGCTGTGACACAGCCGCTGTTTCTTTTATATTCACCACCAGGCTGCCCTGTGAAATACCAACCTGTGATATGCCCACATTCTCCCCGACAACGATAGTGCCTGTGCGTTCGTTGATTACTACCACCGCAGGCACATCAACCTTCACCTGGGGGCTGGTTATTGTGTCAACAAACCCCACTATACCGCCCTGGCTTATTTGCGGCGGTATTCTGACCTGGATTGTACCGGGGTCAACAACTGCGGCCGAATTTGGGTAAAGGCCGTTTATAGCTGCCCGGATTCGCTGCGACGTAGAAAAATCAACGTTCCGAAGATTCAGTACGATAAACCTGTCACCTCCCATCTGCACCACAAAGTCGGCAATCTCCTCCCTCTCCACGACAGCTCCGCCGGGTATGCGCCCGACTGCCTGATGGTTCTTTGTAATAGAAGCGTTGTCACCCGATGCCGTCCAGCCGCCGATAGAGACACCTGCCGCCTGGGTTACCGCATAGATCTGACCGTCAAGACCTTCCAGCAGTGTCGGCAGAAGTACGCCGCCCTGAAGGCTCTTTGCGTCTCCCATCGACGACACATCCACATCGATTTGAGAGCCTTCACGGGCAAAAGGACCCAGCAGGGCTGTGACCATTACCATCGCTATATTGCCGCTTTTGAGCTGGTCGGGCGTAAAAACAAGGCCGCTGCGCTTCAGTATGTTCGAAAGAATCCGCTGAGCCGGCAGTGTGCTGTCGCCGGTACCGGCAAGCCCTATTACAAGCCCAACGCCGGTCAGCGTATTGCCGCGCACCCCCTGTATGTCAACTATGTCTTTTATGCGCTCGCTTCTTGCGGCTTCGGTTACGCCCAAAACTATCACCAGCAAAAACGCGATACCTGCTGTTGAAAACAGCTTGATTGTCCTGTTACTTTTCACTTATCAAGTCCTCTTAAAACGGGCTGAATAGGTCAAATATCCTGCCCAGCCAGTTCGGTTTATTGTACGCCGCCGCGATACCCTTGTGCTTGGTAACGATATTGAACTCGGCCACCCGCTCGCTCTTGACCGTGTTGTCGAATTCTATGTCTCTGGGACGCACTATGCCGCTTACCTCGATTATCTGTATGTCACCGGCTATGTTACGGTCGCGGGTTCCCATAACCACAAGGTTGCCGTTGGGCATAACGTCCTGAACCACAACGGTTATAGAATCCACGAAGCTGCGCTCGTCCTTGTAGTCAGCCTTGCCCTTCAGCTCGCTGGAAGATTCGGCCTCCATCGTAAAGCCGGGAATGCTCGGCAATATGTGGTCGATACCGAGCTTGCCGTTGAATGACGTTGACCTGTCTGTTTCCTTCTTCAGGTCCCTCTTGGCCTTGTTGTCAACTTTGCTGTCTTCGGAAATTTTTATCGTCAGAACGTCTCCTACTCCGTGCGCTACGTCGTCGGCGTATAAATCCTCCATCTTTGTGCTGCGCTTAGCCCAAATCGACCCGGCCGGGCACCACTGGGCGATGCAAAGCACAAATCCGCCCAGCAAAATTGCTGTTATTACTTTGTTTCTCATTCTTTCTCCTTGTTTTTATAATAACTTTGGTTAAAAAACAGGTTCCACCGTCCCGTCCTCTTTGACCTGAACCAGAATTTTTCTGTGCGAATCGATATTCTGTACCTTTATATATTCTCCCGCCCGCCCGTCTTCCATCGCTTTGCCCAGGGCCGTAACAACAAGTCCCGGCCTTTTAACACAAATGGTAACCGTCTGATTGCGCTCTACGATTACAGGCGCTTCGGGAAGCTGGACCATACCCGGCCGAAGAACACTGCCTGCTGATATCCACCGCCGGGCCATAAAACCGTACGGAGGATTTGTTACCTGTCCTGCTGCTTGTTCACCTGCCAGTCCGCTCCAGTCCGAACTCTCGTGGTTTTGTTCCATAGTCGTTTCTATGCTGACATTCTGAGCGTTGATTACGTTTCCCGCGGCAATGTCAGTAATTGCCACCGCCCTGCGACATTTGTACATCAAACGAAAACTCACTATACGCCTGCCGATTTCTGTGGCGCCGCTGAATGCCTTCACAAGCACCCTGACCTGATTGGTGCCGCTGCCGTCATCGGCACAAGCCGTCAGTTTTATATCTTCGCCGGCTGCTGCAACCATCAAATCCAAAACTGTCCCGACCGGCTGCAATACGTCCGTCTGTGAGCCGGTACGGTTTTCGCTCAGGAATTCCAGCGCCTTGTTGACAAACTCTTTGCCTGAAATTATCCTGCCCTGCTGTTTTACCGTCACTTGTTCGGCTCCGGTTAAAGTTACACTCGATGCCGGTATGCCGCTGCTTGCCAGACGACTTAAAACCGTCGGCCTGTCGATGGTTACCTCCTGGCCCGGCAGTAAAATTCTGCTGAGAGTAATATCACGGGCGGCATCAACAATAGATTGTTCGCCGCGTATTAAGCCGATGTCGCCGACACGTATCGTGTCACTTTCCACAGTGACTTCATCCAGAAGCTTAATTTCAACATCAGCTGCACCGCAAAACCGGACGCTCACAAGCAAAAAGGTTATAAACAGGCATACTTTAATTTTATTGCCGGTCATAACTTCTCCTATACACCTATTTGAGTAGCCGCGCGGAGCATCTCGTCACCGGCCCGTATGGCCCGGCTATTTGTCTCGTATGCCCTCTGCGCGGTTATAAGGTTCACAAGTTCGGCTATCATATCCACATTGGACTTCTCCAGAAAACCCGACTGCAGAATCCCGAAGCCGTTCTCGCCGGGCATTCCCGTAGTGGGCGTTCCGCTTGCCTCGGTCTCGGAAAACAAATTATCGCCCTCGCTTAAAAGACCCGAAGGGTTCGGGAAACGAACAAGTTCCAGCGTACCTATCACCGAAAGAGTTCCGCTGGCGTCGGTAATATTGACACTGCCGTCCTTGCCGATGTCTATCGAGGCGTAATCCACCGGAATTGCTATTGCCGGCTCTATGAAATAGCCGGTCACTGTTACTAACTGCCCGTCGGCGTTTACATTTAAAGCACCATCCCTGGTGTACCTTATGTCGCCGTTGGGCATACTTACCTGAAACAAGCCGTCGCCTCTTATGGCCACATCAAATATGTTGCCGGTGTTCTCGAGCTCACCCTGGCTGAAAACCTTTGCCGTCGATGCCAGATTCACGCCGCAGCCTATCTCCACCCCGGTGGGCGATTTTATACCGCCGCCAATTTCCGTGCCGGGCTGGCGCATGCTCACATAAAGCAGGTCCTGAAAGTTCACCTGGCTGCGCTTAAAACCGGATGTGTTGATATTGGCAAGGTTATTGGCCGTTACGTCCAGCATCCTCTGCTGGGCCGCCATGCCTGTGGCTGCTGTCGAAAATGCTCTCAACATAATAATTACTCCTTATTATTGCTTGACGGGGCCAAAAATCAGCCCATTGCCAGACTTATAATACTGCCGGTCATCTCCTTTTTTGCCGATACTAATTTCATGTTCGATTCGTACAGCCGCGAAACTGTTATCATGTTCACAAGTTCTTCCACCAGCTTTACGTTGGACCCCTCCTGGTAGCCTTGTTTTACTATCGCATCCTCAGCATCCTGTGCGTTAAGGCCGGCAGGTGCGCTAAAACAATTCCGGCCTACGGCAATAAGCTTTTCCTGGTCCTGCTTAAAATCCACTATCCTGAATTTGCCGATGCTTATGTCACCGGCACTGATGCTGCCGTCGCTGCCGACATATATCTGTGAAAGTCCCACGTCCGGCGGCACCGTAATGGCCCCGCTTTGCCCGGCAATTGTATTGCCCTGGCAGTTGACTATCTGGTGGTTCTGGTTCAGAAGGAAAGTGCCGTCACGCGTGTACAGCGGCCCCTCCGGCGTCTCCACAACAAAAAACCCGTTTCCATGCAGCGCAAAATCCAGCGTCCTTTCCGTACTGACTATGCTGCCCTGCGAAAAATCAAGCCTGCTGCTGAAATCAACCTTGCCCGTTTCCTGTGTCTGCTGTGATAACTGCGGCGCCTCCAGGGCCCGCGAGAACAAACTGTGTCTGCGCTTGTACCCCGCCGTACTTACATTCGCAAGGTTGTGCGTAATGGTATTAAAGGCCTCGGTTAAGGCACCCACGCTGGAACTTACCTGCGCAGTAATATCAGACATTTCGCTCTCCTATTTTCTCGGAACCTGCGCCTGCGCAAAAAGCTGTTCGCTAATCGGCAGGCCGGTTATGTTGTCGCCTTTACCTTTTATGCCCGCAAGATTGGTAATCCGGATAAGCCGGTTAACGTCATGCTCGCCAAGCCCTATCAGTTCCACTGCTATCGAAAAACCATGCCCGGTCGGCTGACTGTGTACGATTCGACCAATGTCTTCCACAATACTTACTTTACCGTCTTTAGTCTGCGCGGTGTCTGTACCGCCGGCTTTGGCTTCTTCATAAAGACCGAATATTATTAAAACCCGCTGGCCTGTTTTGGCCTCAAGTTCCGTTTCCAGACGCAGACCCGGACCAGCAAGCTCAGTAACTACAGCGGGGAAAAAACACGGCAGACCGGCATTGTCGCCGTCCGGCTTCGAAGAGGACCTGTATATTTCGTCGAACGCCGCCGAAGGCAATGTCCGCGTAAAAGGAAAATTGGCAATCAGGGCCGGCCTGTACACGGGCACACGAACAAAACGCCGCCTGTTGATCGAGCGCACATTTTCGCTGTGATTCAATACCAGGACGCTGTCGCTGCATCCTGCAACCGAGGTGTCAAACTCCCATAGACTGGCGCCGAAACTGTAATGCAGCCGCCAGAGCCTGCCCATAGCGGTTTTGACCTTCGTCTGTAATTTTACTGTAAACTCTATGTCATTGTTTGCTGTAACCGTGCCCTCGATGTTTTCCACCTGGTTGGCCCGGTGCTGCCTGACCTGCACGGTCTTGCCAACAGGTATATGCCTGCTGCTGAGTCTCTTTGCCTTGTTGCTGGATTGTATGGTTGCCGGAACCACCTTCTGGAAACCGAGTTTTTCGCGTATGAAAAAAAGCTCCACTTTCAGTTGCTTGCCTTCCTCGGCGCCGTTCGGACGTTTCAGCGTGTCAACTGTCATTTTCGCCGCGCCAAGCTCGAACGCGTTATCCATTGTAAAAATACCCGCTGCATCTTTCAGATGCGCCTTGTGAGCGAGGGTACGCAGAAGCTGCTGCTCACGCCTGCTGAGACCTCTTTTCTTCGAGTAATACTCGAACAGCTCGTCCGTAAATCTTCTTTCACTGTCTCTTCTGTCCCAGGTCACCCAGATAAGCAATCCCGTCAGCACAACTATTACTGCCACAGCCGTTTTGATAAACCACGGCTGGGCCGTAAAACTGCTGTCCAAACGCCTCATTGCTTCCAGCCTTTCCAGCGGCGTAAGTGCCAGAATCGTAAAAAAGTCTGTTATCTGCATATCAGCGATTCACTTGAATAAAACCTCTTGCATTTCTGCTGCCTGATAATGCCGCTCGATTACCGCAGCATATTATTTCCGGTCGTCCTTGTAGTTCTGTCTGTTCCATGCCAGCCAGATAAATAATCCCGTCAGCACAACTACTACTGCTGCACCCATTTTGACAAACCACGGCTGGGACATAAAATTGCTGTCCAAATGCCTCATTGCTTCCAGCCTTTCCAGCGGCGTAAGCGCCAGAATCGCAAAAAAGCCCGTTATCTGCATATCAACTGTTCACTTGTCTAAAACCGTCTTGTATTTCCGATGCGCTAATAGCATCGCCCATAAAAATCAAATCTGCTACCTGATAAAGCTGCTTAATTCCCGCAGCACATTATTTGCGGCCGCTTTTACAGCGCCGTTTGTCCCAAAGCCGCTGTTTGCCTGCATTACATTGACGAACTCGTTTACAACCTCGGCATTAGATTTTTCCAGGGCTCCCGCGCGAATACTGCCGGCCCCCGCCTGAGCGGCCTGTGTAGTTGCACCCTGCCCCGATGCCGCAGAAGCACGATAATAGCCGTTATAAGGTGTCAGAGAACCTGCGTTCGGAAACAGCGCTATCTGCAGTGCCGCTATTTCCTTTCTTGCCCCGTTGGAAAACGTACCGGTGACTATACCTTCTTTGTCAACCGATATCTTATCAAGCGTGCCGGCCGCATAACCGTTCTGGCCTCTCGCTGCTGCGGTAGAACCGCCTGCAAACTGTGTCAGGCCGTTCATGTGTCCCTCGGTTCCCATAACTATTTTTATTGTCTGCTGACCTGGCCGGTCATTTTTGAACGTTATTACAAGCTCTGCTGTGTCACCGATGCTTTTATCCAACCCCGCATAGGAACCGTCCTGGTTGAATTGTATCCCCCGTATCTGTCTTTTATCAAAACTTACTGCCTCTGTGTCCCCGTTAAGCGACGTCAAAACCATATCCCACGTATTTGCACCGCCTGCCCGCACAAAAACCGCTGAAAGAACATGCTTGTTCCCCAACTGGTCATATACCGTTAAATCCACGTCTGTGCCCTGGTCGGCGCTTAAGTTGCCCGACACCGTAATTTCCGACGTAGCCTTTGCCGGCAGGGTCATACCGTAAGGTACGCGTATAGCGCTATCCCCGACGGCCTGAAACCCGCTGCTTTGCCCCGCTGAACCCATACGCTGAACCGGATATCCCGTTGTTCGGTCAGCCAGATACCCGCTCTTATCGACCCCAAAAGCGCCTGTGCGCGTATATAATTTTTCTTTGCCGCTGCCGACAACAAAATATCCCCGGCCTGTGATTGCCAGGTCAAGAGGCCGGCCCGTACTGACCACATTGCCGCCGTACATATCAGCCGTTACCGCAGATTCAGTGCCGGTCGGCGCCTGCGGATGCGTAACCGTCTGTAAGCCTTTCTGTATCGTGCCGCTTAAAAGTTGCGCAAAATCTGCACGATTGGCCGCCAAATCCGCGCTGCTGCCGGCGGCATCAGGTACCCGCTGATGGCCGTGCAGCGCCTCAACTCTGCCGGAAAGTGGCAAATTCACCTGTACTGTTCCTTATATATTTGTCCTTGTGTCTTTACCTTAATTTCTTACAGATACGACGTTTTCCAAATCCACAATCCGTCCGACTATAAAAATATCCGCGCCGGTAACAGTCTTATAAATCTCATTGATAATGCCGCCTTTGTTTTCCACCACACCTGTAAGCTCATCCACCGCCGCATACGAAATGTTTTGTCCCACAAGCGAATCGCCTATTACGTCCTTGAGTGCAACCTTTGTCGTGCCGTCCACCAGCAGAAAGCCTTCTTCGATGTCCGGATAAGCCCCGCAAACTTCACCCACGCGGACCACTTTAGTACCCTGCGGTGTCTCCGCAAGATACAGGACCTGTTTGCCTACCAGCGATTCAGCTATATCCTTAATGCCGAAGCTGTACCGGTCTATTACCAGGAAGTTCTGGTCGTCAAGGGCGTAAACTTCACCGACTTCGCCTCTTTTTCTTTCGACGGCGCCTGTCAGTTCATTGCCCCAGATGTAAGTGACCTCCTTACCTATCAAAGAATTGGCATAACTGCGTTTGGTAGCTGCAAGAACCTCTCCAAAGCTCGAACTCATTGACTCCAGTTGCTGCAGTTGTGAAAACAATGCCAGCTGAGAGGCCATGTCATTATTGTCAAGCGGCTCCAGCGGATTCTGATACCGCAGCTGCGTCGTCAGAAGTTTCATATAATCCATCTGGATATCGCGCGCCTTTAGTGTCGATACCGAATCCATATTCGTACCCCTAAAAAAACGGTCTGGTTGCGTATAGTCTTACTCTAAACCATAAACTCAGGTGCAATTACCGTGCCAGAACGCTGCGGGCCCTCGCCGTTGATTCGTAACTTCTTGCTGTAAAAGATGTTAATTAATTTGATTTATCTGCCGCCCATATCGCCGATTGTTCAAAAAATATACTGTCCCGACAAAAATTCCTCCACAACGGAAAATTTCGCCAGTGTTGGCGTCCCCGGACACATAGTAACAAACGTCCTATAAAAAACTTTCCACGAGGTTTTAATTGATGTGCTCTTCGGCAGCAACCGACTGTTTTTTACATGCGTTCCGCAAAATCGTAATGTCCTATAAAACTGGCGCGGATTCCAGATTACGCCCCCCTGCGTAAAAATTATCTGATATTATTGGCCCGTCCCATAAAAAACTAAAGTTCCTGACGCTGATTTGTCGAATTACTTCACGTAGAAATTACCTCAGTAACAGGTACCCTAAACCATAGCTTTTGGATGCGCTGATGTTACGACGCACTGTTGCCGTTAGCAAAATACCCCGTATTCAGCAATTAGCCCGTCAGTTCAGCCGCGAAGTCTTTGTGGCCGACAACTGTGCTGAGGCGCTGGAACTGGTTAGAGCCGTAAATCCTGATTTAGTCGTTTTCGACGATTCCACCTGTTCAGATACTATGCGCCAATTCCGTAACCTTGCCGACGCAAGTTTAATAAATGTCCCCACCATCATTGTCGCAAACGCCCACGATAATTCCTTGCCGCCGCTTGAAACCGACGCTTCCGCAAACATGGTCCGTGACTGGCTGCGCACACAACAGCATCTCGGTGCGCCTGAAAAAACCGCAGGTGACAATGCTGAAAATAACCAGCCTGTGCAAAATCAAAGCCACTTCTTTGCAGATGATTGTGCCGCCGAAGTCTCTATGGCTGGCCGCAGCCAGGCAACACTTGACACTATCAAAATGATTAAGCTTGTCGCCGCCAGTGCCTGCAACCCCGTCCTTATTGTCGGCGAAACCGGCACCGGAAAAGAGCTGGCCGCCAAAGCAGTACATAATCTAAGGCATACCCCCAAAGCACCCTTCATTGCTATAAACTGTGCCGCCCTTACGGCAAATCTGCTCGAAAGCGAGCTGTTCGGACACGTCAAAGGCTCTTTCACCGGTGCAGACCGTGAAAAGACCGGGCTGCTGGAACTGGCCCAGGCAGGTACTATCTTCCTCGATGAAATCTCCGAAATGCCTCTGGAGCTGCAGGCAAAGCTTTTACGCCTGCTTCAGGAAAAAACCTTCAGAAAGGTCGGTGGAACAACAGAAATCCAGTGTAAGGCAACCATAATTGCTTCGAGCAATCGTGATTTGAATCAGCTGGTCCAGCAGAACCGTTTCCGACAGGACCTTTACTACCGCCTTAATATCTGTCCCGTGACTGTGGCTGCGCTAAGGTCGCCGGCCCGCAAATCAGACATTCCGCTGCTGGCGCAATATTTTCTTAAGACCTCGGAAATCTGCCCTGAAAAGGCAGGTAAAATAACCTCTTTGACAAACCTTGCGGTCCAGGCCCTGAACAAATACCACTGGCCGGGCAACGTCAGGCAGCTCCGCAACATCATTGAAAGGGCGGTAATAATGGAAAAAACAAACAAAATCGGGCTTACCAGCATCCTCATTGAACCCCCTGAAACCAACGACAACCTCGATAATGCCTCTGCTGTAAACCAGGCCATCAGCGATTTTTCGCTGGCAAAGGCTGAAAGGGAATTGATTGCCCGCGCTTTGTGTCAGACAGGCTGGCAGAAGACCCGCGCCGCCGCCCTTCTTGGCATAACAAGGGCTACCCTGTACGCCAAAGTGAACCAGTACAATTTATCAAAAAGTCCCGATGAGCCGCAGGAAACACCCGGCGACAACTGCCAATGTCCTGTGGACGAATCTTTCGCTGCTATCCAATAACACAGGCACAAACGTTAATTCCTTATAAGCATTCCAGCTGCCGGTGGTCGCAGTCTATGCTGCCCCGGAGGGCCGTCTTGTGTTAGAAAATCCGGCGCCTGGTATAAAATACTAACAACTTCACCATCCCTGTCGGGCCCAAAAAATCTGAAAAAAACGATTTCTTTGCCCTAAAAGGGCGATTTTTTCAGCCAAACGGCCCATTGTCGGTTCATTCAGCCGGGCACGTGCCCCTCTGGCACAGGTATTGCTATAGAAAAGAAAAACACAATAAACCCGTTTTCTAACGGCAGCGAAACAACTTCAGAATATGCGCTGACCTTATGTCGCCTGCCGGCGTTGAATGTTACTTTGACAGCCGAACTGAGAACTATGGCAACCGAACAGCTGGAAAACATAACCGGCCGGGACCTCTCGCAGGTCCCTGCCGACAGTGAATTATTCGCCGGCGAAATTCACAGGGAACTGTCCATGTCCGAAGCTTTCGTAGCCGGCAATCAGCAATCGCCCTCCGAGAACGAGTTTTTTGCCGGCGATGAGGACTTTTACAGGCAACTGGCGGGCTTTGCCGCCGACACCGGCACAGGCCCAGCCCCTCAGCCAGGTTATAAAACATCTTCGAAACTGCAGAAGTTCCTCGTCGTGGCAATTGCAGTTATAGCAGCCATGCTGCTTTACCCACTGTTGAGAACCAAATCAACGACACCTAAACCGCGTCCCATGCCGACCGGCCAGGTAAAACCAACTCCCGCTATTGAAACCGCCGCCGGTGACCAGGCGGCACCATCGGAAACAGCCTGGCTGCAGGCCAAGCCCTCCCCCGAGATTCAGCAGGCCCAGGCCCTGTCTCTGAATATCGCCGAACAGCTCTATAAGCAAAAGCAATACACTGCTGCACTGGATACTTACAAGCAGCTTCTGCAAAACACCGCAGACCCGCAGCAGGAAGCTGTGCGTGATTTCATTAAATTAAGAATCGCCTTCTGCAGCAGCAGGACGGCCTCCGTTGAGCAGACAGCACCTTTATTCAGACTGCTGACCCAAAGCCGCTGTCCGCTGGTGTGCCTGCTGGCCAATTACCAGTTAAGCCTGATTGAGCTGGAGCAAAAGCAGTTCTTAAACGCCCAGACCAAGGCTTATCAGACCTTATGCCTGATTGCCGCCGCCGATTTCAGCAGAGATTTCGCTCAGGCACTGCTTGTCAACTGTCACTTTATTGCCGCACAATCACTGACCAGCAATGTACTTGCGCTTTCAAATGCCGACCAGGACCTGCCGCAGTCTATGTGGTCTTTGCAGTATCAACTGCCTGACCCCTTTGCCGACCTTACGCAGGACGATATATTGCCCATCCTGAACACTGGTTTCGAAAAACTGAATAATGCCGCCTTTAGACCGCAGATTCGCGCTTTCCAGCA
>Ga0307379_10009590_pt1 | contig 12903 bp, 9 predicted proteins | sample UN2MG_FD_202237 | JGI IMG/M metagenome (GOLD analysis project Ga0307379, IMG submission 202237) | Soil microbial communities from Risofladan, Vaasa, Finland - UN-2 | ecosystem: Environmental > Terrestrial > Soil > Coastal area > Acid sulfate soil | place: Finland: Risofladan, Vaasa | collected... | reverse complement strand
TATCTCTGTGATACTCCTTGAGGATCTTGGCGGTTTCTAAACTACCATGGGCATGGGGAAGCCAGTGGAGGTCTATTCCAAAAGCCCTGGGCTTTAATGACTTAAGGACTTTCTTCGGGTTAAATCCGTTGTCGTTGAGCATCCGAACAGCCAGATTAAGAATCCTGACATTATAACCGTGCCTCTCTAAGTATTCAGCAAGGCTGACAAAACCGATGGGATACATCTCAAAAACAGGGGTGGAGGGAACAACATCACTTGTGGGTCCATAGAGAATAGACTTGTTCCTGAAACCATAAACACTTGGTGAATGAAGAAGAATCAGATCCGCTTTAGGCATAGGTTTCCTTCTGCTTAGAAAGACTCAGATAACAGCTCAACTTTATTTTTCAAAAGATAATTAATGTGAACTATTTACTCAGATATTCAATTGCTTCTTCTGTTAGATCTCCGTTTTCTTCTTCTTTTAGATATCCTTTCATTTTCATAGCCTTAGATGATTTCACTTTATCTAGAGGATGTGCATGTATATTAAGGTCTTTAAATTTTTTTAAAGTCTTTGCCTTTTCTTCTATTGTTATCCTTTTAAACTCCTTAGAATTTATTGCAGATATACATCTTTCTGCGCTCTTTTTAAAACCGAGCAAACTATAAATTAAAGCCTTTGTGATATAATAATTAAAATCTTTATCCCCATCAAAATTATTCATTAAGTATAATGCTTTGAATAGTTCTTTTTCCTTCTTTGGAGTATAGGGCAATTTAACAGAATGACCATTGTAGCGCGAACGGCACATCTCGTGACATTCCCTAACTAATCTCTCTCTCACTTCCTGGCTTAGATGAAAAATAGGTTTTGCACCATTTTTTTCGACGATAATATTATCTTTAATTTTTTTATTCTTCAGCTCATAATATTTTCTCCATAAATCCTCTGCAAATCCAGTAAAACCTTCTTTTGAATAATCAGAAGCAATCCTGGGAATGTTTGTAGGATCGTGCACTTCGCTATAGATATCCAGGGATTTTTTCATTAAAAGTCTCATAATATTTTGATTAAAGAAACTTTCTTTTTCTATCTTTTTAATAATTGTCTCGGCCTCATCTAAATAAAAATCTCCAATCATCTCGAGATGAATTCTATCTTTCTTTGCTTTGAAGATTTTATAGGCCCCTTCCAAATTGCCTTTAAATGCCTTGTAAAAGCCAACCAAGCTATCATCATCTACATCCTCGAAATTAAAGGACATTTTTCTCCATAATAAACTATAAGCACTTGCGCTATTTGTAGCTATTAATGTCAAACAAAGAAGTAAAAAAATTGTAGGGTTATCATAAAATTTTGAAAGCAAATAAACTAATCCATATGCAGAAGGAAATCCTCCACAAAAACGCCCTAAAATATTTACAAATTTATTAGAAAACCGAGAATCCTTTAAAACATTCTTGAAACTATCAACATGATGAAAAAAAGCAATAGGATGGGTCAGTCCTGAAAAGAAACCTCTCATAAAATTTTTGGGTAATAAAGTATAATCTGAATTCTTCTTATCACGATCTAAAACTCTATTATGAGTTTGATCTGGATTTTCATTCATCAACCTCTCTTCTATTCTTTGGGAAAGATCTTTCATCTCTCTTGATTTTTCCCATTGATTTAATATTTGATAAGCAACAGCCAGCTGTTCAGGAATAAAACTGTTGAGAGGCTCTTTTTCCAATAAAGCTTCCAATTTCTTTGTCGCATTCAAAGCCGCTTCTTTTAATAAATTTCGGCTTTCTTTTATTATATTTACTTCAGACCTTCCCATTTTTTACCTCTTTTTCTAAACAAACCAACCGAGCAATGTAGTTATTACTTATACCAATGTCAAATAATTTTTTTATTTTTTTAATTTTTTGCACATTGTTTAAATATATATAGTTTTTTTAGACTTACAACTTCCTCATATTTAGTCATTCAAATAGGTTTAATAGGATTTAATTTTTTATTCCCAGAAGCCTTGCCAATTTCCTGGCAAATCTTTTTGAAACCCCTATCTCATTAGTCTTCCACTGAACAATCTGATTTACAGTCTTCTCAATAATGTCTAGGTCATAAGGTTTGGGAACAAAAAACAATCGATTTTTTTTCATTTCTCTTAGATCTTTAATGCCCAGCTGAGTCTCATCTTTATCTGAGGTTACTATTAACCAGAACTTCTCGTCAGAATAGTGCTTGCAGACTCTGTGAAGCAATTCTTTAATCTCTTCATTTTCCGGATCAATAATAAGGATGTCATAACCCCGTATGTCCAAATAAACCCTTAACTCTCCTTTTTTTGGTTGAACAGACACTACTTCATGATCTTTCATCAAAGCCTCAGATAAAAACTCTCGACTTCCTTCATCAGGATCATAAATTAAAATTCGCAGTCGTTTCGCCCGTTCCTTCATGAATAATGAGTTATTTCTTAAATTCTCAACACACATTTCTTAAGCCATTTGATAAAGATTTTGAAAAATAACTTCTTTTATTAATCTATTAGATAATATAGGCAATAACTGTTCCATCTTAAAAAATGGAGGAAAACAAATGAATTGATCCTTTAAAAACAATAAGATAAAAGATTAAAGAGTTAAAAGGCAGGTTTGAAAAGAAGGGAAAAGAGTGGCTTTAAAAAAGCCACTCATAGGTAATTGGTAAAATATTGACCATCCATCTTTCTATTTACTTTAAAAGAGCTTTAATCAAAGAAATTGTCTTTTTGCTTCAAATGGCTGGTGTTTTTAGAAAACTATTATTGTATAAAAAAATAGGAAGGAATAAGACGAGACTAAAAATTGATTTCTCTAAATCGATCTAGAGATATGAGAGGTTCTTTTTTAGGGCTCCTTATCTCTTTTTTTAGAAAAAAACACCAAGAATTTATTATTCGTTTTCTAAATCTTAGAAAAAATTTTTATTTGCTCTCAATGCTTTTTTAACTTTTTGTCAAGTGTATGACGATCAATTCCTAAAAGCTTTGCAGCCTTTGTTTTGTTGCTCTGACAAAACTGGAGAACTCTTTGGACATAAACAGCTTCTAACTCCTCAAGGGAATATATCTGACGTTTCGGTTCACTCTTATCCAGAATATTCCCTACCAAGACGCCGCCTATCATTTCCTGAGGGAGATGCTCGATTGTAATCTCTGGACCTTTTTCTAAAAGAACAACTCTTTCCATAAAGTTTTTAAGTTCTCTGATATTGCCCGGCCAACTGTATTCAAGAAAAACCTCTTTCACTGATTCTGAGATGCCTTGAAAGTCTTTACCAAAGACTTTGTTATACCTCTTAAGAAAGTGCTCAGCTAATAAAAGAAGATCATTTTCTCTCTCTCTCAGAGGAGGCAGAGCTAAGGAGACAACATTCAGACGGTAATAAAGGTCTGCCCGAAATTTTTCCTCTTCTATCAACTGCCTCAGATCTTTGTTGGTTGCTACGATGAAACGTGTATCGACCTCAATTAGTTTTGTCGAACCCAGTCGGCGAAATTTTTTCTCTTCAATAAATTTTAACATTTTGGCCTGAAGGGGAAGAGCCATATCACCAATTTCATCCAAGAAGAGCGTTCCTCGATCGGCTAATTCCACTAGTCCAGCTCTTCTTTCTTTTGCGTCTGTATAAGCCCCCTTTTCGCACCCAAAAAGCTCACTCTCAATAAGGGTTTCAGGAATGGCGCTGCAGTTGCACTCGATAAAAGGCTGCGTTGAGCGAGAAGACCCGTAATGCAAAGCCCTAGCCAACATCTGCTTTCCTGTACCACTCTCTCCTGTAATCAGAACTGTACTGGGCAATTCAGTTTGACTGATTTTTTTTGCGGTTTCCAAAACCTCTCTTATTTGTGGAGATTCCCCCATAATCTTTCCTTCTTCAAATTCCCTCTTCTCCTTGCCTTCCATATAATGGAGGCGGCGTTTGAGGCTACGTGTATCCAAGGTACTACGGACGCGACTCAGCATCTCTTCAAGTTCATAGGGTTTTTTGACAAAATCAGATGCGCCAAACTTCCCCGCCTCAACAGCCTCTTCAATATCTCCATAAGCCGTGATAATAATCACATGAACCTCAGAATCGCTATTTTTCATTTCCTTTAGAATTTCTATTCCATCGCTATCCCCTAAAACAAGATCCAGAATGACTAAATCAGGCTCGAAACGGTTAAATTCTTTCACTCCCTCTTTTCCGGAAGATGCTTCCCTCACATCATAGCCCTGCTCCATGAACGCTTCTTTCAGGGTTTCTCTAACAATCTTTTCATCATCAACAATCAAGATTTTAGACTTCATATATTCTCCTGTCTTTTAGGCAGAACAATATGAAACTTCATACCCCCTTTGCTTCCATTTTCTGCCCATATCCTTCCCTTATGCTCCATAATGATATTTTGACAGATAGCGAGTCCCAAGCCTGTTCCCAGAGGTTTGGTTGTAAAAAAAGGCTTGAATATCTTTTCCAATTCTTGAGGCTCCACACCCGGGCCTGTATCTTCGAAAACCAAGTGGATATGGGGGGTTGTATCTGATGTTCCATCCTCAATTCTAATCATTACTCGATCACCCTCTCGAAGATTATCCCCGGCATTTTGCAGGATGTTATAAAAGACCTGTTTCAGCATATCTGAATCAGCTTCTAATGGCAGAGGACCATAATTTCTTGTCTCCACCTTGATTTGCTTTTCAGCCATGTCCTTATTTATTAAACTGATTGATTCCTTTATAAGTCTCATTAAATCAATTTTTCGAAATTTAGGCTTTACCGGACGAGAATAGTTGAGAATATCGGATACAATCCGTTCAACGCGATTTAGCTCTTCTATCATTCGATCAAGTTTTCGTCGAAACGACTCGTTTGATTGCGTCTGCCTCTTAATCAGCTGGATACCCGTCCGAATACCAGTGAGAGGATTACGAACTTCATGGGCGATCTTGGCAGAAATTTCTCCCATGGCAGCAAGCCTCTCAGCATGAAGGAGTCTTAGACGTTGTTCGCTAATCGTTTTATCAGAATTTTCTAAAAGCGAAATGATATGGTGCATGTGTTGATCAAGCTTCCCAATTTCGTCTCCATTGGTTTTTGTAGGCTTTTCTGAAAAAAGCTTGTCCGCGGCATGAGCATCATCCATGATTTTATGGAGGGGCCTTGTAATACTCCTCGTAAGGAGAAAAAAGAACAACAAGCTCAGGGTAACCCCACTTGCCAGGAAAGTCAGAATAATAGTGTTCATTCTTCTAAAATCCGTCTTCGTCTGGCTGACAGCATTGTTAATAAGACCTTCATTAATCTGTAATATTTGCAGACAGAGGCCGCGCATGGCACCGTAATCCTCAATTGCCTGGTTGGCAAGAACCTCGGGCACAGTCTTTTTCTCTGCAATTTCATTGTGAAAAGAACTCACTTTTTCATAAAGCAATGAAATCTCCTGAAGTATATCCTTCTCTTCCTTGGTATAGGCAACAGCCCTTGCTTTGGATAACCAGGATTGGAAATTTTCCTTTTCTTTCAAAAGATTTTCCATTAAAACGGGGTTCCATCCCTTGATCATCATCTGATTTATAATCTCTTTTTGATGGAAAATCTGACGCTTTAGGTGAATGGCTGCTTCTAAACTGTAAACATTTTCTCTAACGATTTGTTCTGGGGTCTCACGGAGCTGGAGTGCAAAGTAGAGTGCCAAGATAGAAAACAGAAATAAAATTCCCAGAGCTGATGCATAAATGAAAAAGATTCGAGTTGCAACGCTGAATTTCTTCATGAATCTCTCCTCAGGGAATTTTTTAAATCTAGAAAAAGTGATATACTATTTTTTTGAATTATATCAGAATTCTGCTTTGAAAAACAACTGTAAAAATTTTTTTAAAGTAAAGGCAATAAAACAGTTTATAAATAAAGCATATCCTTTAGGGAAAATAGTCGGTTATCAAACAGAAATTTTAATACGGTGAAGAGATAGGGAAAAATTTGCCATTAGCATACTCATAATAAACCTATTACAGAACTAAGGAGGTGTAAAAAAGGTTTAGGATACAACCCAAGGACCAAAGCTACAACTGCTAAGCTAAGAAGAGGAATACTCATGGTTAATGGAGGATCTTTAATTTTATCATTTGATAGTTCAGGCTTCAATGGACCAAAGAATATTCTTATTCCAACTAAGAATGTATAGACCAGTGTGAGTATAGTTGAAAGGATTGCCAGAATAACAATTACCAGTCCTAGTGGATTTCCATGCATCCCTTTGAAAGCGCCTATAAAAAGTATCCATTTCCCCACAAAACCGCTTGTAGGAGGAAGCGCTGAGAGTATTAGTGACGCCGATATCCAAAGTATAGCGGTTATTGGCATCTTAGACCAAAGTCCCCCCATCTCTCTCATATCTCTAGTCCCTGTTGTATAGACTAACACACCAGCAGTTGAGAAGAGAATTGCCTTACCCAAGATGTGACTCAGAAAGTAAAAGATCCCACCTTCAATACCCCAAATAGTGAGGGCACCAATCCCAAATACAGAGTATGATATCTGGCTTATAGTTGAACAAGCACAGAATCGTTTCGCATCAGTTTGAGCTAAAGCGAGAAGAGAGCCGTATACCATGGTTATCAGGGCAAACACAAGAAGAGGTATGCAAAAAATCTTGAGATCTTCACGGAGTGGTAAGAACAGAACCCTAACAACCACATATACTGCAATATTTGCATACACTGCAAGCAATCCCGCTATGCATGTGGGGTGTTCTGCATGAACCCATGGCATCCAAACATGAAAGGGAACTATTGCCAGCTTAGTAGCCAAGCCAAGAAGGATGATTAATGCAATCCAAAAGGTAAGAGGATTTCCTGCAAGCTTTGGTAGCTCAGAGATTTCATAACTCCCTATCTGTGTATAAGCTATTAGAATCCCAATCAGGAAGAAGGTTGCCCCAATAACTCCCCAGAAAAGACACATCAACGCAACTTTATAACGCGTTATAAAGTCAGAATAACCAAATTGAGCCATTATGAAATAAAGGGGAACAATGGTTAGCAGTTCAAGGAAAAAATACATTGATATAAGGTTCGTAGCAAAGGAAACACCCATAAAACCGGCGGGAAAGAAGAGATACAAAAAGAAAAACCTCGTGTAATATATAAGCCAAGTTCTTTTATCTACCTTTCCATATATCAACTCTATTCTGTGTTCTACATAGTGTATTGAGTAAAATGCAAGGACAACGCATATAAGATTTATTATCAATGCAATTGGTAGGCTCAAGCCGTCTGCTAGAAGATTTAAACTCACCTCTGGTCCAAGCTGGTATTTCTCATAAATTATTTCACCACTGTAAACCCTGAGACCGGCTATGCAAAGGAGAATAGTAGTATATATGAGAGTAATGGCTGCTATCCAGCCAGCTTTCTTACCTGCTTTGTATCTGGCTAAAAATATAATTATGGAAGCTATGACCGGTATTATAACTATTTGAAGAAGAATATAAGGTATCATTTTACCGCCCCCATAACAATATTATAAATAGCACCCCGATAAAAGATATAAGGATATATATTAGATTCCACGGTAAGTATCCATACTCAGTCCGAAGGTGCTCCACCCAATTATAGATAACCTCTGGTGTGGACGTTAGTCCCACATGATAAAATTTATCCATCTTATCCTCACAAATCACAGCTCCGCTAGGAGAAGACCTGCAAGTACCTGCCGCTCTCAATACATGGCGATCAATGAAATTCCCAAACGCCATCAGCGGCTTTTCGCAAAACCATATAAATCTCTTCCCAGGTATTCTCACGAACCAATCGGTGTCTAGGTTAATAGCCCTTAGTTCTGCAGGATAATATCCGGAGAGAATAAAAAGTGTGAAGGCCAATGCCCCAAACATCAAAAGCTGAAGCGTTCCTACAACATGGAATGCCGTATATGGAACATAATCAACAGGGTAAGGAAGAATTTTGTAAAGCGGATAAGGATAAATACCTAAGAAGATGCATAAAAAGGCAGCAAACCCCATAGCAAGACACATGTTAAGCGGGGGCTCCTTTGTTCTTATTCCAGAATCTTCACCAAAAAATGTGAAATAAGTAACTTTAATGCCAGCGTAAAGGAATACACCTACTGTGGCAAATTGTAACATGAACCATACGATGGGCAAATGCTCTTTGCCAACCGCAGCCACAGTCATTGATTTGCTTATAAAACCACTGAAAAGGGGGATTGAAGAGATTGAGGCAGCACCTATCATACAGCATATAGCTGTAAATGGCATGGTCTTATATAGACCTCCTAGATCTGTAGCTCTAATCTTTCCTGTCATATGAAGAACAGATCCGGCAGCCATAAAGAGAAGTCCATCATATATAATATGACAAAAAGCATGGGAAACTACACCATTTATGGCCAGTTGTGTGCCTATCCCAATCCCGCACACCATGAATCCAACCTGGTTAATAAGGATGTACGAAAGTACTCTCCTCATGTCATTTGCAATAACAGCATAAAAGAGGGGAAAACAGGCCATAAATGCACCGGCCCATATCAGAACTGGAGTACCTGGGAAGGTTCTTGCTAGGATGTACACAGCGCTCTTAGTAGTCAAGACACACATAAATACAGCACCAGTAACCGTAGCCTCAGGATAGGTATCAACAATCCATGGATGGAGGGGAAAAACAGCTGCATTCAAGCAAAATCCAATAAATATAAGATAAGAAGCCAAATCATTTAATCCTATATAACCGAATTCAGGGGTACCTCTATTATAGACATATAAGATTATACCCGCTAATAGGCATATACCACCAAAAAAGTGCCATACGAAATATCTGAAACCTGCAGAGCGCGACGCCTCTGTCCTTCGTGCCCAAACAAGGAATAGAGATGATATAGCCAATATTTCCCAAAAGATATAAAGAGAAAATAGATCCCCTACAAAGGTAACACCCAAAGCACCCCCCGCATAAAACAAGGCTGCAACATGTTGTAAGTCATCTTTTAAATGGAGTGAATAAAGAATCCCTATAAAAGTTATTATAACAAATATGTATCCAAAGACCATACTGAGGCTATCAACTCTGCCAAAGATGAGATTATAATCCAAGAAGTTGACAATCCAGTACTCGCCTTTTGGCATATGAAGAAGGTTTATAAAGGCAAGAACAGGCAAAAGCAGCATGTATAAAGATTTAAGTCTTCCTTTTAGTAAAGGAATAAGGAATGCTCCAACGATAAATATTGCTGCTGGTGGGACAGTTTTAATCATAGTAACCCTCTTTTCTTTTAACAATTAGGCGCAATACTTTTGCTATAAAAATGAGGATGAAAGCTGCAATAAATCCATATACAGCAAAAAACTCAGGAGCTGTTTCCCATGAAAAATGACCATGTTTGTAAATAAAGAAATCAATAATAAAAAGTATTAAAAGTGCTATATATAGATACATAATAACCTTTTTTCTATTTTCTGGTGGATCAAGAAAACTTAATCCTTTTCCCTTTCTCATATAAACTTCTCCTTAGAAGAATAAAAAAATTATGCCGAGATATAAAAAACCTATCAAAACAAATATATAAAAAGCTTTCTTGAATTTTGGTTTGCCTTCATGACCTAACTCCATTTTTTCCCCAAAATCAGTTAACCAAGCAGTCATTTCACCATTATCTTTCTTATAGACGGCCGCTTCTCCATTTTTTTCTATTCTTTCCATTTTATCTCACCCGTGCATTGCAATAACATATTAGTGTTTTTTACATTCAGGACAACGCTTACTAATAAGCCTATACCACCAAAGAAATACAACAACTCTTTACATACCTCCAAAAAGATTTCTTACCGCCATTTCTGCAAGGTCTAAAATATAGAAAGTACGAGGAAATAAACAAAAGATAATGGAGAAAATTGCCGTTATCGCCAAGGGAATAACCATGAAAAGATATATAGGCTGCTCTGTTTCTTTCCTCACCGCTTCTCTCTCACCTCCGTTTGTTTCTACCAGCCCTTCAAAGCCTGTTTCTTTTCTCACCACTTCTCTCTCTCCTCCGTTTGTTTCTGGCAGCTTTTCAAAGAATGCGGTTTTTATTATTGGGAAGAAATAAAGAACATCAAGCAAGGAACTTATCAGGATAACACCCAAGAGAATCAAATGCCCTGCCTGTAGTGTTCCAAGGCAGAGGAACCATTTACTTATAAATCCAGCTACGGGTGGTGCTCCACACATACCAATCGCACCTATGCTAAATGCTATCATTGTTATCGGCATTTGTCTCCCCACGCCCGCCATGTTGCTTATTTTTGTTTTGCCTGTTGCTACTATTATTGCCCCAGCACAGAGAAAGAGTGTTATCTTCATAAACCCATGGAAGGGAATATGAATCATTGCACCCGTTATACCAAAAGGACTTAACAACGCTACACCAAATATTATGTAAGATAGCTGGCTTATCGTGGAATAAGCTAATCTTCTTTTGAGATTGTCTTCCCCAATAGCAAAGAAAGAACCCATTATCATTGTGAAAGACGCCACAGAAGCAAGTATTATCCCAAGTCCAAGCTCGCTCATCAAATCTATTCCATATACATAGCATACGATCCTGACAAACCCAAAAACGCCCGCCTTAACCACCGCTACTGCATGCAAAAGCGCACTTACCGGCGTTGGTGCAACCATTGCACTGGGAAGCCATGAGTGAAAAGGCATCCACGCAGCTTTGAATGAGCCTAAAGCAAACAATACAAATAGTACCGTTAATGTCAGCTGAGACGCGGAATCGGATGTCAATATCCCCCCACTTACAAAATCGGTAGTCCCTGCAAGGCAATACGTTAGCGCAACCGCAATGAATAAGAACCAGCCTGAGGTAAGCAAATATGCCAGATATTTCCGACCTCCGAAGAATGCTTCTTCATCCTCATGGTGAGCAACTAACCAGTATGTTGACAGAGTCAATACCTCATAAAAAAGGTAAAACGTGATCAGGTTTTCAGACATTGCTATACTTACTGCAGAAAAAATGGCTAAGGCAAACATGAAGTAGAATCTGGTTTGAGCGTGCTCCTTTAATCCTCGCATATAGCCTATGGAGTAAAGAGAAACCAGTATCCAAAGAAAGGAAGAGGTAATAGCGAAAATCAGACCAAAAGCATCAACTCTGTAGCTAAAAACAACACCAGGACATATGGTAATGAGATGGAATTTAATCACATTTCCCTTTAGGATAATCGGTGCCATTGAGATGATAATCGCAAACTGAATTATACTGGCGATTATCGTACAGCTTTCTCTTATGTTAGGTCGCTTTCTAAATAAGAATATGAAATAAGCACAGATAGCAGGGCAAGAAATCGCTAACAACGGTCTAATGGACTCCACTACCACTGTCATGGTACCACCCCCAATCCAAAGCTTGAATTAATTGTATCCAATATGGGTGAGAAAATCCCAGATATCCAAACAATCCCAATGGCAAAACAGAGAAAAGCAAGGATTATCCCTGGAACGAGCATACTCATTGGTTCCTCGTCTACCCTTATTTCGCTTTCTTCCCCTTCCTGTCTCTCTTCTACCCTTATATACATAATTTCGATCACCTTCCAAAAATAAACGATCATAAGAAGGGTGCTAAAGAATATCACAGCCACCAATAGATATTTGCCAGAATCTAACGCAGCAAGTATTAAATACCACTTTGAGATAAATCCCACACTTGGTGGCATTCCTATCATTGCCAAAGCAGCTAAAATGAAGGCAAGGCATGTGTAAGGCATCTTCCTTCCCAATCCCACAAAATTGTTTATATCCCACAAACCTGCCTTATAAATGAATGCACCTGCTACCATAAACATGCATCCCTTCATCAATGCGTGATTCAGTATGTGCATTAATGCCGGAGTCAGTCCCATGGTTGTGGAAACGGAAAGCCCGATGCCAAGTATGATATATCCCACATTTGCTATGCTTGAATATGCAAGCATCTTCTTCAACTTAGACTGCATTATCGCATATATAGAGCCAAAAATCATGGCTATCGCAGAGAGCCAGCAAATAATATCGAATATAGGCAGGAAACCGGTGATGAAATTCAGCGTGAATACTGAGAAAATTATTCTTATTAATGCGTAAATAGAGGTCTTTGCCATTGCTGTTGATATCATCACACTCACCACAGAAGGAGCATAGGTATAAGCATCGGGCTGCCAGGTATGAAGGGGGAAAAGAGCTATCTTTATACCAAGGCCAATCAAAATGAAAACAAAAGCTGTTTGAACTACTGCATTCCCATATAGCGGGGGAAGCAAAACCGCTAAATCCCCCATATTAAGTGATCCTGTCACGATATAGAGATAACCGACACCAAGGAGATAAAAGCAGGCCCCTATAGTCCCCATCACTACATATCTAAAGCTGGCAACCAGTGCCCTATCTTTTCCTACAGCTATAAGGGCATAACATGACAGGGATGCAATCTCGAGGAATACATAAAGGTTGAACATATCTCCTGTTGAGACAATCCCTAAAAGACCAGTAAAGAGCAAGAGAAATAGGCAATAAAAGGGAATCTCTTTCCCCGGTAGTTCCTTTTCCACACTTCTTTTGGCATATATCACTACGAGAAATGAAAGAGATGTTACCAAAACAGCTATGAATGCATTGAGATGGTCAATGGAAAACTCTATCCCCCACGGAGGTTCCCAGCCACCCAGATAATAATGTAAAGGACCGTAACGTAAGACCCTATTTGCAACGATTAGAGATGAAAAGAAGGATATTGAAACAGCTATCATAGCCAATGGATAACACAGGCTCTTTTTCCACCATCCCAAGACAGGGATTAAAAAAGCGAAAAATAAAGGGAAAAATACAACAATAATAGGAAAAGGGAGTTGATATATA
>Ga0307379_10009588_pt1 | contig 12904 bp, 12 predicted proteins | sample UN2MG_FD_202237 | JGI IMG/M metagenome (GOLD analysis project Ga0307379, IMG submission 202237) | Soil microbial communities from Risofladan, Vaasa, Finland - UN-2 | ecosystem: Environmental > Terrestrial > Soil > Coastal area > Acid sulfate soil | place: Finland: Risofladan, Vaasa | collected... | reverse complement strand
GTTAAAATTGTGAAAAGGCACTGGATTTATTAAAAGAACATCAATATATCATCTAATGAGTAATCATATGGGTATGAATCGAGATACACACTACCTCAAAGAACTTACGCATGTTGATTTCCAACCTGTTTTCATTTTAGGGGTACATCGATCAGGAACGAGTATTTTATACAAGATGCTTACCGCGACTGGTTGTTTCAATCCTGTTGTCGCGTATCATCTTATCGACTATAACGAGCTACTCTCCAATCATCATGAACAGAAAGAAGAAGACGCAAAACAAAAGCTTACAGAATCTTTTATTCAAAACGGGCTTCGGGATAGAGGTATCGATAAACTGAAACTCACCGCGGATTTCGCGGAAGAATATGGATTTTTACTCAATACGCAAACGGTGCAGATGTCTATTACAAAAAAAAATGTCGCACTATTTACTGAACTGTGTAAAAAAATCCAGTTCATCGCAGGGAACGACAAACCAATCCTTCTTAAAAACCCGTACGATCTGTCGAATTTCCTCTATCTTAAACAGGTGTTCCCCTCCGCGAAATTTGTTTTCATACACCGTCATCCGCTTAGAACAATAAGCTCTACATTAAACGCTATCAGGATGATATTAAACGATAAAAACCCGTACACTGCGAAGTTATCCAAGATGTACGAAAAATTTTATTCGAATCCTTTGCTGCTTCAGCCACTCCGATTCATCTTTCACATTATCCCAGAATGTAGCGTGGTCGTTATCACGAGAATTACTGCAAAGGCGACAGAGTATTATCTAAAAAACATAGAGAAATTACCAAAGGAAGATTACATCTCAATCACCTATGAAGAGTTCTGCAAAGACCCGCAGGCAACCTTGGAAAACATTATGGAGAGACTTTCACTGACCATGATAAAAAAAATCGATGCGGCATCACTGATACACCCCCGTAACGTTGATATTGACTGTGCTGTACTCAAACTCAGTAAGTATATTTATGACTCCATGAAAACGTATTTTGATAATTTTCACTATACAAAAGATGGATAGGAGAATTACTGTTTTTCATTAGATACATACTGAATCTCTTGTTCTATTCTTGCTAATATTTCATCCTGATTTCCTGCATCATAGTTCTGTAGATTTTCAAAGAAAGTACTTCGATCCAATAAGAAATGCTTTAACGTTCCCCACGTACTGCGCTTATACAATTTATTTGCTTATAAAATCTTTTACCCTGAGAATCGGTGAAACAAGAACTCCTGATACCCGATCACTCCAATCCATATGGTTTGATTGAACCCTTGGATGGTGATGTTCGCTCGTAAAACCACTTGAAGCTGATCAGGAACAAATCGTTCTCCAAGACGTGGCCATAGTTTAGTTAACGGGATAACCATATCTCCCTGGAGAATCGTGGTATTCTGCTGAGCAATAATCCCATCGGGCAATGTCCCATTGCTAATCTGTCTGGTTTTGTTTCCATCAACACGATAGATTTTCACCGTGATGTCGGTTGCTAAAAGTGTTATATTATTCGGATTTTTTATCTTGAACGTTATCTGATCATGCAACCCTTCTTTGAGAGAGTATCTATAATTTCCGGTAAGAGAAGCCTCCGTGGGAAGATCTGAGAGAAGCCGTTCCAGACGTGGGGGTATAAGGTCTGCACTTACGGAAAGGTTCATTGATTTCCTGATGCCTGCAACAAAGATGATGATATCCCCTGTGAGAGTCATCTGTAGGGTCTTTGCATCTAAGGCTTTGAGGAGCAGCCATCCGCCCCCGGTCAGTTGTTGAGTTGTTTTTGCGGGGATCATTTTTCCTTGGAGAGTGACGGTTCCTACCTGGATTCCTGTTTCGGTTTCAATGTTCGCTGTGAGGTTTTTTAGTGCGATGTCGATCGGGTTTGGATTGGTAATTTCGATGGTGCCGGTAAAGTTGATGCCTTCTTGGGTGATTTCGCTGAAATTAGCCGCCAGATGGACTTGAGGGAGTGCAAATTGTGTAATGATGTTGTGTAGAGAGGTTATCATTGAGAATTTGAGGGGAAATGTTTTTTTTATTATTCCAAAGAACATGGTGCCGAATGTCCCGGTGATCCTGCTGGTCAGTTGGTCCGGAAGGGAACCATTGAATCGTATGCTTGTGGTTGCAGTGAACGTTTTGTTCTCATGTGCTTTGGTTTCGCCTCCTTTGATAGAGAGGTTGTTGATGACGTCTCCACGGTCTGTTACTGTTACCATCGTGAGATTTTGTAAGTAGATAGAGAAAGAATTTTGGTTATTGACCCTCAGGGTGGTTTGAAGGATTGCTTCGTCGGCGGTGATGTTTATTAATTCGATGGTAAGATTTGTTTCTGGCACATTCATTATCTGAATATCAAGGAAGATAAAAGCACCTGCAACGATATTGAGAATTGTTGCTGAAACAAGGATTAAGACGATTAATTTTTTCATAGCTCCCTTTATTGATATAAATTATTTATATTTATAAGATGTTTTCTATATTAATATACTTTTCTTCTGTAAAAAAAGTGAAAAAGTGCAGGGGAAGGGATTTGAACCCCCGAACCTCTGCAGGAACAGATCTTGAGTCTGTCGCCGTAGACCAGGCTTGGCTACCCCTGCACGAGCAACACAAGAACAGTTCATTCATAATAAATATTTAGGTGACTCATAACACATCCCTTTCAAAAAAAATTAAAATTCAGATATATTTATAAACAGAAGAGAGAATTAATACACCTCGTTGGGGGAAATATCATTCCAGAAAAGGAACTATGGAACTCACGGCTCGCGTTCGTTATGGCCGCGATCGGTTCTGCTGTCGGACTAGGAAACGTCTGGAGATTCCCCTACATCGCTTACACCAATGGCGGGGGAGCATTTCTCATCCCTTATTTTGTTGCCTTATTCACCGCAGGCATCCCCATGCTCATCCTTGAATTCTCCGTAGGACACTGGAGCAGACAAGGGGCACCAGGGGCGTTTAAAAAAATCGGGAAAAAATGGGAGTTTGTAGGATGGTGGAGCGCACTCGTGCCATTTGTCATCGTCACCTATTATATTGTTGTCATGGCCTGGTGCTTTTCATACTTGATATACTCCATTGATCTCCGCTGGGGGATGAACGCGGAACACTTTTTCCTCTCTGACTTCCTTGGTACCACCACAGGCCCCCTAGACATTGGAGGAATCAGCATCCCTATACTCCTCAGCCTCATCGTCATCTGGTCCCTTGTCTTCATCATCCTGTACAAAGGGGTTGGTCGGATAGGAAAAGTCGTGATGATCACCGTTCCACTCCCCTGGCTCCTCCTTACCATTCTAACACTCCGCGGTATAACCCGCCCAGGTGCACTGGAAGGAATCAGCTACTACCTCACTCCGAACTTCTCAAGACTCACTGATTTGAACGTCTGGCTTGCTGCCTATGCACAAGTCTTTTTCTCTGTCGGTATCGCACAAGGCATCATGATCACCTACGCAAGTCACCTGCATAAAAAATCAGATATCTCAAATAATGCATTCATCATCGCACTCGCAGACGCCGGGACATCGTTTCTTGCAGGATTTGCGGTCTTTAGCATCATCGGCTATCTTGCGATGTCACAGGGTGTTGAGATAGAAAACCTTGGGATCGCTGGCCCGCAACTTGCCTTTATCACCTACCCGACCGCTATCTCACTGTTTCCTGTCGCAACCGCCGTATTTGGGATACTTTTCTATCTTGCATTGCTCACCTTTGGGATTGACTCTGCGTTTTCCATGATCGAACCCATAACAGCCGGGATACAACACAAATGGGGGATGACCAAAGGAAAAGCAACCGCACTCATCTGCCTTGCTGGTTTTTTTGCAAGTCTTCTGTTTACCACGGGTAGTGGCCTGTACTGGTTGGATATGGTGGATCACTTCGTCTCAAACTTCGGCTTGGTGCTTGTCGGGCTCATAGAATGTCTGGTGCTCGGATGGGCGTTCCGTGTCGCAGTCTTCCGGGAAAACGCAAACAAAACATCAGATATCTTGATTGGACGATGGTGGGACGTGCTTATTAAATACGTTGTTCCCTGCATCCTTACGATTCTTTTGATCGCAGCGGTCTATGATAACGTCATACGACCATATGTACAACCATGGTGGCTGGTCATTCTTGGAGGCGGCATCCCTTGTATCGCGATCTTTGTCGCGTCGTTTGTATTTATGAAACAGAAAGGAAAAAAGCAGGAGATCCTATGAGTGGGTTATCGCTCTCCGCTATTGTCATGCTTATCTTTGGAGCGGTTGTCTGTTACGGTGGTGTTGCGTATTTTCTGTATCGGGCAATGAAAGCAAAACGAAAATAAACATCATGTACTGGTTGTTGTCCGGAATGTTTTAAATGCTGGAAATGATTTCAGTATGGTAGAAAGGTGATGGGATGAATCAGGGAAAATATATTGGAGTACTGACCAGTGGTGGTGATGCTCCGGGGATGAACGCAGCAATACGTGCCGTTGTCCGAACAGGGCTCTATCACGGAAACACGCTGTTTGGAATCAAACGCGGGTACCAAGGAATGATCGAAGGGGACATTGAACAACTCAACCGGTACTCTGTCAGTAACATTATTAAGGATGGGGGAACCATCCTGCAGACTGCACGCAGCAGCGAATTTCTCACCAAAGAAGGACGGGAAAAAGCGTTTAAGAACTTGAAGCGCTTTGGTATCGATAGCATCATTGTCATAGGCGGGGATGGCTCATTCCGCGGGCTTCATCAACTCACCCAGGAGTTCCCCATTCAAGGTATCGGTGTGCCTGGAACAATTGATAATGATCTCTTTGGAACTGATTTTACGATTGGGTTTGACACTGCGGTGAACACCGCACTTGAGGCTATCGATAAGATACGAGACACTGCTTCATCGCATTCACGACTCTTCATTATTGAGGTCATGGGACGAACCTCTGGGTACATTGCGTTGTACACTGGTATTGGTGGTGGAGCCGAAGATATCCTTATCCCTGAGGCTCCCATGGAGATCCAGAAGCTTATCACAGAGCTTGACACCCAGCATAAAGCAGGGAAACAAAGCAGCATTATCGTGATTGCAGAAGGAGAAACATCTGGTGGAGCAGCAGAGATAAAAACAGCTGTTGAAAAGGTCATCAACTGGGATATCAAGGTGAGCGTGCTTGGTCATGTACAACGTGGAGGAGATCCTTCAGCGTTCGACCGGGTCCTCGCTAGCAGGTTAGGATATGAATCAGTCCTTGCCGTCATGAACAACCAGAACGATAAAATGGTTGGTATGGCAAAGAACACAGCGACACTTACGCCACTTGAGGAGACCTGGACGAAGAAAAAAGACATGGACATGACGTATCTGAAAATGAACGAAGTCCTCGCCGGACAACAGCAGAAAACAGTTGAAATAGTCGCATAAAAGAAAGCGCGCTGTACTCTGTTCACTACCAACGAATCATCATAACGAAGCAACAATTCCTTTTTCGAAGCGCTCTAGTTTCTTTTTATAGTTCTGTATATACTCAAAGGAAAAATCGTACACAATATCTTTGAGAATCAAGGGTGTAGGTGCTGCTATCTGAAAATCAACCTTCTGCCCCGGGTGTTCTAACGCAGTACGAATCTGTTCATCTGATAGTTTTCCTCGTCCTCTTTTTTCAAGTGCAGATATGATCCGACGAATCTGATTCCACAGAAAGGTCTGTGCATAAAAATCAATAACGAAAAAACCGTGTTTCTCCGAAATCACGATAGATTCAATGGTTCGAACCGGGTTTTTCAGTGGTTCAACCCGCGCGAAATTCTGAAAGTTATGCTCACCGGTAAACAACGCTGCAGCTGAAAGCAGTGCATTCAAATCAAGATCGTTTCTCCTGAGATAATACCGGTACTGCCTTCTGTGTGCATGTCGAGGATAAAAACCAGGTGGTACTGATTGCACTCCATAGATGAAAACATCTGATGTATCTGTGGTCAACTGGTGAAGAATCTCTTCTTTGGAACACTCGGTTTCAAATGCACAGACATTCCCCAAAGCAGACACACCACGATCAGTACGACTCGCAGTACGAAAACAAGACGTGTGGACGTTATCAAGAATCCTTTGTTTGATTAATAAATCTAAAATGGTTTGCTCAACGGTTCGCTGATCTGGTTGTCGTGCATAGCCGGAAAAACCTGTTCCCGCATATGCAAACTTTAACGCAACTCGCATACACACACCGATAGTGTTTCACCCATAAAAACCGTTCTGATACAAAAGAGGATAATTCTATAAAAACCAAAAACATACTACACAAGAACAACATGCCCCGAAAAAAAGAAATCGAGGAAAAACTCAATGTAGTCAACGCAGAAACAGGCGACATCATCCGCATCGTACGAAACAACGAGCAGCACGAAGGAGTACTCATGCCGCATCATGAGTTCAGCGATGACGATATTATTACGATAAAATTGAAAACTGGGTATAACATCGGCATCGCGGTCGATAAAAAAACAGAAATTATACTCATACAGAAACAACACACCACAGAAAAACCAATAAAAAAAATCCCATTTGACCAGAAAAAACCGACCATCTCCATTATCGGGACCGGGGGAACGATTGCCTGTTACGTCGACTATCGAACTGGGGCGGTTCACCCTGCCTCATCGGAGGAACTCGCGTTCTCTGTGCCTGAGATATTTAACCTTTGTAATGTGAAATCCCAGGTCGCCTACCAGATGCTTAGCGAAAACATCGAGGTTTCACACTGGCAGACCCTTGCAGAGCGTATCACACAAGAACTGAATAGCGGTGCGGCAGGCGTGGTGATCCCCCACGGAACTGACACCCTTGGATATACCGCAGCAGCATTATCATTCCTTCTCAAGAACCTCTCTGGACCAGTGGTACTTGTCGGAGCACAACGATCCAGCGACAGACCTTCCTCTGACGCAGCGCAAAACCTTATCGCCGCAGCAAGCGTTGCAGCAACCTCAGATATCGGAGAGGTCGTCGTCGTGATGCATGGGGAAATCTCTGATACCTTCTCAACGATTCACCGAGGCACCAAGGTACGAAAATTCCACACCTCCAGACGAGACGCATTTCAAACCATCAACGACATTCCCTTGGGAAAAGTAGAAAACAATACCATCACCCTACGGGCTCCATATCGAAAAAAGACCAAAGGACCGGTAACCACTGATATCCTGATGGAGGAAGACGCCGCGATACTGTATTTCTATCCAGGGATGAAACCAGAGGATATCCCAAAGAAAAAAGGTATCGTGCTCGCAGGGACTGGGCTAGGGCATGTGTCAACAAAACTTCTCTCACGAATAAGAACACTTATCAAAGACGGGACAGCAATCGTTATGACATCACAGTGTCTATTCGGACGCACCAACATGCGGGTGTACTCTTCAGGACGTGATCTTATCAAAGCAGGGGTTCTCTGCGGAGAAGATATGCTTCCTGAAACGGCCTATGTTAAACTCATGTGGGTCCTTGCGCATGCAAAAACCAAAAAAGAGGTTGAATCCCTCATGATGACAAACATCGCTGGTGAAATAGCAGAACGAACAAAAAACAACACATTCATCCGGCCATACTATTAACCGATTTTTTCAGGCACTAAAAAAAGATACCCGTCGAGTTTTACGGTTTTCGCCATTGTTGTATCAACAGTAGCGGTTTTTGGTTTTTGTATCTCAACGGTGGTATAGGTTTTTGGATCCATGAGTTGAATTTCGTTCTTCGACTGACTCACCACGATCATTTCCCTGATAAGCTCTGCTCCACCATAAATCTTGGATGGTTGAATGTTTTTCCCATCAATTACTTTCTCAGTCCATGTTGAAAGTTCTAGAGCACGAACCTTATTTGTATGAATCGATACAATAAAGAAAAACGAGTGATTGAACGAGAAGAAATCCCCTGTTCGATACGCTGGGATCCGCACGAGATAGGTCATACGATAAACCTGTCTGCTGTCTTTCATTCCTGCAGAGGATGCTGATTGTTTGAAGTCACCACCGAATTGCTCTTGGATCTTCTTCGCAATCGAAAGCGCGGTTCCTTTTTCACTAAGGAAAAAATCAAGACCCTCTCGTTTTTCACCGATGTCTGTAATAAACAAACTTCGTTTACCGTTGTCTTGAACTTGCCCAACTATGGTTTCCACGGTGGATCGAAGGGTCTTCAACTCTTCATTGGTAAATGTTCGTTGCTCCGTTCGAATCTGTAGAATCGCCTCATAATACCCGCCAGCTTCTCGAGAACAAATCTCACAGGTGTTATGTCTGATTCGCACGGTCAGCGGGTGTTGCTCCGTGATTGTTTGATTTTCAAGAACCCCTGAGATAAACACCATGCAGGCAAGTATCCGATCTTGCTCCTTACACTGGGTTTGTATCGCAACGTCTTTCAGTTCAGGGCTGACAGAAAACGCTTCTTTGATGCCACGTTTTAGGATGTCATCAAAGGGTTCTTGTATCCATGTGTTCTTGAATTTATAGGATGAACAACGAGGGCACATAATAATATCAAGGACTGCTGGTCCTTTTGAAAACTGAGTGTGTTTCAGATAGCAGCTGAGGCAGACACCATTTCGGAAGATTGGTGTGTCCTTCCCGCATTCAACGCAGAACATGCTCTGGTTCCATTCCTGTTAGGTTCTTTGAGTGAGATATACTCCATAGATTATTAACCCTGCGCCCAGAAAAAAAAACCATGTCAGGGATGTACCAAGGAAAAACGACATCAGAATCGTAAAGAGCGGGATAAAATTGAGAAATACTGCTGCTTTACTTGCGTCGATGTGCTTTAATGCATAATACCACCCCAGATACCCAAAGAGAGAACAGGTGAGCGCGAGGTAAAGGACCGCCAACCACCCAGTCAATGATGTCTGTTGAAGAACCGACCCTAGATGCAACACAACGAAAGGGATATAGAACAATGTCCCAAAACCAAACGCGTAGGCGGTAATCACAAACTCATCATAGGTTTTCAACAGCCGTTTCCCAACAAACGAATACAGCGCCCAGCAGAACGCTGACAGCAACATAAGGATGCCGCCGATGAGAAAAAGATTATCAAAGGTGAGTTCTTGTTTCGAGACATCAACAAACATGATAACGAAAACCCCGATAAACGAAAGGACAATACCAGCCACCCTTTTCCTTGTCAAGGTTTCATGTAAAAACAAACCAGAAAGAATCGCGATGAAAATAACATTCGTGTTAATGAGAACAGAGGCGGTGGGGGCATTCGTGAAATGAATACCAATGAATTGGAAGAGATACAAGAGAGTCACACCGGTCAACCCCAGGACAATCAGGGAGGGGAGTTCTTTTCTTGGAAGCAATGCTGGTTTCTTTCGTAGGACGACAAGAAGTATCATCAAAGGGGTAGCAACAAGAAACCGGAGAAAACCAAGATCAATAGGGTCCATCTCCTTGGTGACAATATCGACGACAATAAACGACCCTGCCCAGACAAATGAAACAAGAATAAGGAGAAGTGCTATGATCAGATTCTTGTTCATGCACAACGATAAACCGCGACGTGGTTATAAAGCGATATTCTCTGATTCAATTCAAACAATATTGTAGAAAACGTCTTTTGGGTAAGGAGTGTACAGAACCATGGTACTTGATGTACAACAAGATGCTTTAAACAAAACAGACAAAAAAGGTAATGAGGAGTGATAAAAAATGATGATTGTTGGTCAAGTATCAAGCCCCGAGGAAGCAACCGAGGTGGAATTTATCGCAAAATCCTTTGTCGTCGCAAACCGCGCACGCGTTCTCGCATTACGACTTAGAGAGGTGTAACCAAATGACGAAAAAACTGAAAAAAAAGAAATCCATCCCCACCGACATCCCGATTTTTTGGGTAAATATCGTCGAAGGGGACTCTAACAACCCTCATTACCTATGACCGAACGACACGGACCGGTTTTTTAGGGTTTTTTTTCTGCCTTCCCGTTATCTTTTTCATCTGTATCGATGATTTTTTTGCCGCTTTCCAGGGTCCCGTCAGTAAGCCCTTCATCGAGCAGAGCATCATATTCTACCTTGTATTCACCAGGGTCACCCTCTGAGAACCTGAAGTTTTTCTCCCGGCATAACGCGATCATCGGGTAATTATCCTTCAAGACTACACCATTGATCTTTACCAGGTTCTTATCTTTCGCGATTTCAATGAGGTAATCCAAAAACTCAGAGCCGAGCCCCTGCCGCTGCCATTCATCAGTAACGACCAATGCGAATTCTGCTTCATTAGTTCGAGCAGGCTCAAGGATGAGACGAGCGACGCCAAGCAGTCGCTTTTTACCGTTTTCCTTCATTTCTGCGACAATCCCAATCTCACGGTCATAATCAATATTACAGTAGCGTGTACGAACCTCATGAGGCGTGTCTTTGATGATCCTGAAAAATCGGAACCGCACGGTTTCCTCAGAGAACGTCTTAAACATCTCCAACCACATGTCTTCATCCTCTGGTTTTATCGGTCGGAGGAGTGCTTTCTTTCCATCTTTCAGTGTGATAGGTTTCATGTACTTATTTGGATATGGTGTAATGATAAGGTGCGGATGTTTCTCTGGTTCAGGATCAAGGATGATCCGGGCGTCCACCGCAATGAGATCATTTCCCTGCGGGATCAAGGGATTGATATCGACTTCTTTTATCTCAGGGTGATCGATAAGCATCTGTGAAAATTTAATCATGGTTTCTTCAACTTTCTTCATATCAACCGGTGGGACGTTTCTGAATCCTTTCAACAGCTCATAGGCTTTTGTTTTTTCTATGATACGCTGTGCTAGCGTCTGGTTCAGAGGAGGAAACCCGATTGCTCGATCCTTAAACAACTCGGTATAAATACCACCTAACCCAAAGAGAATCACGGAACCAAACATCGGATCTTTTTTTGACCCAAGAATCAGTTCATAGCCGTAGTTCTTTACCTGCTTCTGAATGGTGACCCCTAGAATCGTCGCATTTGGAACTTTTTCTTTCGCCCTTTTAACCATTGCTTTAAATGCAGTTTTTATGTCGTCCCCACAGCGTAAATCAAGAACCACACCACCAACATCGCTCTTATGGCTAATCTGCGGAGAAAAGATCTTCATCACAATAGGATACCCGATTTTCTCTGATGCTTTCACTGCTTTATCTTCATTTTCTGCGAATATCGGTGTCGTGGTATTTATCCCATACAGCTCAAGAAATGTTTTTGCTTCACTTTCATTTAGCACAGTTCTTTTCTCTTTGGCCGCTGCATTTGAAATTTTTTTGATTATCTCCATATGAGCCGGGGTTTTGATGTTTAACTCCGCAGGGGTCTCATAGAGCTGAGCTAAATGGCGTTCATAATGATACAGATACATGTAGGATTCAACCGCTTCATCAGGCGATGCATAGGTCGGGATATTGTTCCGATTAAGGATTTCCCTGGCGTGAAACACACTTGCCTCACCAATAAGTGAGGTAAGAATTGGTTTGGTTGATTTTCGTGCGATATCGACCAATCGATCTGCAAGCTTCTGCGGGTCCGCCATCACCTGGGGCACACAAAGAATTAACAGACCATCGATGTTCTTATCATCCAAACAAATCTCAATTGCTTTCTGATAACGCTCATCATCCCCATCCCCGATAATATCAACCGGGTTGCCATGGCTCCAATACGTTGGCAATACCTTATTGAGTTTCTCAATCGTCTCAGGAGATAAGGTGGCAAGCTTACCACCTTTCTCGATGATTGAATCAGTTGCGAGAACACCAGGTCCTCCTGCATTGGTTATAATCCCGATGTTTGGCCCCATTGGGCGTGGTTGTTTTGCAAGAATCGAGGAGCAATTGAATAAATCCATGATATCCATGACACGGACAACACCAGATCGTCGGAACGCAGCCTCATAAATATCGTCCTCACCAGCAAGAGCTCCGGTATGCGATGCTGCAGCTTTTGCCCCTTCCTTGAACCGACCTGATTTAATCACAATAATTGGTTTTGCTCGTGCGAATGCTTTCGTCGCACTCATGAACTTCCGCGCATCGGTAATCGATTCGATATACAACACGATGCTTCTGGTATGAATGTCCATCCCAAAATAATCAATAAGATCACCAAAATCGACATCCAGCATCGAACCAACAGAAACAAAGGAGCTGAACCCGACTTTCGCTGCAGCAGCCCAGTCAAGGATCGCCCCACAGACCGCGCCACTCTGAGAAAGTAACGCGATAGATCCTTTCTCCGGCATGGACCCTGCAAATGTCGCGTTCATGTTTAAGTATGGCATGATGAAACCGACACAATTGGGACCGAGTATGCGCAGCTCATATTTTTTCTTCAAGTCTAACAATCGTTGTTCACGTGCCACACCCTCAGGGCCGATTTCCTTAAACCCCGCAGAAATGATAAGAATACCTTTGATACCTCGTATCCCGCATTGTTCGACGACATCACAGACAACAGCTGCGGGTGTTGCAATAATCGCAAGATCAACTATTTTTGAAACATCATTGATAGAGGGATAGGCTTGTACCCCTTGCACACTTTCTCGTTTTGAATTCACTGGAAAAACAACACCATCATATCCAGACCCGATAAGATTCCGAAAAATTCTGTATCCTGCTGACCCAATGCTTTCGCTCGCACCAATCACTGCGATACTTTTTGGTTTGAATATTTTATCAAGGTTGACATTATTCATTGTGCTTCCCTCCATATAATATGCTCGTGAGCACCGAAGCCACGAAAGATGAATGAATTATATAAGCATATCGTCCTCTTTAATATGGAGAATAAAAATACGGCCTTGGTTCATAATTAATATCTGACAATCGCATATCCTCTTGCACGAGGGAATGGGATATGCGAAAAACAAATTGGAAAATCTACGAAAAAGCA
>Ga0307379_10009587_pt1 | contig 12905 bp, 9 predicted proteins | sample UN2MG_FD_202237 | JGI IMG/M metagenome (GOLD analysis project Ga0307379, IMG submission 202237) | Soil microbial communities from Risofladan, Vaasa, Finland - UN-2 | ecosystem: Environmental > Terrestrial > Soil > Coastal area > Acid sulfate soil | place: Finland: Risofladan, Vaasa | collected... | reverse complement strand
CCCAGGCTGAGTGCTGTATTGGAGCGCAGCTCGAAAAAACCAAGCACCAATCCCTCTCCGCGTAAAGTAAAAAGGTTACTCTCTTGATGGAGAATGCCCTCCGGCAAAGAGATCCAGCCGCTGGTCACGGCGTTGATCGAGAAATTAGAACCGTTGAATATCTGAACGTCATTCAGAGATATGCTGTATGTTTCCAGTTGATTGCCCAGAGTGCCATAAATTTCATAGCGCAGGAAGTTTCCTTCACCTGCAGTTTCTTTTTCGAGATCGAAACTCCGCTCGATAAAGCCGCTGTTATCGCCTTCCAGCACCCAGGCCCAGTAATCAGGCGCGGGATTCAATGTCTGCAAAGTAGCTTCATTCTCCAGAGCCAGATACCGGGTGTTCTCTTCCCAGTGATACCAGATTTCGGCTGCAGTGGCGGTAACGGCGCCGGGCTGGAGCGGGATGCGGCTTTCGGCCATTCTGAGTCCGCTGACAGCGCCTCCGCCCCAGGTAAGCCAGTAGACTGCGTAGTTGTCGTAGCGATGGCGGATGCTTGTCAGAGCCCCGGTATCGCTGACTGTGAAACGGTCGAGGCTTTCACCGTAGAAGATCAGGCGGTCCTGGGGGTCAAAAGAACCGTCCTGGCTGCCTGTAATGTGGATCGCGACCTCGGACAATACAGGCCCCGGCGCGCCGGGGTCTTCATTCAGCATCCGGCCTCCGCCTGAGTAAAGGCGAAAAGTCGACGGGTCGAGCGTGGTGGGATCCACCCCGGCCTGTACCAGATTTGCGCTTGAAACAGCGTAAAGTCCGGAGTTTTTTATGCGCAGGCTCATCCAGCGCTCTCCCTGGGAGAAAGGACTGGCCGCAAGCTCAGGTCCCTCAGCAGGCGGAATGCGCCAATTAAGAGAGGAGTCGTAGTTAAGAAGGACACCGCGATATACCTCCTCGTATGTTTTTGCGCCGGGCGCAGCCCGCCCCCGGGTCAAAAGAGCAGAAGAACGGATATCAATAGTTGCCAGAAAGGTTTCTGTTACTGTCAGAGTACCGGAAGACGGTTCATAGCTGAAAGGCCGAACCAGAATTTCACAGACCATCAGATCGCGGAATCTCTTGGGCCCGAGCAGGAGAATTTTCTCTTCCGGATATGAAGCTTGCCGGCTCAAATCGCTGGAATAAGCGGTAACCGTAAAAGGCCTGTCAGGCTCATCTTCTCCCTCTCGCGGTGCAGGCTGGGCCGGCAGGAGCCGTATATTTTGAAGCCGCAGGGCGTTTTCCGGATTCCACCGGATACTGGCCTCGCTGCCCGGAGGAACCGCAATGAGCGCCTTGAATTGCGGCAGGATGGGAAATCCCCCTTTTAGCAGGTCTTCTCCGCAAGTTGTGCGAATTAATTGAAATTCGGCGCCTTCAGCCTCCAGTGGCTCGAGCTCCCAGTCCGGAAGCTCGAACTTAAGCACTATGCGGCTAGCATCGGAGCTGATCAAGCTGAAGCCGCACCCTCGAGCAAGCCCGGAAGAGCTTGAAAGGGCGAAGATCAGCGCCGCGGCTACCAGACAAATGTCAGTCTTCCTTTCGAGAATCAGTCTCACCCTCTTCAGGATAACGCACCTTAGAATGAACGCGCTTCATCAATCAGCATGATCGGGATATCATCCTTCACCTCGTAGATAAGCCTGCAGGCGTGGCAGATCAGTTCTCCCTCTTCAGGCTTATACTCGAGCGAACCTTTACATTTCGGACAAACAAGGATTTCCAACAATTTTTCGTCCAGCATACTCTCCTCCGCTGTCTTTGGTCCGGGAATCAGGGCATACGGTTGTAACCCACCATATCAAGAAATGCCTGGTTTTTGCGCCATTTTTCTTTCACTTTGACCCAGAGATCGAGGTAAACGCCTGATTCGACAAACTCTTCGATTTTGGCCCTGGCAAGCCGACCGATTTTTTTCAGCTGCTCGCCTTTGCGGCCGATAACGATTTTTTTCTGGCTTTCGCGCTCGGTATAAATCACTGCCCGGATATATATTTTCCCCTCCGGGCGTTCCTTGTATTCATCCACCTGCACTGTAGCTGCATAAGGCACTTCTTCGTGCAGCAGCTCATAAAGGGCCTCTCTGATTAATTCGGCGGCAAAAAAGCGCATCGGCTGGCAGGCGATCTGGTCTTCCGAATAAAGGAACGGCCCCTCCGGCAGTCTGCTTTCAATTTCCTTCATCAATGGCTCAAGGCCGTCTCCCAACAGAGCGCTGACCGGTACCAGGGCCTCAAAAAGCCCGGTCTGGCGATAGGTATCGATCAACGGCAGCAGCGAGCTTTTTTCCACCAGATCTATTTTGTTCATCACCAGCAGACGGGGAACATCGATTTTTTTCAGCCTTTCCAGTATTTGCCTGTTAAACGGGGTATCCTGTTCATCCGCCTCGACAATTAAAATAACCAGGTCCGCTCCGCTTACAGCTTTGAAACTGGACTGAATCATGTATTCCTGCAGCTTGTCGCGAGGCTCGATAATGCCCGGCGTATCGATAAATACAAGCTGGCGATCCCCTTTGGTGAGGATCCCGAGAACCTGCTGCCTGGTGGTTTGAGTCTTATGGCTGACTATGGAAAGCTTCTGGCCGAGCAGCCTGTTGAGCAAAGTGCTTTTGCCCACATTAGGCCTGCCGGCGATAGCTATAACACCGCTACGCCTGCACTCTGACCTTTTCACTTCTTCCATTTTCTGATCGACTCCCCCCAGACTAGAAGCAGCAACCGGATAGCGCGTGAATAAAAAGAAAATATAAAGTAAAAATCCGGCAAGTCAAAATTTGATTTTCTTGCGCTAAATTTAGAAATATATTTTGAACAATTCAGAAAAACAGGGAAAAATAAGCATAAACAGGGGAAAATGGTGCGCCGTCAGGGAATCGAACCCCGAACCTACTGATTAAGAGTCAGTTGCTCTGCCAATTGAGCTAACGGCGCAGCCAAAAACGAACGAAGCTTTCTTATGGATGGAACCTCTTGTGGGAAATGGGAATTATCTCTGATAATGACTTAAAAATTATAATAAATATTTTACAATCAATCAAGTAAAAAGTTCCGCTCCTTATGGCTGCCAGTCTTAGAAATAGGATAAATTATCAGTGGCTTGATAAACTGTTATTTAATAATCAGCATTACCAATTTTTTTTTGAAACAGGTTAAATGCACCCGGAAAAACGATCTTCTTCAGGCAAAAAGTAATCAGAGCCCGATAGAAGTCTTGATATTCAGTACTGTTCAGAGATCATGAGTTATAAAGGCAATACCGGCTTTTTTTCAATCCCCCGGATTTTTTTCTTCAATTTTATCGATACTGTGGATTTGCACGCTTTGCAATTGAACAGCGCTAGATATTCGCCCTTGATCAGCAACTGCTGCTTGCCGATATAGACCAGGCTTTTATGCTTGCACATTATTGTTACCTCGAAAGATTCGTTTGAAGCATAAAGTTCACACTGGTTTTCTATGCAATTATTATTCCTTTTTCTCGTTCTTGACTGATACATTCAAAAAGCATAGCTTTTAATATGATCGGTATGTTTCGCAAAAAACCTTAAAAAAAGCGAAGGTGAAGTGGCAGATAAAATATTTTCCAGCCAGCTAATTATCAGGAGCAGAGTAGATGTGTTTGCCTTTTAAATGGCGCTTAGGATCTGTCTTCCTGCTGTTTCTAGCTATCAGCCTGCAAGGGGCACCAATGATCTCAAACATTGCACCCGAGGTTCTCGCAACTCTCGAAACCCCGCCTCCGGGCTTTAGTCCTACAGGTTTCAGATCCAGTTACAAAAGCGAAAACCTCCATGATTATCTTAACGGAGGCGCTGAGCGTTATCTGGGATATGGCTTCAAAGAGCTTGTAGTATGCGAATTTATCTTTGAACAAAGCCGGTCTCCAATAGTAGCGGAAATCTATTTAATGAACAGCCCGGCGAACGCCTATGGCATTTTTTCCTCTGACAGGGCCGGGGAAAACCCTGATTCCGTAGGATTGGATGCGGCCTTAGGGGATTACCTGTTGCAGTTCTGGCAGGGACCCTATTTCGTCAGGATCATGGATTCCGACCTTGCCGGAGGCTTGAAGAATGCTCTTCTCTCTTTCGGCAAATCGATCTCCGCTGCCATGCCCGGGCCACAAGCCAGTGACAGGCCGGAGATCATTTCACTGCTTCCCGTACAGGGCTGTATCCCCTCGAGTGTCTGTTACTTTCACACCCAGAACTCGCTGAACAGTCTTGTCTATTTAGGGGAAAAGAATCTCCTGGGCCTGGGTCCAGAGGTGGAGGCGGTGAGTGCTGAATATCGGATCAAAGAGACAGGCCGGATCATCCGGTGTCTCATTATCCGCTACCCAACCGGGAGGGCCTGTAAAGCCGGCTTTGAAAATCTGGTGCGCAGCAGGGATAAACTGCCTGAGGCTGCCCGCCGGGAATTATCGCACCTTTCTGTTTTCGCTGAAAAGCTGCTGGTCGTTTTCGGCAAAGCCGAATCAACCTGGATCCGCAACCTGGAAGAAAAACTCAACCAATAATTCTGCAAGATTTCACCAGGAGGAGGCCTGATGTCTGACCTATCAAAATCCGGCTCGATAACCCGCAAAGAATTCATAAAAAAAGGGACTCTAGGCGCTGTGGGACTGGGTTTTGGCATACCCGGCGCCGCCAGGCTGAGCGGGGAGGAAGCGAGTAAAGATACCGTTGGAGTCAAAGTGGTGCTGGCCCGGGAACAGGCCGCCATGAAAAATGAAGCCCTACAAGACCGGAAGGTGCTCAGCGAGCTTCTTGAAAAAGCTCTGTGCGCCTATACAGGCGAAAAGAACGCAGTAGATGCCCTGAAACATTTCGTGAAACCCGAGGATACGGTCGGTGTCAAGATGAGCGTGATGATGACAGCGACAAACCCTGAACTGGTGGCGGCACTGACTGCTTTCCTAATCGCTCTGGGGGTCAAACAGGAGAAAATTATCGTCTGGGACCGCGACAATGCCGGAATCGGTCTTGAGGGAGCCTACACCAGGGAGAAGCATTACGGTTACGACTCCGAGGCAGTGAGCCGCATTATAACAGATGAAGCGACTGCATTGATCAACATTCCGGGTTTGAAAAGCCACTGGCTTTCAGGCGTGGGCGGCGCGCTTAAGAACTGGTGCGGAGCGGTGACCAGAATCAATGTGCGGGATATCGACACCCCCTACCCTTTCCACAAGGACAGTTGCGCCGATCTTGGGATGCTAGGGGCAATCAAGCCGATACGGGAGAAGCAGCGGCTGGTGATAATCGATGCGCTGCGCCCGCTTTTTGAGGGAGGTCCGCAGATGAACCCGGCCTATCTCTGGAACTACGGCGGGTTGTTTGTCAGCCAGGACCCGGTTGCCGTGGATGCGGTCTGCGCCGAGCTGCTTACCAAAAAAAGAGGGCTGTTCAAGGGGAGCCCTTGGCCGCTCAATCCACCAGCCAAGCATGTAACCCTGGCCGATACTCGTTACGGCCTGGGGGTCAGCGACAGGTCGAAAATAGAGCTGATAAAGGTCGGCGAGCAAAAAGACTGCTTGATTTGAGAGCGATTCGAGGGAGTTCGGAGGTCTCAAGCAGGGTAAAAGACAGCGGTCCGGGTCTCGATGAAAAAGGATCCGGCCGAGGGTTGACCTGTCCGACCCATGTCAGCCCGGACTATTTACAAATAAGTTATCAGGGGAGATTTCCCGAAGCCCTGGGGTGGCGGGCGCATGAAATGCGCACCGCTGCGCTGGAAAGCGCAGCGGTCTGTGCGACTGAAGTCGCACAGCCGCCACCCCCCTCCTGCGCCGGCTGGGCAAATACCTGTCTATATCCGAGCACCCATGCCCGACTGGGTATTTTGTGAATAGCCCTCACTAAATCTCGGGATAAGAAGAGAAAATATATGGCAGCCGGATTAAGTCACAGGGAGCGGGTGCTGAGAACGATCGAACATAAGGATATCGACAGAATACCGTTCTTTTTCAGGGCGGAGACACCCGTAAAAGAAAGGCTGAAAAAGGAGTTAGAGCTTAAAGAAGACCTGGATCTTATTTCTTATTTCGATGCCGATGCGATAAATATCGATGTTCCATACAGAAAAGATTGTTTCAGGGAGCCGGAAGAAGAAGGAATTTTTTATGATATTTTCGGCGACAAAATTAAAAGAGTGCAATATGGGAGCATATCCTCAGAAACCGTTATCGGGCCAGTCCTGGCGGATGCCTCCAGGGTGGATGATCTAGAGCATATCAAATGGCCTGACCGAAGCTTTATCGACATTGAAGAAAGCCTCAGACAGGCCAGGCTCGCCCGTTCGACAGGCCTTGCCGTATACGGCGGTGTCTGGGCGAGCATATTCACCATTTCCAGATCGATGATGGGAGAGGAAAATTATCTGGTTTCCCTGATCAGCAATCCGGAGCTTATCTCAGGACTGGTGGACAGGATCACGGATTGCTTTCTCGAATTGAACGAAGCCTATCTGACTGCGTGCGGCAGGTATCTGGATCTATATTATTTCGGCAGTGATTTTGGAATTCAGGATTCCATGTTCATCAGCCGGGACATGTTCCGCAGGTTTTTCAAGCCGAATCTCAAAAGGCTGGCAGACCAGGCAAAGGGCTTCGGGTTGAAAGTGATGTATCACACCTGCGGGGCAGTCGGAGATATTATTCCCGACCTTATTGAATGCGATGTGGATGTACTGGATCCGGTACAGGTGAGCGCCGTCGGGATGGCCCCTGAAATTTTAGCGGGCAGGTTCAAAAACAAAATCGCCTTTCATGGAGGCATAAGCACCCAGAGGATACTGCCTTTTGAAAAGACGGAAGCGGTTCGCAGAGAGGTAACCAAGACTATCGAAACCCTGGGCCCGCTCGGTTATATCGCAGCTCCGGATCATGAGATAATGGATGATATTCCGACTGAAAATATCGAGATGCTGTTTAAGACAATCAGGGAGTTTAAGATATAATTTTACCTGAATGTTGTTTTTGAACCACCGGACCAGGATTGAAATGACACCCCGACTATTTTCTCTCCCGGGTCACCCGCGTGCTCACTGATAACTGTTTTCCATAGGCCAAGCCGCTCTATCCCTTATTTTTCCGCTCGCTCGCTTTCTGAAGTATTTTCATCTCTTTGCGGGTCAGGCTTTGTATTCCCTGGGCGTTGATCTTGTCCAGTATCCGGTCCACCTCATTGCGTTCCCGCTGGACAGTCAGTTTCTCCTCCTCCACGAGCTTTATTCTTTTGCGGCGCTGCCGGTCATAATAATTATCGAGAACCCTGGAAAAGTTCCAGTCCTTTTTCAGATAGATATAGCCGATCAGCATGCCGCTCAAGTGCGCGAAATGAGACACTCCGGAGGGAACCCAGCTCAGATAAAGCTCGATTGCGGCGATCAGCAGGACAAACCACTTGGCCTTGATCGGAAAAAGAAACATGAACAGAATAGTCCGGTCGGGAAAACTAAGACCGTAAGCCGCAAGAATGGCGAATATCGCGCCGCTTGAGCCGATAAGAGTCTGATATTGGCTGCCGGATTTGATAATCAGCGGCAGCCCGCTGGCAAAAATCAGGTAGAGCAACCCTGTACACAGGCCAGTGATAAAGAAAAATACCAGGAACTCCCTGGTTCCCCAGGTTCGCTCGAGCTCGCTACCGAACATCCAGAGAGCGAACATGTTGAACAGCAGGTGCCAGAGGTTGCCGTGCAGAAACATGAAAGTGACCGGCTGCCAGATCATGAAATATTTCTTTATCATCCGGGGTGTCAGCCCGAAAGCGTCGATCCAGAAAGCGCTGTGCGCCAGCTCGAAAAACGTGCCCACGAGGAAAGAGGCCGTGCAAACAATAATAAGATATTTGACGCCCCGGGTGAACTTGCCAGCGAAACCTAAAGAGGCCTGCTCGTAATAGGTATTATATCTCATCACTTCTCTCCGTATAATTACCGAATTCCTGGTGAGCTATTTTACTTACCTCACGGGCGAGGCGTGCCTCGCTCCTGTGCACAATATCTAAATTTAAAAAGGGTATTAAAATTTATTGAAAGACGGATTCAAGTAATCGAACGCCTCGGGACCGCAGGCGGGCACTTCGCGAACCGCCCCTGCAGATCGAATATTATCCTTTAACCGGTGATTTTTTCAAAGGTCTGAATTAATGATTCAAGCCATGCTAAAACCGCCTTCGCCGCAGGAAAGCCAGAGAAGCTCCCAGGATGCAGAGCGCGGTGAAAAGGCTTGCTGTCGCTCCCAGGCGGAATGTCTTCGAGCGGTAAGCGAAGCGAACTATATGGCTTCCGGGCTGGAGAGCCACACCGCGCAAGGCGTGGTCCGTGCGCAAGACCTCCCCCTCTTTCCCATCCACCCAAACCCGCCAGGCCGGATAATACCATTCGCTTAAAATCAGAATTCCAGGTTCTCGACTCCGGGACTCGATAACAATCTCATTCTGGCTGTAACCTGTAATCTCTATTTCAGATTCTATATGGCCGCCTGGCTCAGCACTGTCAATGCCGGGCGGTTTCTCGACAATCGCCTCCGCGCGATAGTCGAAATCGGCTCTGTCGAGCACGCTCAATATTTCTTCACTTTCCTGGATAACCCGCCAGCGATGGACCATAAAGGCCCGTGGGAGATATGTCCGGTTGATTGAGAAACCGGCGAGCTCGCGCTCGAGATCCACCTTGATTCTGTATTTCACATTCAGCAGGTCAAACCTTCGCCCGACCTCTATTTCTCCGAGCCGCCGCTTGAGCTGGAGGGGATTGTAGCCCTCGATCAGAAAGAGGCGATCCAGGCTGCCCTGGTTTCTTCGCAAAAGCATTATGCCGGGCTGCTCCAGAGAGCGGGCGTTGATCCGGAAGAGCTCCTTTTTGCCCTCTTCCTGGAACATCCTGACAAATTCGTTCTGCTGATAGAGATCGGCCGGGGATAATTGTCCTTCCAGAAAGGGAGTTCCGAATATATAAAGTTCCGCAAACACAAACAGAATCGCCAGAACCCCAAGGCTTTTTTCCCAGGCCCTGGAGAGGGTCCCGGTAATGGCCAGGATAACAACCGAGGCGGCTATCCAGGCCAGGGAGACCAGACAGGCCGTTTTTGCGGCCTCCTTGATCGGGGCTTCGGCGAGTTTCCCATCTGCAAAGCCATCCAAGACATGTGTGTGCAAAAGAGCGAGCAGCAGGAGCGCCAGAGCGAAAATCGTCCCTGAGAGAAAGAAAATACCGCTCTGAAAATATTTCCGCCTGACCTCTTTTCGCAAGGCTATCAGCATAGACCAGCCGTGCGCTGCCAGGAGTGCCAGAGCAAAGGAAAGGAGGGCTGAAAAACGTCCCGGGATGCGGAAACGGTCGAACCCGGGAGCGAAGTAAAAAAAGAGCTTATACAACAGCCCATATTGCCCCAGGGCAAGCCATAAGCTTATTCCTGCAATAACAGCGGCAAATTGCACGTGACGGTTGACCCTGAAAGCGCGCAGCGCCCAGAGAGCCAGGATCAGAGGCAGCACGCCGACAAAAATACAGGTTTCCCAGAAAGCGCCGTGGGGCCCGGCCCAGTAAGTTCTTAGCTGGGGGTACTGGATTCCGAAAAATGTGGGGCAAAACAGTTTGACCAGGAAAAACGGATTTATTGAATGCTCAACCGAATCCACATAACTCATGCTGCTGCGGGGAGTATATTGAGCGAGCTCTGCAGCAGGGAGATAACTGAAAGCGTTTAAACCGAGAGCAGCCACTGTTACGAAAGCCAGGCACAGCAGCCTGTTCCGGGCCCCTTTGAGTGACCACTCACTCCCCTGGCGCTGCTCCAGCTCGAAAATAAGCCAGTAAAGGGCTAGTGTGTAGTAGATATAGAGGCTGTACTGAGGATAGCCTCCCATGTTGCTGAGTGCTAAAAAGACAGCGCAAAGCACTGCATACCTGAACTTGCGGCCTGAGAGAGCCTTCTCGAAAGTCTCAAGAACGAGGGGAAGCCAGATAAAAACATAGATGAAATTCATGTGAATCACGTGTGTCACCATAAAGCCGCTGAAAGCGAAAGTCACCGCTCCCAAAAGGGAGGCCTCGCGGACCAGCCTGCAGGTGCGCAGGAAACGATAGGTGAAAACAGCGGCCAGGAGGTAATGCAGTATCTCGATAAGTTCAACAAGATAGGGGTTTAAAGAATCGCCGCGGGTAAGAAGCGCCTGAATCAGGTTAAATGGGTAGAGCACCGCTGTCTGGATATCTGCGAAAAAAGGCTGCCCGCCGAAAACATAGGGATTCCAGAAAGGGAAAATTCCCCTGGCCAGACTGGTAGCAGCGAATACACGGTAGGGATAATTCTGATAGAGGAAATCCTCCCACAGCCAATAACGGGAGGTTTCAACAGGAGTCAGGATTTTCCAGAAAAAGACGCCAGCCAGGAATGTTAAAACGGCATACGGAAGAAACGGCGTCAAATGGGCGGGATAAATGCTTTCTATGCCTTTGTGCTGGACCTGTTGCCCGGAGGGCCTTTTCTTTTTAGTACGACGCGGTTTGGATGGAGGTAAAGCTAACACTACCCGTAGAGCCCTTTACGGTTATTGTGATAAATTTGGTAAAGCTCCGCCAGACAGGTAAACACATTTTTCAGCAGTTTCACTCTGGTAGCTTCATCATTGAACCAGCTTACAGGAACCTCCTGGATATGGAAGCCTTGATGACGGGCAATGAAGATAATCTCCGTGTCATAGCCCCAGCCGAAAATCCTCTGGCTGCCGAAAACAGGTTCTATGGTCCGCCGGTGAAAACACTTAAAGCCGCAAGTGAAATCGGAAACCTGAAGATTGAAAAGCTGATTACTGAGCCAGGTAAAAACCTTGCCCATGCTCTCACGGTATGCAGGCTGATGTTTACCGACATAGGCGCGTTCCGTTTTCCTGGTGCCGATAAGCACATCCGCACCCTTTGCCAGGAAGGGCTCGAAACGTTCGAACATCTCAACCGGGGTGCTCATATCCGCATCGGCAAAGAGGACATATTCGCCGCTGGCTTTCAACATGCCGGTTTTTATGGCGTAACCCTTACCCCTGTTCTCAGGATAGCTGATTAAATCAATCCTGACCGAGGGATTCTTGAAAGACTTGACCACTCCTCCGGTCTTGTCCGTACTGCCGTCATCAACCACCAGGATTTCGAACGAAAAGCCTTTATTTTTAAAATATTCAAGCATTCCCTCGAGGGTCTTCCCGATACGTTTTTCCTCGTTATAGGCGGGAATAACTACTGATAAAAAGGGTCTTTCCTGACTCAAAAAATGTCTCCACGTTCAAGTTAACGTCACCGGGAACCAGGAGGAGCTATAGTCGGGGAGGAACTGTCCGGGGCGGTTTTCTCTTGATTCATCTCTGGCCCTTCAGCCCGGGCCGGAACGACATTGCCCTCGGAGAGCTCAAGGATAAAGGCCTTTCTTTTGACCTTGCCATCAGCTTCGATTGTGTAAATTCCCACGGCTCCCTGGTAGGTGTCCGTGAGGTTTAAATTTTCAGCCAGAAGTCTCCGGTCTGCCGGAAATTGGCCGGCGGCCCTGACAAACAGACCCAATGCATCATAACCGAGAGCAGAGTAATGGTTAACCGGCTTGCGGTAAGTCCTCTCATAAAGGTCCTTAAATTCATTCCAGCGCAAACCCTCTCCGTTTTCATAAAACGGACTGGCAAAGACTGCCCGGTCAACATATTTTCCGCCCAGCCTGATCACCCGTTCCGAGTTCCATTGCTCAGTGCCCAGAAGGCGCAGCGGGCCAAGCCCGAAATAAAATACCTGGGAAGCAAGCTGGGTGATCTCATTCGATTCAGCAGGCAAATAAAGGGCGTCCGGAAGATACCGTCTGAGCAGGTTCATTTGGTTTTCGAACGTACTGGTCTGGCTCGTATAACGCTGGTCAAATACCATCGCTCCGCCAGCGGCGCGAACTCCGGATACGAAACTGCCTGCTAAAAGATTTCCTCTCTCGTCATCCGGAGCGAACACGCTGAAAGTCTGGAGTCCTAACTCGTTGACCGAGAATTCAGCGAGTTTGGCAGCCATTTCGGATTCGGTACGGTTGAGCACATGCACCAGCGGTCCCAAGTTATCCAGACCCGGCGCATCTGCGGTCGGGCAGATAAGCGGTATTCCTGTTGACGCTGCTACCAGAGAAAGCGCCAGGGAAGTCTCGTTTTCGTATGAGCCGATAATCGCTGCCACCAGGCTGTCAGCAGCAAGAATCCTCCCCCGGGTCGCTGCAAGCACAGGATTGGACTCATCATCCAGGGTTTCCAATAAAACCTTGTTTCTGCCTGGCTGCCCCTGGTTGTATTCCTGGACCGCTAGCTGAATGCCTTCCAGGATCGCCTTTCCGAATTCGGCAAATTTTCCGCTCAATGGCAGCACCACACCCAGCTTAAAGGCGATCAAGCGAGGTTTATTGGAAAAGAGCTGCTCCTTTCCGGCTGACACATCACGGCCCAGGGTAGCTTCCAGGTCCAGCCGCTGTCTGGCGGGGACAAGATGGCTCGAAGCCTCGTAAAGCGAATCAGCCGAGGAAATGCGCCCGGTCTCAAGCCTGGAGCGGATCCCGTAGTAGAGGGCTAGAAAAACGAGCTGGCTGTCATGCGGCGCGGCTCTCTGAATAAGACTGTCAAACACCTGGCCGGCAGCTTCAAAATCTCCGATCTGATAACTTTTAAGGCCTGCCTGTAAATTCAAAATAGCGGACTCAACCGGTACCATTCTGGTTTTTGTCCTCTTGGAAGCTGCACTGCATGAGGCCTGGGCGAATATAACAAACATTAAAGCGGCTATTTTTATCCAGCGTCGGAAAGCCATGCTTTTCTCTCGATCTGCAGACAGTGTGAACAACCAACCGTTCAATTTAAAAAA